>Ga0163217_1007679_pt1 | contig 13661 bp, 18 predicted proteins | sample SynspAceP_FD_185933 | JGI IMG/M metagenome (GOLD analysis project Ga0163217, IMG submission 185933) | Saline lake microbial communities from Ace Lake in Antarctica - Synechococcus sp. Ace-P (PacBio error correction) | ecosystem: Environmental > Aquatic > Non-marine Saline and Alkaline > Saline ... | reverse complement strand
GCCGCGGTTCTGCACCGGGCTTGTGGCGCCGGCGCGTGTCAACGGTTCCGCCGAAAGCAATAACACTGGCGATCTGCTGCTGATCGGCCTGCGGATCCGATGATGGCATGTTCGCCATCGCTGGGCGGTATCGTGGCGCTCCAGGGCTGCGCTTTAAGTTCCCGGCGAGCTTCGGTTCACGGTTTCGAGTCACAGACGGGCTCTGTTTGCGCTGTTGAGCATTCAAGGCCGTGTCGCCCGCGAGCAGCGGGAGAGTTCTTCGCGGACCCTTGGTGATAGGCGTCTAACCCAGGCGCGTTCGATACGGGTCGAGCAGGTCAGTCAGGACAGGGCCGCTTGTCGATCGGGCACAGGGTCCAGGGTATCAAGCCCAGCACTCGGGCTTGTCGACCACATCAATGGCTTGGGCTCAGCAGCTCACCAGGTCTCGCATGCGATGCGAAGGCGCGCGTTCGCCCCGGTGTTAACCCGGTTCATGAGACGATATCGTGCCGCGCAACAGCCTCTGCGTCCGACGCCGCGATAGTGATGCGGGCCTTTCATGGACGGAAGAAGATAGCTGGCCAACGCCATTGGCCGTACCATTGAGCAAAATCAGCGCGGCCTCCATCAAGCATTCGGGCAAGGGGGTCGATATCGGCGCGGGGTTGCCCTCGGGAAGCGGAGCAGACTTGATCGCGATCATTGCCCCTTGAGGCACCAGCGTGAAAACGCGCTCTGCTTGGGGGAAACATCGCCGACGCGATGGTGCGCGGTGATGTCGTGGTGCCGGCGACATATGCGCCGGAATATCGCATCAGCAGCATTTCGCGGGCTCAATCGGCGGTTGGTTGGGTGTTGACGCGGTGTGGATGATCGCCGCATTGGGGCGCCGCCGGATATGAATCAAATGGACAAGCCTTGAGCGGCCATCTGCATGCTTTTCGCAGTGGTTCGCGGAGTTTCAGCCTGCGGCCGCGGTTGATTTCATTGCGGTTACTGGATGTTGGGCCGGTACGACCAGGGAGAGAAACCGCACCATCCGCTGCGCCATCTTGGCGGTGCACGCTGCGCTTCGCAATCTCCGCCTGGTTTTGCAGCGCGGGCAGGCGGGCGGATCGAGGAGCGTTGAGACCTGTGCCTCCCGATTGCCGATCAGCTTGAAGAGGCATTTGGGTGCGGAGCGCCGGGTCGACATGATGGCGGGTGCCGGATTTGGCAAGTGTTTCAAGTGGCCTCACGAAAGGGACGGTGGTTCGAGATCGGCCGAGTTGGTGAGGTAGGCTCGGCTCTATACCGGGTCTGGGCGCTTGTCGATTGGGGAAAAGCAAGGCCGGCCCTTGCGGGAGATGATGGGCGCGCGACACAAGGGTCGGCGTCGAGGGAAATTCTGTCCGCGGATGTGGAGCTCCAGGCCAACCGCGCAGGACGGATCAGCCAGGGATCCCGCTCAGCCCGGCTCCAGGCGTTGGCGGCGATTCACGCTGGGAGTTTGTTCCATTCGCAGTGTGCCGGGCCAGCTTCAGCGGCGGATGGGTTCGCACGGCTGGCCCAGCGGCGGCGGCGGCGCGGGTCTTCCAGATCGCGGGGTCAACGCGTGGTTCGGTCGAGAAATACAGAGGAGCGCCCGAGGTCGTCGAGTGCTTGAATGGAGACGGGTTTAACCCGCTCGTCGGGCATGCGCAGGATCGGATTGCCAGCCGGATAGCCGTGGGAGGGCCAGATGTTTTTGGGAGAAATGGTCGCCAGCGGGGTGGCAACCACTGTTCTGGATAATCGAAGACCTTTGGGTCGGGTCTGGCGCCCGACGCTGATGGTTGTATTATCGTCGCGTGCGACAAGAAGATGGGACCTTGGTCGTTCCAGCACCAGCACGCGATGCGGCGAAGCCCGGGTGTACCGGTCAGGCCAGGCAAGCCGTGCGGCGGCAGGGCGGCAATCGTATTCGCGAGATACTCGCGAGGCGCGGGCCCCGGCGACGGCGTCGACGGCGCTCGCTGCAAAAGGCGGCTGCGCGCAAGCGAGCACCCGTCCGGCGCCTGATTCGGGGACTCGAACAGCACGTTTCAAAATTCGCTGGAACAGAACCGAAGTTTCCCGTGCGGCACTTGCTGCGAAACCGTTGATTGTGCGGACCTTAACAGCCTTCGGCTGAAGGGGATCGGATCGGCCCCCTTTTTTTTTTTTTTTTGTTGTGTTTTTTTTTTTTTCGGGGTTTTTTTTTGGGGGTCGCAGTGGCTGCAGAGTTGTTCTGGTGAGCGTCGCGGATATATTGCTGCGGAGGTTTCGCTCGTCGAAGCGCGTTGTCGCGATTTGGGATGTGTGGATGGGATGCTCAATTCTGGCCAGAAGGGCTCAGTGTGTTAACATGGTTTGACATAAAGAAAGCGAGTCAGCGTGCGGGATTGCTGAGGCGTTGTGCGTAGCTTGGCTGCAAATTAAGCTGCTCACATTTGCTGGCAAGGTGGCACTATGTTTTGTTGTGCAGGGACGGAGCATCACAAGTCACTTACCAAGGAACTATGCACATGTCTGGTAAAATCTTTTTCAGACCGCGCCTGTCGACCGTCTCGTAAGGCGCCCGCGAACGCAGGTTCGGCCCGCTATGTAAAAGGGGGCGTGCGCTCCTGTCGATGGACGACGCTCAGCTCAAGTCGATCGGCCGTACCGCGAGAAGTCAGCGCGAAGGCGCGCAGGGTCCTACTTCTTCTAACGCGATCAAATTGGCCGGGATCGCTGACGCGGTTCACGGACACTTAGCGAAATACGGTCCTCGGGGCCAGTTTTTGTCTTTTGGTGCAGGTGTTGATGCAGGGCTCTATTTGAGGTGGAATCGTACCCCGAGCCATGCGCCAAAGTGTTTCGCGTGGCGCATTCCCTGGCCATCTGTAGGTGCCAAAGAAACCTGCCAGCGTTGGCTGCCAGATGCCGGACAGATTACGAGCGCCAGGGCGCCAGATGACGCTTGATATCGGGCGCATCGCCATCAGCGGCGGGCTTAGGATGCATGCGATGATCAGCCAATGGGCTGCGTCGCGAAAACGGGGTGGAATGAAATCCGGTCGCGAGTCTGACGCAATGGATTTGCTCGGAGCTTGTATTGTGACGGAATTGCGCGGGCCCACGCGGTGGCGATCGCGGATCGATGTCGGTGGCAAGACACGGAACCCGGCCCGAGCAGGCGGCGCAATGGCCAGAACACCGGGCCGTGCAGATCAAGCACCGGTCAACGCGCGGTGACCCGGGGTGGCGCGCATTGACGGTCTCGATCATTTACAGGCAGCCTGCTTAGTGCCATTTGGTGGCGGTGCAAAGGTTGCCCGCCTCAGTTCAAATCGGCCGATCATGGGGTCGCACTGCGGGCTCGTTAGCGCGCCGTGGACGAAAGCGTCCGGCGCGGCCGGCTTTCAAACTTCGAGTGATTTTGGCATCAGTCGGTTTCGCCGAAGGCTTCCAGTGTTTGATATCGGCCTCGGGGAACTCGCTGCGATGCAGGCACCGACGCGATCCCGAGCGCTTCATCGGGGTCCGGGCATAGATCGAAAACCTCCCAGAGTGCCGGTTTCATCGATTTCCATCGTGGCGACAGGAGCCTTCGTTCTCGAAAAACATCGAGAGATCCAATCACGCTTGGCTCCGCTTTCGTTCTGTCAGAATATATCTGTGGTCGCTCACCGGAGACTTCTTTCCTTCGTCCGTCGCCGCCTGGTGGCACCCATCTCTTCCGCCCTGCGCGCTGTCTATGGCTGGCCGCTTCGGCGCGGGCCTCGTCTTTGGGCAGCGCGAAGTGAGGATCCGGTCATTGGGCCCGGACGTTGTTGGGAGGACGCAGCGGCAACGATCATTCGGAGGGCTTGATCCACAGCAGGATGAGCGCACCTTCGGGCGAGCTGGCTCGTAGGCCTCCCAGCCGAAGTCAATCGCTAGCGGGTAACATGGAAGGTAACCTGAAGCAGTTTTTCCCCGCACTCGAGAAAGCTGACGAATTCTTGTTAGCGACGTCCGCCAAGCGTGAAGTCAAGCGCTGACGGCCTTTTCGTCGGATGCGGCCGATCTGGAACACGTGGCTGCGGCCACAGTTCCGGTCGAAATCGGTTAAGACCAAGGCATTGTAGGCGTCGTTATCGCCGTGGCGACTTTCAGGTTGAAAGCTACTTCGGATCAATGCTGTGAATGGCGATTCGGGAACAACACTCGCCGAAATAGACGGAAGCTTGGCGAGCCGCGCCTTCGCCAGAGGTTCAGTTCTGGTCGGCCAGCTCACTGGAACTCGGTTCCTTTGAGGCTTGATGGCGACGGCTGTTGAACCAGGCGAACGCCTACGACTGGAATGCCGGGTATTGGATCCGTTCTTGAGCTTCAGGAATCTTAGCAGGCGGCGCCAGGTGAAGCCGTGCAGCACGATGGTGTGACGACGACAGCAAAGGTGAAGGCACCATGCGGCCTGCGTCCTCAATGGCCAACATCAGCAGAGCGTTCGAACAGGCCAGAGACGGCGACCGCAAACAACCACCGCGCGGTGGCGACTTCCATGCACTCGCAGACGTTCCTGAATGGTGGCGCCGGAAGCGGTCGTGGCGAGCATGATCGGCACGGAGAACGGATGACGAGCAAACAGGGAGGCAACAACAGTGCTGCCGCGCCAGTCGAGCGACAGGTAATCACCGTATGCTCAGCGACGCAGTGAGAATGATGAAGACGCCCGAAAACAGCCAGCGTGGTGATGGTTTTCTTGAAGCGGCGCATCGGTCGGTGAGCGAGGCGATGCGGCTGTGGGCAAGCCCATCCCCATCACAGTGACGGTGAGAAGGCGGATTCCCAGCAGCTGAAGCGTGTTGGTCGCGGCGTAATCCACCAAAACGAGGCCAGAGTACGGTGCTTTGAGGATATTCGGGCACCATGGCCGCACGAACGACCAGACCAATCAGTTTTGCGGCAAGCCAGCCGCAGCAATAGCACGGCGAAACCGCCAGGATCGGCAGACACGAGTTGTCGCTTCATGCAGCCGATATAGACGAGGATCACTCGAAGGCGACAACGGGCGAACAGGCCGCACCGATCGGATCGTGACTCGATGGCTTCCAGCCGCACAGAGAGGCGGGCACGGGCATCGAGCTGGGCCTGACGCAACAGCGGGATGAATCACGGTCGGGCCCTGTCACCACCAGGATGCACCCAGAACTATTCGCGGTGGCGCCAAGCTCAAACCCGCAATATGGTGGGCGGCAAATGCGGTCATGCCCCAGGTCAATGGCTACAGCATACATGATGATGCGTCTGCCGCCTTGGAGGTCTCGATGATCTCCTTGGAATTCTAGCGTCAGGCCGCCTTTCAAAACAGGATGATTGCCACCGCGATCGACCATCGGCCGGTGACAGAGCCGAAATTCAGCCACACTGGGATGAGAAAGCCGTTGCGGGGCCGGCGACAAGCTGCCGCAGAAGCAGCACGATAGCCGCAGATGAGCCGCAGGCAATCCACTGCGCGCAATTCGGCGACGCCGATCACGGGCGCAGTTGAGCAACGATGTTCGTCCATGGTAGTCCCTGTCGTGGCCGCCTGCGGGCAAAATCAACCCTTGGATGAGGTTTTCGAGCCTTTGTCACGGCAATCTCCGGGTTTTTCACCAGGGCGATCGTACCTTAAACGGCCATCCGCGTCGAGCAGAAACACCGAAGCAGTGTGGTCCATTGTGTAATCACCAGCGGGTCTTGGTCGATCGGAACCTTCTTTGGCGTAGTGTTGAAGCCCTTGATCACGTCCTTGGACTTTTGCCGGTGATCCGAAATGCGACAATCGGTCAGCTGACGCCGGAACCCATTAGGATCGCAGCAGTTCGGCACGCTGTCGCGTTCGGGATCGAACGGTGAGGAAATAGGCGCCGATCTTGCCGCGCGTCGGGTCACCTGGCGGAGCCAGCCACGTCGAGTATCGAACAGGGTGGTGGGGCAGATTTGGCGCGGCAATGGGTGAAGCCGAAAAACAGTGCCGTAGGCCGGCCGCGAAGGCGGCTCGGTTGATCGGGCTGCCGGTGGTCGACGGTTCAAATGGCACGCATAGGTTTGGCGGCTCAATGAGTCAGGCAGCCAGCCACGCGCAATTGCGCGACGGAGAACCAAGGGCAAGGCGTATGGCTTTCATAGAAATCTCCAGTGAGGCTGCCACTGCGTCCCGCTTTGACGGCGCAACCGAGGCCGTGATCGCATTATTCTGTTCCAAGGCACAGGCAAGACGCGCCGCAGCGCGTGTCAGCAGGCGGTCATTCGCCTGCCAAGCTTGCAAGGGCCACAGACCGGTTCAGCACGCTGCAGCGGGACAAGCCGGGGCGCGGGGAATAACTCCTCCGTCCAACTTCGATTGGGCAAGCTTGATTGTGTGTTCAGGGCGCGGGATGCACTGGTCATATGCCTAATCTAGAGCCGATCATGCGGCAATTGGAAGTGGTTGATGGACGGCGATTTGGCATTCAAAACCGGGCAATTGCTGCATTCACAGCCTCCTCGGGTCAATGTAGATGGGGACCGCGCCCGGCTGCAATTATTTGTAGGGGTTTGTGACGTGGATGTTTTTCGTATCGTTCCCTGCACACTTTAATTTATGAAATGCTCAGGGCCATATCATTTCTGTCAGATTCAATCCGTGCTTGCGGAACCTCTCATCCTTGGCGCGTTCAACGTCAAGGGAGATATTGATTGATCATCGCCCAAGCTTACAATCCGTTCCACGGTTTCCGCCTGGTCTTGTCGCCGCAGCTGTCTGCGCACGCCTTCATGGCGTACCCTGACATGGCAGAACAGTCGGTGAAGTTCGGCGTTGACTGGTCAGCACGACATCTGACGATGCGGTCACAGATCATTGAGTCCAAGGGGCGTGACTGAACGTCGCTTTTTCGGACGCGGGCGTATCGACTCCGGCTGCAGAAAGGCAACTGGTTTCGAGGACCCTCCAACGCTCATTCGCTGCCGCAGCGGCCGCGATCACCAGTCGGCGACATTGATCTCGATGAAGACGGCGATTGTGGTGTTCAGGAAATCGCGCTCGCTGATCGGGAAATCGCTGGTGGTGCGGCCGGATTCTACGACAAGGCGACGCACACGCTGAGATCTATCTGGTTCAATTCACACAGGTTGCAAGTACGGCTCGGCCAAGATGAATCTCACCGTTGCGCTTCTACGTCAGGAATTGATTCTGGAAAACGGGCAAGCCTAAGTTCTGTCTGCTTTTAGATTGGCTGTAATTGATCTTTGTATGCTGCTTGACGTGCTTTCTGTGTTTCTGTCGACAATGACGGACCGGACGACGTTCCGTTCAGAGGCAGGTATTCAGTGACATCAGAAAAGGCCTCTGAAAAGGCACCAATGCGCACCGGTGGCATGAGTGCGCAATCGGCTTTAAGACTGGATCCTGCACGGGTCTCGGCCCGAGCAGTCCGGGAGAGGGCCTGAAAACCTACGGCCCAATCAGCTGAGCCGTCAGGAAAGCAGAGCGGCTGGCATCTGCGTCACCGTTCACAGCATTCATCGTTGTGGCTGGCTTGGCGGGAGGCGGCAAGTTGTTGTCGTTTGCGCTCGGCGAATATTGCCGAGGACGTGGCGATCGTTCGTCGTCGCTGTGCTCAACGGCGCCATCGGTTTCATCACGAAACTGAGAGCGGCGCGGTCGAGGAGTCCTTGATGCGCATCGGCCGATAGTGGAAGGGACGCGCTCCGCCGACGGGCAATTCAAGCGCATAGTTGACGCGCACCGAGTTGGTTGTGCCACGGCGTGATGTGTCATTCTCGAGCCGGTCGATGCGGTGACGCGTTTGCGAGATCAGGCAGGCTTCAAACCTGCAGGCCGACGATTGTTTCTTCACCGGGGAATCCGTTCTGTCGTCAAAATCCGTTTGAATGCCGATCAACCGGATGCAACGCTTGGCGACACGCACCTGCATTGGGTTCAAGGGAACGGCGATCACCCAAGGGTGCGGCGAGGGGGGGTCGCCGCCCCGGAATGAAAACCCGAAATCCGCAGTATCAGCGATCTTGTGAAGAGTGCTGAAGCGAAGTCGCTATCACTGGAAAAGCGGCTCGACGGCTTGGCCACGGCTGGTTGGCTGACCTTGCTCTCGCCGCGCTAACCATCGGCTCGGGTTGTTTTTTCGCGGGCATGATGTGTTCGCATGATCAGACCGGCGTGGCGCTGGCGGTGGCCGCGTGCCCAGAGGGTCCGGTGGTTGGCGCGCTCCGCCTGGCGGCGGGCATGTGGCGGATTGAGCAGCACAACGCGTGATCACCCGGCTGTCTCTGGTCGAGACGCTTGGGCGCACCACGGTATCTGACGACAGACCGGGACGCTGACGGACACCGGATGACCGGCGGTGCGCTATCATGCTTGAATTGGTGGCGATGTTCGGGCTTGAAGAGCGCGCGGGACCGGCACGCCGCCGGCTTCGATGATCCCTTGACTGGGCGATCAGATCGGGCGCGCTGTGCACAATGCCGTACTGGGCGACGGCAAGAAGACGGCCGGGCGGCGATCCGAGTGGAAACTGGCGCTGCTGTGGTGGCCAAAGAACAGGTGTCAGTAACAGCGGCTTTCGCAGGATTTTCGGAAATCGCCGAAATTGCTTCGATCCCGATGCCAAGATGATGGCTTACGTTCATGCGATGGGGCCCCAGTTTCTCGTTGCGGAAGGGATGCGCCGGAGCGGTAGACTCGCCAGCGACGATGACGTGCTGATGCGGATGGTCCGCTCCCTCTTGACGCGACGGCGCGCGAAAATGGAAAGACCCGCAGTCCAACAAGCCCGCCGGGAGGTCTCAGTGCTGCTGGGGGCTAGGCGATGAAGCACAGTCAACAGGGCGGCGGCGGCATCCTATGCCGGAACTGACGTGGTGGGGCTTGTTGCCTGCTTGATCCAGGTCGCCGAGACGTGCCGCCGGCGATCAGGGCGTGCGGGAGAAGCCGGTGTCGGTCATCATGTGACGGGGCGGATCATGCCGAACCCAGCGGCACCATCGGCCCGGCAGGCAGGGCTTTTGCGACGGCGTCTGCACGTGATCGATAGGGCAGCGAGATCGCCGGGCTTGATCGGCGCGGTGAGCGAAGATGTGCGGAAGCCGCGTTTTATCGGCGGGACGTGTTTGCCCGCGTTGGCGCGGAGACCAGCTGACGTGGTGTCGATCTATCAAGAAGGCGCCATGTCGTGCGATGGACGGCGATGGCGTCAACGACGACGCGCTGAAGAAGGCCGTTCGCGATGCGGCATGGGAAAGGCGCGGCCCCAGGTTCGCCAAGCAGGGCAGGCGAACTAGGTGCTGCGTCGACGGATCAGTTCGCCCACCGTCATCGATGCCATTGCGCAGGGCGGTGATTATCTTTCGCAATATCCGCAAATTTCAGTGGGTCTATCTGATGTCGTTGCCAATGTCAAGCGAAGGGGTGCTGAGTCGTCGCAGTTGCCGGTTGGCGCGGGGCCTGCCGCATGCGCTGCTGCCGCTGCAGATCTGTTTCTCAATCTGGTCACCCGGACGTCTTCCCGCCTCGGCGGGGTGAGGTTAAGGCATCAAACGTCATGCACAGGCCGACCGCGGCAATCGGACGAGCGATCATGACCGCTCGCGCTGGCGCTGATCGGCGGGTGCTCGGCGCGGCCATCACGGTGTCCACCTTGGGCGTTACGTGTGGCGTCGACTGGCTGACGCTGGAGGCCGATGCGCCGTCCGTGGTACCTGGACGCTGGCGCTGGCGCAATTGTGAACGTATTCAAGCATGCGCGATGCCGCATGCGGGGCTGTTCAATAAACGAAGTCACCGCAACCAACTTACGTCTGGGGGCGCGACTGGCGCCTGCTCGGACTGTCGGCCTGGCGATTGGTTTGCCGTCGCTTGCAACCTTCTCGGCCTTGCCAACCCGGGCCCGCAGGGGCTGGCGCTGTCGCTCCGGCACAAGCCTGGCCCGCTTCGCTGCTGTGGTCAGATCTGGCGGTTCGCGCTGACGCGACCGGAAAGGGTGAGGGGCGGAAACGCGGGGGAACAGTTTACTTTTCGCCAGTGTGCGGCTGGCGGACTGCGAAGGTACGGCCAGCGAAATAGTAAATTCCTGAGTTCCCGAAAATAAACAAGATAAACTGTCCCCTGGTTCCCGCAATACCCCACCGTCGCCGATCCGTCGCCTCGGATCGAGGCCCCAGCAGCAGCGCCCTTGTACGGCGCCGCCCATATGGAATCGGACTGGGTCGAGCCCTCACGCTTGACGCGATCTTGTGCCCCTTGGCTCGAGCCTGCCACTGGTGGTCCGCGCAGACAGGGGGCCGCCATCGCTCGATGCGGATTTCGTGGGCAGCCAGTTCGAGTGGTGGATGCTGCGCGGCGTTGGTGGCGTTCGGCGAACGTTCATGTGAGTTGATCGAATCATGTTGGGAGATCCCGCAGAGTGGTGGTTGATGATGCGGGACGCCGCGGGTGCGGTGACAGGAACACGCTTGCCGTCTTTGAGCACAATGTTCGGGCTCAACCGAGGACAAGCGGGCCCCCCCCGGGGCGGACCCTTATTTTGGGGGGCCGGGAGCCGGGGCCCCCAAAACGGGGGGGGCCCATTGCGTCGCCGCCGATCAGGCCATAGGCGTTGGGCCGGCCGGGCTTGGCGGAAAAATCATTCCATTTCGTTGTTGAAGCAGCACGCCGGTGCTGCCGCCGTCATGCCTGAGCCATAGGAGAGTCGAGTGTAGGTGTTGGACACCGCGTTGCGAATGATCGACATGGAGAAATTGCGTGGATTGTCGTCTCATAGGCGGCAAGCTGGCCCGGCTGATCGGGCCGACGGACCGTGGCGCGGATTTTGAGGCTGATGCCCGTCGCGGATTTTCGCCGCATAGTCCTCGAGGTCAGGCCTTGACGGACAACCATCGGCAAAATCCGGGTCGCCCAAATATTCGACGTCGGCATAGGGGCGGTTTTCATCGCTTTCCGCCATCAAGGATGGTATGGATGTCGAGGAATTTGTGCCCCGAGATAGCGATGGGTATCCCGCCATCACGTTGCAGGATCTGGATGATGTAAGCAGGTTGCCGCCGGAGCTTGCGCGTCGAATCGAGACGATGTCGTAACCCCGTATCGTGCCGCTGACGTTTCACGAGATGACCCTTGTAAGCTCGCAGATCTCCACCGTCAGTCGGAGCCGCCTTGCTCCTTCACGCGCGCCGTCTGCTCGCACTTCGCCGGTTGTTAAAACCCGTCGGGGACTTCCGCCGCGATTTCCTTAGCGTTTTCGGCCAGATCCGGTTGCTTGAGCAGATCGCCCGGTTCGTAAAAAGCTTGCATCCGGCTTGTAGAAAATGTTTGCGGGAAGCCGGCCAGTCTTCAGCCGTTTTTTCCAGGCCTTGAGGCTTCGCGAGATCGGCGTTGACCAAAATGGCACGTCCTCGGCGAGCTTGATCGCCGAGCGGCCGCCGCCTGACAGACGTATGGTGCAATAGGTTTCAAGCGATAGTTGCATGCTGCGACGGTTCCGGGCACAGCCGACGCTACGAGACATTGAAACGCGACAGCTTGCTGTCGGCATTGCCCTCGGCGTCGAGATACATGTCGCGCGTCCGCCGCTGGCCGGGCGCCATCTCGCCGGTCTAGCGATGGCTTTGGTCTCACCGGATTTCGCGTCATGCACCATCCATGAAGCCGCCGCCGCCGAGATTTCGGGCGCGGGGCAGGGTTGACCGCAGCGCCAGACGCCCGGCGACACCCGCAATCACCGCATTTGCCGCGCTTGAGCACGGCAACCGACTTCCGCAGCGCGCTTTCCTGCACCGAGACCATGGACGGATTTCGCCCAGACGGTTGCACCGCATCATCGAGCTGTAGATCGCGCTTCCGCGCGGAGGTGCGACAGGGGGCAAATGCAAGCAAGGGTGGCGGACGCAAGGCGGTGAGAGCAACGGCATATCGGGCGGTCCTTTCTAGACTGCTTCGGGGAGCGCTTTGGACGGAAGTCACGCGGCGCTATATGTCCAAGATGTGGTGTCATCGAAAAGCACATGGGCTCTGTCACGTCCAACCGGAATTGCAGCTTCATCCGGCAGGTTGACATTTGCACTGACGGTGACATGCACTTCGCAGTCTGCTCAGCGCACCCTTTATCAGCTGAGCTCGCACCCATATGTTAAGCGGATGATCGCACCTCGCTCTGACAGAGACTGACATGGCACTTCCTCGGATAATTCGCCTTCCTGGGTGCGCTGCTTAGGTGCCTCTATTGCCCCGCATACTGGTTGGCTACACCATGCGCGCCATGGTGCGGACGGCCGGATTTTCCCAGGCACGGCGGTGAAATGCGCACGCATCTGTCGAGGTCTCGAAACCTGACGGTGTCGGCGTCGAAGCACGATGCGGCGTCCTAGACCCGGAGACGCGTACGGCTGCGTCTGTCACACAGCGAATCGAATGCGTTCGAGGCCTGACCGCCGGGCGAGTGGCTGCGCACGATGTCGGTTACGCGCTGCAGCATCACCGCGGCGAAGCGGGTTGGCGCTGCGCAGTCGCATGGTCGGCATTGCGTGGTCACCGACGGTCGCTCGATCTTTTTTTATAGCAGCACCAGTGCTGGCAATCGTGCTGCGCGCGCGGTGGCAATGTTCCGCATGGCGCTCTCGGCATCGGCCTGCTGGCCATCCGGATTGTACGCTAGCATCTGGTCACGCTGCCGGTCGAATATGATGCAGGGCTTCAACAAGGCTGCGATTCCTGCGCGAAGGCGGCTATCTCGCTGACCAAGGATCTTCGCCGACGCCCGCAGCCGTGATCAAGAGCGCGGCGTGACCTATGTCGCGAGCGCAATGATGAGCATGTCAATCTTGCACGGTGGGTGCGGGATCTTGCAGGTCTAAGGCAGAGGCGGCGTTATGCCGTAGAGACTTCGAGGCGGGCCAGTTGCCTTGATGGCAAGCTGTACAGAAAGGATCAGAACCGCTTTGGCTGCTCCGAGCAAGGTGAAGAGTGGCCTCGTCATCACGAGGTCATCCGGTCTTCTCGGGTGCAAGTGATGGCCGCTACGACCAGGGAGCGCCGTAAGCGCACGGTTGCATTTCATCAATTTACGGTATCGCTGGCCACAGATCGTCCCTGTTCCCTCAGGCGGACCTCGAAGGCATTAGCCAAAGTCGAGATCCACAATCGGCCGGGCGCGGTATGACTGGTGAATTCCGACAAATCAAGCGTGGCAGTTGCGTCGGTGCCTGACGAAGATTAATGCAGGTGAATGTTGCCCGTGAGGGACTGCCGAAAGGCTATGTCTTGCGCCGAGCGCCGGATCCGCTGTTCGGTGATACAGGGCGCAACCAGTCTGCAAGACGAAGCGGCCTCATAGTGCCTCTCCATAGCGTGGTTCTCGCCTCAGAGAAACGTCCAAAGGTAGCGGCTTGGGCAAGGTCCTCAGATCTCTGTTCTCATGGCCACGAAACATGGACAAACGGTCGCTGCGATTCGGCTGTTGCGCTCATGCTCTGAGCCGAAACTGGGGAAAGCTGTCGCATGGGTCCTGGTCAACGAGTTGGGATAAGTCGCTCGTCCAAACGAGCATGCGCCCTCTGAACCAAGATTTCGCCCACTGTGACGCATTCTCAGACGACACAGACAGAGCATCAGTTCAAACCAACGAGATACGTTGAAGGCCAAGGGGCTGTAATTACTCGACAACCAGACGCCA
>Ga0163217_1007158_pt1 | contig 13661 bp, 11 predicted proteins | sample SynspAceP_FD_185933 | JGI IMG/M metagenome (GOLD analysis project Ga0163217, IMG submission 185933) | Saline lake microbial communities from Ace Lake in Antarctica - Synechococcus sp. Ace-P (PacBio error correction) | ecosystem: Environmental > Aquatic > Non-marine Saline and Alkaline > Saline ... | reverse complement strand
ATTTGATGAATCGATAAGTTTCCCCCTAATATGGGATTTCCCCTTCAGGTTAATTTTATTAATTATTAATCATTAGGAAATTCTTCATATTTTTTTGTCTTGTTTATCGCTTGTTATAAGCTGTAAGGACGGAAGCAGGTGGATTTAACAGAGGGATTTTTGGTTGGCTGAAGTGGAGGTAGGATAGAAGAGATTGGCCGTTCAACTTGGTAGGCTTATAGATTGGGGAGTGATAAGTATACATAGACATGTACCATGCCGATGAAGACTATAAAGTAGACGAAATTATGGAGGTAGAGGAGATTCCGTGATTATTTAAATGCGGTTTTTTTTGAAGGTATTTGACGGGAAAATTACCGCCATGAAAGAAATGGAAATTTGGTTCAAAGAAAATGCAGGGCAAGGTTTTGCCCTTTTAGCCGTTCATTGGGATAAAGGAGCGGTTTTAAAAGGGCGATATACACTTACAAAATATTTCGGGAATGGGAGGTAGAGGTTTTAAACCAATTATGGAGAAAGCTACTATGGCGAAGGTATTTTAAGTCAAGTGGGATGGACAAGATTTACGGTACTTTTAGGACCAATGACGGGGGATTTATCGTGTTTTTGGAGGGGAATCCATAGTGGCGATTCTAGAAAATTATCACTTTGATGGAGCGCATGCTATTTATTTAAGCTAGCGCCACGGACAGTTCCATGCGTTGGGGTTTTTTTACTCTGGGAAACATTCTAAGCGAGCCATTTGTTGCGAAAAGAAAGAAATGACAATTTCGAATTGCCCAATGCAGAATCCTTGACCTATATGAAAAAGGATATGACAACTTAAGTTTTTCCTTTACTGATGCTGCCCGGCAAGTTGGTCTCCTTGGATGACGCCATTTTTAAGATAAGGTTGTTGATCGTCAGTTTATGGGAACTTTGGTGCCCCAAATTGTTTGGATGAACTAAGTTTCTAGTAGAATATTTAAAAGAATATTTCACATGAACAGCTGGCCGTTGTTGCACTAGCCTTTGAGTTATGCAAAAACAGAGGAGCGGCATTCAGGGTCTATAGATAGGCTCAGGATAGGAATTTGGATGTTACAAATATCCATACTGTTGTGGCCAATACGGCAGCGATTGACAAGGAAATTGAGCCAAAAAAAAATTTACCCATGTTGATATATATATACTTTCCTTTCCCACTACTATTATTAATAGACAAATTGGGAGAGGTGCGAAAAAATATATAAGGTTTTTAACGGCCCTGCAACTGGTTCAGCAATTTACGATGTTTTAAGAAGGATTTCACAGCTTTATATACAGCTACTTTGAAGCCTAATGGAATGGTCCATATGATCATTGCATGTATATAGGGTTGCTAAAAGCAGCCAACTAAGGTGTGTTTTTTGTAAAATAATGGATTCCGGTTTCTAAGCCGTTGTTCCCTAAAAAACAAAACGGCTCTTTTGAAATATATTCTTTGGATAAAATTATATGATTAGTTTTTGATTTTCCCAGATCTATAATTTTCGTAGTTATTAATTTGAAGGTTTTCATCAGAAATCTATGATATTGCCAGAATAAAAATCACCGACTTGACCTCGTGCGTATTTAGCTTGTGGAACTAATAAATCCCTAAGTAACAACATGTTTTCTCATGGCATTTGTCCACGCTACCAACAACGGCCTGATTTTCAGTATATACCAAAATGGCTTAAGCCATCATAGCAGTGGACAGGATAGATGCCACGGGATTGGGCTTATGTTTTTCCTTCGGCCTGAGGGTAGGAGCCATTGAAAAGTTCAAACCTGGCATGTTCATTACATTAGAGGCAGAAGCAGTAATCTTGGATCACAGATGGCACTACCTTGGTCAGATAGTATATCCCCAACATATTGTCTGTAAGATTAACATCAAATTCGCTGAGGTTTCAACCATTTTGCATGGCAGCATTGTCTTACAAGAGGAAATCGTTGCACCTCTGGGATAAGCTTTCTGAGATTTCGGTACCACTTTTCGGCCATAGCTAGAAGTGGGCCAAAACATTCGCCTGAATCTACCAGTGTTAGTTTCTTCGTCTCCCTTGGCACTTTAAAAGCCAAAAGGGCAATTCGCTTATCTCTATTTTCGGAAGTAGTAATCGCTAAATCAGATGCGCTACGGTACCGTCTTCACTCAGTTTTTTTTTCACCAAAGTAGATTCCCCCGGTAAGCTCACGATAGATTACGAAATCTGTTCCAAAAATAAGCGTGTTTTTTAATGGAGGATTTATTTACCGCCCATGTCGGAAAACCTTTACTGGCCTCTATATTGGTAAAAAGTTGTAACTCCATTTCGCAGTTGTGCAACCCTTAGTTCGGCCGTACTTTTTGCACTAGGGTTATCATCATATTTTAGGTACTTAGGAACGCTATACAACAGAATGGCGACATCTCAAGAAAAGAGCTTGCCAGCATCAAGCTGGTACCTACTTGGGCAAGGAGGAGCCATGATTTATCCATCCCGGCAACGGCGCTATTAGCCCTTCGGTAGGTAAAATTGAATTGGTTGAGGTTTTCTTCAACGGCCCTGTAAGCATTTATACCAGACTGTTGCCAAGCCTCTGGACCATCCCATCTCCAACCTAAAAGAGCAATCTTTATTTCCCGTTTTAAGCTTATACTTTTATTTAATCCACTGGCAATGGACAATATTCCATGGATGTTCCTCGTTCAATCAAATTTCATTTTCTGCCTATCTGCAAATTTTACAAATCCTGATAAACGTACTCAAGTTGGAACCTTTGGTAAGTTTCGTACCTTACATTTTTGGCCTATAGCCAATGCAGCTCTTCCAGACCTGGCAGTAGGATTAAATGGAAGACTCGTTAACTCCAAAATCTGCTGGATCTATATTTCATAGGTTTCCCTATTTTTTTTATTACCCATCCTGATGAATTCCTGAGATATGGGCAAAGCATTTGCTCTACTAAGCTTTGTTGGCTGTACATTATACTCCCATTTTTTGACGATACCATCTGACTAGTGTCATGATAACAATTTACTATTGATTATTGGAGTTTGTCTAAATTTTAGTGGTTTTAGGGTGTCTGTCTAGGATTCAACACTTCCTCTAAAGCGGTGTTCCGGCCCGTTCTCCTATGCCATTAATGGTGCACTCAATTTGTCTGGCACCGTTTGATAACACCGGAGATAGAGTTGGCAGTGGCCAATTCTAGATCATTTATGACAATGACAGGATTAAAATAGCTTTATGTCTACCGGTATACGTTTTCGCTTAGGTATTTTTATTTTTTGCCCAATATTATCAGGCAGACAATAACCAGTGAGTGTAGGGAAGTTCAATACGGATTGCCGGCCTTTTATAACGCCTCAAAACCACTAGCTAAAAATTCGTTGTCCGTTTCTACCCGCATCCCTTGGTAAAAACTTACATCCTCAACAAAGGATTCTAAGCGTAAGTTTACGGCATCAATGCCCTTTCTATTATGGCATCCTTATTGGGAGTTGAACTTGAATTTAATATGCGGGATTCCGAAGTTATCGCGATACCTGTATGTATTTCTTGGTCTTATTTGGGCATAAATTCCAATGCCTCTGCGCAACTCAATGTCTTTTTACAGCACGTGTAAAGCCCACATACCGTTGCGTTTTTTTTTACAATTTTTTGAAATGCTGCCCACAGAATTCAAAATCCCCTGACTTGAAAAACAGGAAAACCTGCTTCTATAATATCTACCCCTGAAACACCTCATGCCAATATTTCGGCGATAATTATTTTTGGTAAGTATCAATTTACCATCGGGTCTTGGCTCTCCATCCTAAGTGTTGTGTTTCAAAAATATGTTACCTTTTCTTTGCTCATGGGTATATTTTACGTATTTTATGTGCGCATACGAATATAGTCCTAGTATGGTTTTCTAGTCCAAATCGCAAAATGGCATTTACACGTTAAATAATTTTAGAAGTATTAAATAACTGAATAGGGCAATTAGAATAACTTATTATTACGATGACAAATGCGCATAAAGGATGCATTATTCGTTTCTGGTGCAAATCACTATCCAAGTCAGAGAAACGACAATTTAAATTGTATGTGGGTCGCTTGGGGGTGGATACCGATGCCAAAATTTCGTTGCTACTTTTATTTAATGGATAAATTAAGGTAATATGATGAAAGATTAATTACTGGAAATGGATAGTCAAGAAGGCACCGTTTGTCCAATCTAAAGGGCCATTTGTATAAACAGATCCTGGTAAGTCTAGACTTAACCCCGTAAACCTCAAAATTTTTAGGGTGCAGATACGGAACAATTTGGATTTTGCTACCTTCTTTACAAAAAGGGGACTTATTAAGCAAAGCCTTAAAATATTGGACAAGGCAAGTTACCGCCTGTTATTGAAAAATGAGGAGAAAAACGTTAGCCTACGAAATTGTGGAATTTGGAAAATGATTTAGAGACCCAATATTATTACCGTAGTATTCCGGATAGGCAGATGAGACTTAGCAGTACAGGCCAAGCAACTTTCGGCACAAAAAACGTTATCACCAGTAAAGTCTATTCCAATTTTAGCGCTCCAGCTCTATGGGCAGATGCTAAAAATATTGGCTATGTAAGAGCGATTAGATTTTAAGAGATTTTCAGACAATATTTCGAAAAACACTGCCAAATATAGATTTTGGAAGACTTGGGCTTTAGGGAAAAGAACTTTGGCTATACAAGGCATATCTTTGTTACAGTTTTCTGACACGAATTTTTTTGTCCTGTTATAAATATTCAGCACATGGGTAGATCATTTTACGAAAATAAAAAAAGATCCATCTTTAACCCTGTATTTTTTTTTAAGGGCAACATTATTGTTGGAATCCTTATTTTTATGTAAAATATGGCTCCCAATTCAAGGAACTTGGGAGAGATTGGAAAAATTTCGGGTAGTAAAGAATTTTCCTGACAATGACAAGATAGCCTCTTAGATTTTTGTTATATCATTCAAATAGAAATAAATCTTTCATTTTCTGGAGGTACAATTTTGAAAGGGTCTTATTGGTCAAAAATTGTAGAATACGGTATTAATAAGCATTAAGGGACAGAAGTGACCAGCATTCCGTTATAGGTATTGTATTATAAGATTGGCCTGTCTCTATTTTGTTTGGAGATAATAACTGTATCCAATATTTTAAAGCGAATCGATTAACACAAAGAACTTAAAATGCGTTGAGATACTATGTGCTTTGCTCGGTTGTTTTAGCCTTATTGCCCATTATGAGGGCCGGTATGGATTATATTTGAAAAGTGGCAATTTAAAAGCACTACAGTTTTTTGTTGAAATGAACGACCTAACATGCGTCAAAAGGAAATATCAAATTTTTAAGACGCTTGGGCGATATTTTCCCACATTGAGCTTGCCATTGAATCTCCAAAAAGTTATATTGGAGGTTAAAAAATACGAAAACAATCTTTGAAAAACGTGCCTTTTTATACTTGGAGATAATTTCTTGGCTGGGAAGTCATTTGCAAAAATAAGCCCGTAGCACAGATTTATAAAAAGAAAAGGCCATGTTCGTTACCCGATAAAATTTATTCTGAAAAGTTAAGGCTTCACATAAACATTCTGCTGGAGATCAATCTGGCATGTTATTATCAGTACTTCCGGAAAGCTCTGGAAGCTTATGTACAATTTACCGGTACCGGTTACTTATAGCTAGATAGGCGCGGGCATTGGCATTTTTGTTTTTATTGCTCTATTGTAATTGGAAAAAAAAATCGGTTCATATCGCAAAAGGAGATCGAACCCATATTTTTAAAGTGGCCTTCCTTTTTATGGGATTTTCACTGGTTGACCTATTTTTATGCCTGCAACTGTCAATGTGGGCAATAGGTATATTATCCATGTTCACCTGTTCTGTAATAACGGCCTTGTTGGAACCGTTTGATCTTAAAAACGCCCTTACAAAAGAATTATAATACATTTTGTTTTGGGGCTTTTGGTTATTTGAGCGAGGTACTTTATTTGTTTGGCACCACCGATATTTTGATATTGGCAATTCCATGTTATTGCCGTGGGCCTGGCGTGTTTTTCGGCAGTTGGTCTACGCCATTAGAAATATTATATTAAAGTCCAGAGCGGCACATTATAATGGAAATTTTCCTTGATGCATGACCTTATCAAACCGGGATAGTAGGATTTATATTGGCGCCTGTTTTTTTTTATATATAATGTTGAAGCTTATAAGCGATTCAATGGCCGGCACTATTAACCTTGGGCCTTGTTTACAATACCGCCATGGCCATACCTTGTTCTAAATTCTCTTTAAACACTTTAACATTACTACGTGAGTATTTAAGTAGTATACAACCTACTATATGGGATATTGATCGGAATAGTTATTCCTTTCGAAATTCCAGTGGGACAACGTTATGGGAGGGTACTTATTTTAAGTTCTGTGGTAATAGAGAGCGTGGCGGTCGTATAAAATAATTAGATTTACACTAATTGTTTATAGCAGGGTATTTAGGTTATACTCTTTGATCAAAGCTTTCGGTAAGTTTTTCAACTGATTGTTTTTTGCCATTTCAGCGGACTTTACAGGGTCAAATCCGCATTAAACGATAAAGGAAGGAACGCTTTTAGGTATTGTTGCTTGAATATAAATTTCTCTTTACGAATTTTTACGTTCCCTATACAGAAAGTTACGGAACTTTTTAAAATTCATCATTTTTACGAAAAAATCTCGAGAAGGAATTTTCCCGGTAGATACATTCATTTGTTTGTTCAGGAATCATTTTTGCCTTTGCAGGAGTCGCCAAGGGAAATGCATATACCTTACATCTTTGGTATTGTGCCTATTAGGGCACTTTTTTCTGGGGATATTACTTAAACAGGGATATCATAAATGCGGGCACACGGATTGGCGGTTAAACTGGTTGTCGTTCTTTATGGGCCTCGTAAAATGTATCTATAGAATTGTAACTTCCACAGGAGACTAAAGCATTCTATACTCAAAATAAAATAGTTTGTTCTTGCCATAAAAACTATGTTTTTGCGGTTGTAATTACGGCGATTGCCTTTTGTTAAATGTAGTTTGAAAATTACATTACATGCATTCCAAAACTAAATCCTCGGGTTGGCGGGGCTGTAAGTTGAAGCTATTTTTCTTTTCTTTACAGGGTGTTATTAAAGAAAGTTTTTCTTTGCGTGCAAGTGGATACTTCCATCTTTTATTGCTTCGGTCCGAACCATATTTTAAATTCACCTTTAATAGCACATCATATGGCTGCAGTTGTTGACCTGAATCTGATTGGTGCCTACCCGTTTTTTAGATCGATTTCAATATTAAAAAATAACGATCTAACTCTTGATGCTTATAGTCTAGAATGCTTTTTTGCTTTCGGGGACTTCATTTTTTATGACCGTAGGATTTATTTGTTTTGTATTTCTCTTTAACCAATGGATTAAGGTATCCGGTTTCCTTTTCATGGCCATTTTTTGACCACGGCCCCCAATAGGTTTTTTTGGGCATCCTTTCCCGCAAACATTTGTTTAGTCTGGGTTTAAGGCCTTCGAGGTTTGGCAGACTTATACTTATACCTGTGGTTGGTCTATCTAGACGGTGTTGCCACCCCAACATAACGTACCTCGGTTTGTTGTGTTTTGTTTATATATGTTTTACAACTGCTTAGGCGGAGTGTTCACTGTTTTTATCCCCTTTTACAAATATCGCCTGCCTTTTGTGATGGCTATTTTAGGTGCTTGTCTTATACAATTTACCTGAGATCTTTTTAGGGAGTAGAATTAATTTTTGGGACACTTTAGGTAGAAATTTAATTTTCTAAGATTCCAAAAGCCAAAATTAATACATAACATGGCTTTGCATTTTAAGTGTTAATCTTTAAGGAATGGGTTTTAGTATGCTTCTTTCGTCAACTCGGGAAGTCCCTTGTTTTACACATCGACACTATTCTTTGAAAGGCACTACCCATTTCTTTCATATAGTGTTTAGATTACCTCCTTAAGAACCTGGGATTAAATCTGGGGTAATTCCCAGTAGGTGTGAAATCACCAAAATTGTCCGTCAACCACCATTTCCCCGGCCCAATGCTATTTATAGCGAATTGAGACATCTCTTCTGCACCTCCTATGGCCAACTTGGCACGGAATTTTTTCAAGGACCTTATACCAAACAGCCCCATTTCTCCAATAGTTGGACATCGATCAGGTTTTACGTGTTCCTCTTCTCTTTTGCCTTAACCGTATATGTCCCGAATTTTATAAAATTGGAATTGTAGGTGTTAGGCCCAAATGTTCCTATGACCGGGATTTATGGCCGGCATTTAAATTTCTATTTGACCGATTCCTTGATTTCCTGGGCCACCTTCTTCAACCTTTACGCATGGCGCCACTTTCTTCATGATTTCGAAGCATGGCAGAACGCAACGCTTCTTTTTGGATCAGCTTTGATATACTCCAAAGGTAAATCCACAACCACTAGGCGCACGGCTTAACCGCACGAATTACAGAGGAGGCATGGTAACATCATTTGGGCTAAAGTAATTGCGGCAGGGTGTTTCGTGTCGGCATGACATTACTGGCAGAATCCGCCTACATAATTATTAATTCTACGTTGGCGGAACGTCAACATTTTGGCCATTAGAATAATCATAGCGTTTTAACCAGGATTATTTTCTCACCGTTTTTTCATATCAGAGAGATTTTACCAGTAACTCTTTTGTATTTTTTTTCTGGCAGTAGACATTATTTTTATTTTTGGTGGGATTAAAAGTAATGATTTGTTCCAAAAATTTAAGTTGTTTAAACTTTTTGTTTGAAATTGAGAATATTGGTGTTGTTTACGCAGGGGAAGCTATTTTTGTGATTTTGAATTGATAAGGATAGGGCAAAGCGGATATGGGCAAAATTCGGATGCAAAAGGATGTTATAGTGTGAAATAATGGTTATTGCTAGTTCATATTTAATTCTGTTGCAACGGTTGTTGTTCTATGGGTTTTGTTTTTTTTGATTATTTCAGGTTTTGACTACTTAAAAGCTTGCTTTTGACATGTATAAAATTTGGTCCGCTTCTTCTTCAATTTTTATTGTGCCTTTTGGATGCAAAGGCTCAGAAGGTAGGAAGCAGGTTGAGAAGTTTACTATTGATTCGTTTTTTGAAGCGTGTTCACCAACAGGATTCAATAGCTATAAGGAAACGGTTTCAAGCGATATTGTAATGCAGACATATAGGAAGAAATTGGAAATGGTTTAGAGGAAGCTTAGGATCGAAAATTTTAGTTCAATTTTCTGAAATCGATTGTGTCCATTCGGCCACCCACAAAATTTGAAGAAAGAATTAAATCCTATAATATTCCAAATTGATGCGCCGTATGGCGAACGCCTGCGACTTACTTATGAGTTTGGCATGTGACACGATACCTTTAAGTCATTGTTGGCGTTTAATTTCCTTTCAAATCTTCAACCGAAGGAGGGTGTTTGGAAAATTCATTTATTTTGATCGAGACCAGAAGAAAGGAGGCGTGATTAATCCGATTTATTGGTTTGTCAGGTAAATCGTATTTTTTACTCACTAAGTGAGATTTGATTGCTCCTACGCTTGCCAGTGCTTTCGGGGCGGGGGTTGAAATGTTATCAGTAGTTTCCTCCGATGCCTCCTGGTCTGCTTGTCGGCCTTTAGATTTTGTATTATAATATATCGTATAGGTGATGTGAAAAGAGGGGTCCGGCGGGCAAGGACAAATATGGAATAAAGATTTCAGAATGTAACAGATATAAAAAGCTCCTTCCCTTGGTTCAAGAGGAGGGTGGGATTCTTCGCTGGTAAGCGGAGGAGACAGAAGGATTGCAAGCCCGAGCATAGGGGAAAGATTGGAGTTCCATTAGGAATAAAAACACCCCCTAACCCCCGCCAAATGCAGGGGGCAGGCCTTCTCTTCAGGGACCGCCTCCCTACCTCCCCTAAGGGGAGGGAACTAGTTAGATTGCTACTATTGATTTAATCTAAAACGATTCCCCTCCTTGGGAAGGGGTAGCCTGCATTGTCGGCCGACAGGTTTGCCTGAGGTAATGACTTGGCCAAGGTCATATTTTTAGGAAATTCTTTGAAAAAATTAATTTAAGCGGATTTTCACTGGAGAAAGGAATTCAATTAAAGCTTCGGGATGATCGGTTTGAATACCGTCCACAGCCAAGCTTGAGTAGTTTTCTAATTGCATTCCGGTGCCATTTCTTGGGGTCATTCCTCATTGTCATCTTAAAATACCTTAACTATTTTTTATGATTAGTTGTTTCACAAGGATTTTGAGATAATGGTCTATATCGTGAGGCATAATCTTTGGTTCATAAGCACTAATGACCTTTTAATAATTTCTCTTTTTTTACCTGGATCCGGGCATTATAGACGGAGCATTCTGGACAATATGTTTTTATTTCCATTAATGTTTGGTGGTCCTTAGCAAGAAGATATACAAAAACTATGGCCTCTATGCCATGCCATATTTTTTTATCATGGAGATCAAAAGCCTGAGGGCGGCTTCCTTTAGACCAAGTCATATGCCAATCTTCCCTTGCAAAGCAATGAGGATTTCCTCAAGGTTGGAAATCTTCGGTATTGCTCCAACTTTTCATCTAATTTTATCCAATATTCTAGAGTGCGTAATTGGGACAAGGTAAAAAGTCGCTTACCTTTTCCGATGTTCCTATAACGTTAGAGCATCTTATGGTAGCATTATGGAACACTTACAAATTCACCATTCCTTGGTGGTCCTTGACATCAATTCTACGAAATCGCAAACCCCAAATCGATCGCTTCTTCTGGATAGGCCGCCAGGGAATTTTCCGGCAATTCACCGTTATGTTCTACCTCTATGGGTATATCATAGGTGATTGCCATTTTTTTGGATTGGGGCAGTTACTGTTGCTTTGCATAGCCCCCGCTAAAGCTTTAAATAGAAATAAAGAAACAGGGCTATGGCGGCATATTTTTACGCATTGTTAGATCATCTATAAGTAATTAAGTCCTGTTATTCAAACTAGTCTATGGTTTTAAGCAGCTTGTGGTATTTACTAAATAATTAGGGGCAGTAGGCTTAAAATGTACCCTTCGTGACTTCAGATATCCCATTACCTTCGTTGTTCGTGGAGAACGGTTGCATCACGGTCCAATCTTTACGTGACCTCTTTCGTCTATTGGTAAGGATAAGGTATCATTCCCCAGCCCAATACCTTTTAGACTGGCCGGTGTTGGGATCTCAGCAAAATATCGGCGGTAGTGTATTGTCCATATCATAGGCCAATGAGATCTAATGGGAATTCGTTGTAAAGTTTCCGTCATGTATTGGCGTATCCAAAAACTACTCTTATAAGTACCTGTTATATGGAAGCCTTTGAAATAAGGGATTTTTCAAACAAATAGGCTCTCCTCCGCGGCTTAAAAGGCTTCGTCCACTTTTTGGTGAAAAAGCCTGTCATGGCCACCGTAGAGTCCGTCCCAAAAGGGCTTTCTTTTTTTCTTGCTTGCTTATCATGACAGCCAAGATTCTCTAGGGCAATGCGGTACATATTTTGCCTTTCCGGATCGCTTAGTTCATAATTTATTAGGGCATTAAAGACTCATTAATCCCAGGTTTGTTTATCCAGTGGACCGCATTTTCCGGTGGAAAAAAATTTTTGCATGCATGGCGTAGATATTTTCGTTAATTTTCCTCTTCCCGGCAGCTGCTTCGCCACTTCTTCATTTATTTTTGGGCGTCTCCCTGTGTAACATGTGATGCAACATTTAAAAAGGGAAGGCATCATATGGCATTGAACCCAGGCGTTTGGTCCCAGCCCCATGGGAATTTGAAATAATTACAGGAATTCAAAACTCGCCCAAGGGTTGGTTATTTTCCATATACATCCACCATTAAAACCGTGGCGGAATAAGTGTGGTCGGTAACATTCGGCAACCATTGTTTTCAACGCATCTTTTTTCTTCCTTTGGTCTCGGTACCAGTCTTAATAAATCCCCATTAATAAAAATAATGTACCGGCCAGCTCATCCGAGCTGGTATCGCATTTCCATCTATATTTTCGTCTTCACTGATTGGGAAACGGAGGAAAAAATATCTCTTCAATAAGGATCGTTTGGCATGATTTCGGCGATTGTACTCAACTTACTGTATTGACTCAATTTAACAGGTTTTTCGTGCCAATTCTACAGGGGATGATTACCCTTGCTGGAAATCCGGGCCTAAGTGATAGTCTACCAGCCATTTTAGGGGCGAAAACTTCTATTGGCCAGTTCCCTTGGCCTCGGGGTCTTTGGTAAGTGCGTAACCTAAATGGTTGTGCTGCCCGTTACATGGCCGTATACTGAACCGTCATTGTCCGAGATTAGCCAATTCGCTTGGTGTTGATATTGAACTGTTCGGAAAAGATTGGCTATTTGACAAATAAAACCCTCCTGTTGTGTCTTTCCTCATACTTGGATCATTGTAAAATGGTGGCTTTTTCGGCACTAAGCGTCATTTTTCTTGGAAAAATAATTTGAGCCAGAACCGTTTGTTGGATCGTTATCCAAGCCGTTCCTTCCAAATCAACAAGGACAATATTCTTTACCAATGGTTATCGGTAACCCTCTGCGGTTTGGATCGCATTTAAAAGAAACTTTATCATCTTTTCAACCCTAAAAGGCCCCATCTCCAGTTACCAAACAGGAACTTGTTACCTTTTGGGCCCGAAAGCTCATGCAGATGTGAAATGATTGTAGGGTACTCCTTCCTTACCTGTTAAACAGACTTTCCAGCTCCCCTTGTTTAAACGAACACAACACCTTCTTGAAACGAACCACAACTTGGGTTATGGAGTTCATTACCGTTAAAGCGGGCAAACTCTTTTTAGGCCCAGCAATGTAATTTTTCCGTCCGAGGGGAGTTCCAGTTTTCCAATTTATTTTTCCGGTTTCTTTTACAAAAGTTCCCGTTTTTCGCATTCCTACGTAAGCGTATGGTTTCATCATAAGTTGTCCACGCTCAAGACCTTACCGCGAATTTTCAGGAAGACCTTTTAAAACAGAGGCCGCGGGAATGGTTAGGCTGGCCTGTTATTATGGAGAGGAACCCATTTGAAATTTTCTCATTCATAAATTGCCCGTTGGAGGTTGTTGGCTAATCTGGCGTTATTATGGGAATGGATATGTCGTGGATGTTTCCTTGGGGAAGTCCTTCCGAATATTTCCATGGATAACAGCAATGTCCATGATGAAATTTGGTTTCCTGGGCATAAGAGCCAAGTTACGGAAAAAAATAATAAAAGTTTAGGCAGTAATGAAATTAGATTTCATAATTGGTCTGCTTTAAAGTGTCGACTCCGGACCAAAAATCTGCTATTGTCGATGTTCTGCTCCTTGTCTGAAACCATTACGGTTATAGGGCAATTTTTTCAAGCCCATCATAGCGACCAAAACTGAGGGTTTTTAGGAGGATTTTGGTGGCATTGGTTCAAAGGGACACTATACTTTTTCGGTGTCCATTTTTTAAGCACCTAGCGGAAATTCTGCCAAATAGTAGGGACCAGGCTATGTCCTTTTGGGCATGCCAACGCGACATCCACCTTGGACACATCCGAAGCGCCTCATTGAAAAAGATGCGTTGTACGGGTTCCCTCCCCAAGGTGTGACGATTGGTGA
>Ga0163217_1059005_pt1 | contig 13662 bp, 9 predicted proteins | sample SynspAceP_FD_185933 | JGI IMG/M metagenome (GOLD analysis project Ga0163217, IMG submission 185933) | Saline lake microbial communities from Ace Lake in Antarctica - Synechococcus sp. Ace-P (PacBio error correction) | ecosystem: Environmental > Aquatic > Non-marine Saline and Alkaline > Saline ... | reverse complement strand
CTGCGTGCCGGACCACAATGTTGATGCGTTTCAGCGTGCCAGGGTTGCGTCTCACCAGCCCGCGCAATTTGCCCACCCAAGCGGCGACAGAGAGATGCCAAGCATGGGCGCGGGAATTGGCGACCGAGACTCGCGCATGTGGCACCCACATCCCACACTCTCGGTAACGGCTGCGGCAAGCCCAGTTTTTCGTCCGACCCCTTTCCAAAAAGTCAAGAGGGAAGAAGCCCTGGCGCAGCACGCCCGATTGCTTAGGGACTGACAATACGCTATTTGGGATTGCCAGGAAATGGCAGGGGCCAGACCGGTCCCCGGACCACGCAAGGGGCGCGGCCCGGCAACCTGGGCCGCGTTTGGAGCGCGGCTGTTCGCGGGCGCTCTCTGTGGTGGTCCCCGGGCCATTGGCCGGCATCAGCAGGAGCCCATGATTTCAGGAAAAACCAGCACCGCATGGCAATTTCCAGGGCGCATGCACCACATGAACATATCCAAAGGACCGGGACAGAATTCCAAGCTTTTGATGGCCAAAGACCGGCCCACCAGTGGCGCACGATATCACCGATTGCGGACACTCAACCGGCGAGCGGCCAAGCGGATGCAAATTCCGCCCGACCAATGCCCGCCCGCCAAAATCAGAAAAACGGAGCAGTGCAGCCACCACACACTAATACGAAAATATTCAATAAAAAAACATTCCGAACCCCACCCTGAACATAACAAGCACCATATAGTCAGAGCACGGCGCTAAAAAGTGGGCGTAACGATGCATGTCCGTGTTTGGCAGTGCCGAAAAAAATATTAGAAATGTTGCGGTTAAGTAGAATCAACCGTGACTTAGGACCGAAAATACTGAAACGGTAATGCCATTTCCTAATTTTGTTACCGCGAATCTAGTCGAGGATTAAATCCCGTTGAACAAAATGCAAGGGCAACGTTAAAGGATCAGAAAAATTAAAGCTTCATCTTCCATTGCTCAGATGGGACTCCTAAAAACGGGGGCACAACTAAGCTTACAAACCTACCTGGATAAAATAAACAACGTAAGCTCAGGAGGAAAAGGATTCCTTTATTCCACAATAACTTGATAAATTACAAAAATTACCTCCCTGCCACCAAAACACCAATGGTTTGAGGAAGAACTTAATCACAAACAAATTTTACAATCGTTTCCTAGAAAAATTTTAAGAAACATTTAATCTGCCAGAAAAAGATTAACAACGACACACACACATTATATCTGTCATTCTGCAAGGCATTTTATAATTACTGGTGAGATTTTCCTGAATTCATTCAAAAGTTAGTTTTACCGATGTGAATGAGCAAACTTTTCGATTATTGAAGTTGGGGTGGGTTTCGTGAAACCAAATGTCATTTATTGAGAGTTACTACAAAAACAACTTGTATTCGTAATCCACAAAATTTGAAAACAATCCGATGTTATGCAAAGAGCTTATCCTTTGACTGAAATAGTTAGATAGTCGACTGGTTCTCAACATTTAAACTTATTCAAGGCTCGTAACTGAATGGCCAAACAATTGTTTTGGTTGAAAATAATGTGTCAGTATTTTCAATATGAGGGGATGTCGTGGCAAGGGAAGTTCATTCACAAATTAGGCCTCTTGGTAACTTCCTCACGGACCAATCCACTCCCAGACCAATATAATAGTATAAACAGGCTCGAAGTTAAAATTTATAAGAACGATTAAACCAGTATGGCTATTAACCAAAAGACTCAAAGCCCTTATTAATGCCCCATTAAAAACAAATTAATGCCACTTCTTGAAGACCTTACCAAAATAAAAATATTATTATGAAGAATCTAGACAAAAGTCCTAACGCTATTTTTCGCCCTAGTAACTCTCTCACTACACACTAGAAAAAAAAATATCACTTAGCCCATCTGAAAGCGTGTCAGGAGAATTGAATACAACCGCACCCATCGTTTACTCTGCCGACCGCCCTTTATTGATAAAACGAGTGTAAATAGTTTCATGAGAAGAAAAACGATACTGTTAAACTGCAAAAGTATAGCTGTCTTGCTTGGCCTAAGTGGCTTGCGACGGCATGCAATCAATACTAAAGGATACACAACCTCAATAATACAGCAGAGCCACAATCTGATCTCGCGACTGCTGGGTATATTAACAAATTGCTGCTGTGACAAAAGGGCAGATGGTGAAATCGGTGTATCCCGTTCACTAATATGACTCGACAATGGCCCTGACTGTCGTTATTACACCCGGATAAACTCAGATCCATTTAGGGAGCACGATAAGATATTACTTATCATGTGGGTTCTTGGGCCGTGAAGAGGCTGGGTAAATACAGGGCTTTTGCGCACTTTCGAACATCAACTTGTAGTCCGCGTATCCATGATGTCTCTCAAGGCTTCGGAAAAGTGTTCAGTGATAATGAGCTCAGCATCTTATGTTTTGATCACCCGAGGTCTGGTGCACGCTTAATGGTTCGTACAAATACCGGGACGCACAATTACTATTGAAACGGTTCCGTCTAATCATATTTAGAACGTATGTTTGTGGTTAGAGCTGATCGTAGGGTTGTTTCCTCGATGCCGTTCACTAAAGAAAAATTCGAAAAAATCAGCGCGAAACAGTCAAAATTGACACGCGGTTCAATCTTTCTGATAATCAGTCCTTATGGTCTTCTCCGAGAGAGAGGATTGAACGACAGCAATACTTTTTCCCTGGAAGGACATCCTATTCTTGGTCGGACCATTGGTTATATAGAAGATCTATAATTCGTGCAAACTTAACGATTTTGAAAAATGTTTTTTTTTTTCCTGCTTGTATGGGGCGCCTCCAATAATGCCTCCCGGTAGACTTATCAGTCGGGGCGGAATTGCGAGAGCGGCGCCAAAGCACATCATTTAGCCGTATCCGGGATTAAGAATATCTAGCGAGAGACGCATGTGTGAAGCAGCAGGCTCAACAGGCCACGGAGTACGCAGTCAGTGCTGCAGGTCTGTGCGCTGCTGGTGAGGGTCAATGAGCCGCGCGTCTCTACTGCTACTGTGTCCACACCAGATACTGCTCCGGTGCTGTCTGTCATCAAGTACCGTCAGGCTGCATGCTCGGCCGCGGACGCGTGTTACGAAGAAAGCTCCTATACCCGGGTTGCAGGCGTACATTGGAGCTCTGCTGCGCCAAAAGTTATCCTGCTTGTTCTTATCTCAGCGCGCGCACGCGGCGCGGCAGGACTCGTCATTTTATATAAATGACTGGTGAAAAAACGGGGCAAAGCGGTTCAAAGCCACCGAGCGTCAGTTCACGCTCATCCATGCGAGGAATACTATTCGAGGTCGCTGCCAGCTGGTCGCGACGGTCACGGCGCGCGCGCAAAATCAGGGCGGCCAGATGATGGCCCTGGATATAGGTACTCTATTATTCGAGGGCTTTTACTCGTCTGAATGGAATTTTTGGAAAGGCAGGTAGGAGACGCCAGAGAGGCCACATAGAGATGGTCTATACGTAAGCACCTTCTCCGCAGGTTAGTAACAATATGGTGTGGCCGTTCTACGGCCTGGGGAACAAAGGTGCTTTTAGGGGCCATGCAATGGAGAGCCTCAAAAGTGTGCGGGCTCAAGATTGGCTCGGCCTAGTCAAAATCGTTCTGCAGCCTCTCAGAACCTCGAAAATATGGAATTTGCGTTCGCGGATTAGTACACGGCTTCGCGACTCACTGAGGAGAAGTGCACAGCCAGGTGGACGATGGGCTCGATGGCGTGGTGGTAATTAAAAATTATATAAAAGGACACAACATGCCTCTGCGGTCAATGGTCGCATCGAATTACATTGAGGCTCCCTCGGACGCAGCCTAGGATCGGGGTATTGGTTAAAGCCGATACTCTGGGCAAGGGGTATGAAAGGAAACATTCCACAAAGCACGGGTATTAGTTTGCTGCTGCGTTAACTCAGTGGCGCGGAAAGGCGGTTTCGGGGCCTTGGCGGCTGCGCTTCGGTGATCGCCTTCGAGGGCGAATGCAAAGGCACTTACGGTTGGACGTGCGACGTTAACCTGCTGCTATTTATCTCCGTCTCCTCAGAGGTAAAATCCCCATCTGCGCGGTGATTTTTAAATTACCTCGACAATATGCGCACTCGGTCACTCGCTTTCGCGCGCAACTCCTAGGTATGCATACTCTCGTACAGTAACTGTACGGGCTCGCTGGCTGTAGAGAGGTATGTGATATCTCAGCAAATCGCGCCTCAGAAATAGCTAGCCTCTGTGTAGATATATAGAGAGAGACGAGCTACCGGCGGATATTCGCGTGCGCAGGCAGCGAGCTGTCAGAGAGTTACATAGCGTCCAGTAGGCTCTGGCTCGGCGCCCTGTCGCGCTCCACTGTCGAAGAGTCTATCTATGACGAGTACACTCGCGTTTATCAACACATCAAGCTCCGCGTCAATGCGCTCCTATATGATAACGGTCTGCTCGTACGCTCTTAGCAGTTCGAGATGACAGCAGACACTGTGGCGCGACTCGCTCTCATTTTCTGCTGGCTTGCTGCGAGAGAGCCTCAGAGCGCTCAGATGTCTCGTCGCACCTGTCTCGTGCGTGGTATGAAGGATCGGTGCGTGATGCTTTTTGATTTCCCCAGCCAAAAACAGCTGTCGCATCTGGCCGGACCCTCTACCATTGCCTTTGAACGTTAACATCACCTAGTTTGATGAGGCGCTGTGACTTCATATAGTACACTTATAGGCACAAGCATCGACCACGCAGGATTAGTACGCGAGAAGGCGAAAGCAAAGATAATGCACCGCTTCGAGGAGTAGAGTTGGTTTTCCAATCGGCCGCACGCCGAATAAATCGATATCTAAAGATTCGATTAAGTTTCTCTCTCTGAGGAATGGAGCTGTGGCCTCTACGTAGTTCCGAGTCACCACTTGCTCTACTGTTGGAAAAAAAAAAAAAAATTTTAAAAACCAAAAAATTGGGGTAAAAAAGGGGACGTTAAGGCTTTTACAAAGATAATTATGGGTCAGCTGAAATGTCTGAAGAGCTATGTTAGGGTGAGGTGATCTGAAGATAGCAACAGAGGTTGGAGTTGACCCAAACAGTTTAGAAAATGCTACCTTAGATAATTTGAAAAGGGTTCAATCGAAGAAGCTTACGATGCCCGGTATTAACACGCCGTTTCCCTTCACGTTGGGTCGGCGGGGATGAGCGGAGGGTACCTTGACATTTATCGCATTAAACCCGGACGCCTGCACCACAGTTCAGAAATACGCATTGGTCAAACGGGCAACTGAAACTTTGATGCACCGGTGAGTATTATCGGCGCAGAACTTGATGAACTACAATTTAGGCGAGCGTTTATTAGCCGTGATACCTTTAATTTACGCGAAAGACAAGGTTATCCTTATGGTGCTCGTATCTTTCTTTAGTGGCAATAATTCAGGCGGGATATTACCAGGGCACCCATGCTGGAGTTCCGTGCAGATACGACCGGCAGATTGTATTTACAATTTAGAAATTTGAAATAAAACGCATTTAAAGAAAATGGTATGACGATGAAGATTAACATGTTATGAAAAAGTGCCGATTTGGTTCAGCGTTGATGCCAAGAGCATACGAAACGCCAAAATCAAAAACTAAATTTCTTATCAGAAATAGGTATCTTACGACCTTGATAAGACATTGTAGATGAGGCAAAAATTGCTCTATTTGGCAAATATTGCAAAAGCGGAGTTAAATTTACTAGCAGCTAAACATCTGAAGCTAGATGAGTGATTACGTCGAGTAGGCGATAAAGCCAAGTGCTGGAAAACCTTAAAACCCATGTTGGACAATATGTAGAGTTAGTGAGAAGGGAACTCCTTTGCAGTTATTAAATTGCAGGAGAAATCGTAGTTTAGGCAAGCACCAATTTTTGTAGAAAATGGGTGGCTTTTAATAGTTACACGGCTAGTGAGCGGCTTTACAACGTGTTGGTCAACCAAGTGCAGTGAAAGACTAATACGCAGAACTTTATAATGTATATTTGTAGTTGAGAATGGGACTCATAAGAAGCCGTTCAGGTAATTCCCACTAAGTAAGCTTACACTGAGCAATAAACGAACGAACCGAGCAACCACCCCAAGGTAATCATCGCAATTATACAAGTTACTGAAACTATCACCCCACGTTCATCATTGAACGGACACCTTATTAGCTTTTAAAACACTCGCTCTCAAAGTTTTACTTTTGAAAATGGGCAATTGTGATGCTAGGACTTGAAGTTGATGGAAAGGCCTTATTGCGCGCTACAGACATTGCCAGCGCGAAACTATAGGAAAGAAAGCTGGAGTTTTTCAGTAATCAAAGTACCTGACGGTGCTCTGACATCTCGGCTACAAAAAGTACAGCCTGGTGACGAGGGTAAAATTGACGACTAAAGAACAAGGTACCTTGGGTAGCAGGCTATCTAAAAGGCCAGCTAAGCACCTATATTTGTATGCACAAAGGCTACGGCTGGCACCTTTTATGGAGAATAATTCAAAGACCCTTTATTTACGACGCATTCGACAAGTAATTATTGGTAGCAAGCGTTCGCTTAGTATCCGGAAAAACTTGCATATAAAGATGTGATTGAACATGAATTACCTGAAAATGAATTTTTTGAGCGAAGAAGTACGCAATAAGCTAGTCTATTTACCCACTGTTACAAGAGAAGAATTTCCATTATCGTCGCTCAACGAACAGAAAATGATAGTAGTCGATCCATGCTCGTATACTGACCTTATTAACATCGGATCAGTCACGAAAGACTTAGGCATGCCCGAAATAATATTTGAAGACGACAGGTTCATGATCTGCGGAACAATAACGAGTTATGTTGCAAGGACCTTATGAGTATTTCTGCGATACAGGGAGGTTTTACTAGAGCGTAATTTCTCGGAGTTAGGAGATACGTGAGAGAATTGGCGTCATTGCGAGAAATCAGGGTTGCCTTTAAGCAAAAGATGGGAATTTTCAATGCGGTGATAAACAAAACTCGGGCAGAAGCAGCTAATAGCAACATCTAGCCGAGGTTAGCAAAGAGTAAGCACGCCCCGAGTCGAAGGGCTTAATGTGTGCTGTGATCTGCGCATGGCTTCATTTCCTGTTTTAACATCGTCGAAACTCTTCAGTATCACTAGCAAAATAGAATGCCCACACCATCTTTACCGCGATGCAGATCACCATGCCTTTTGGACACACAAGATCATTTTCATCTTTGTCTGTAAAAGTAAAATTTTAACAAATCATTCGGTTATCATCGTCGGGTTTGATAATTCTATAAAAGCGCCAAAAAGATTGATGTTGTGTACAGGCAGCATAGCTTCTCACCCTTCAGTTTAATTTTAAACATCTAGCACTAAGGGTATTCGGGCCATAGGTACGATGATGGATAGACATTCAAACTCCTCATTAAAAATTTGAAATAACATCGACTGTAACGACGTAAAATCTGTAGTTATTACTAGCTAAATAAAACTTACCTGCCTCGGTCTATTAAAGTTGATTTGAATCAACTTAACGTAATAGGAGGATAAATCTTTACTGCGGGCTAATGGCTCTGATGCAACCGACAACAGCTTGTTACTGAAGGGATTGTAGACCATAAGCAATTATTGCTTAAGGTAATTTCCTTATAAAGCATATGACCATCGCCATTGTTTTAAAATGATGGGTTTTTTAATGCATGAGCATCTCTGCTTTGTTTGCGCATGTATTCTGACGCTCTTTTTGGATGCACTTTGCAACTTCTTTTCTCATCCGCATATTTCAAAAAAAAACTTCACTAGTCTGGATCTTGTTCAGCATTTGTCATTAGTTTTTCGTGTTCGTGACTTGTTGCAGCATGAGCCTCAATTGGCGCTTGCATTGCTCGGCAGTTGACACTGACTGTTAGCAATAGTGACTTTTTTATTTCAACTAGTTTTAGTGAGTGCTTGATCATGTGTTCTTTTTTCCAAAAACTCTACCTCATATCTAACCATTAAAAGCGTGTTCAGAACTTCCATTCATTGGTGCTCCTGATGCGCAGCAATATGCTGTTCTGTTACCGCTGTTTGTGCTTTTTCTTCTAAGTGTTTCTAGTAAAAACTCCATTAACTCCGCCTGTAATGTCTAGTTATACTCTGTAACTGTGTCCCAAATGAATATTTACGTACGCCAAATCAAACTTTATCGTTCTTTATAGCTCAGTAGCGCCTTCTGCCGCTCACCCAATAAACCGTAAATTGTTTTTAAGTCTCTACTCGCTTGCTGATTTTTTCTCTACTTATTTTCCTGGCATCATCGAGTTTTCTTCTGCTGACCTAAAAAGGCCTGTTGTAAGGTTTTACCTTCTTTCACCACAAACTCTTCAACGCTATCAAACATTGCTTGATAGCTTGCCTTGTCAATTCTGATGTCCGTTTTATTTGTTTTCCATCACTAGTTTCCTTAGAGCTGCATATGAACTAGGACAATGATCGCCCCACACTGGTGACAGATACTATTGGTGTTGTACCTACTGAATTGTGGAAATTACTTAAAACGCAAGCAGCACATTCACACAGGAAAATTAAGATAGCACACGAGGGTTGCGTAACTCAATCCCTTTTTTCACCATATATCGCACTCGCTAATGCCAATGCGATATATGACGTTAAAAAGCGAAATGCTAGCCTTAATATGGACGTGCCAGTTGCTGTCGACACGGTTGATCAACTGATAATTAAAAGCCAATACAGAAACCGCAACATAAAGAGGAAACCCAGATACACAGGGTTTGCGCAACGCCAGGCCAAATCATCGGCTGGCGAAAATCGTTAAATTGTAATAATGCAGCCGAATAATAACAGTAAGAAATAGAAAGATTTTTGTATGCTAAGAGAAATGTACAAACACAGGTGCGCCACAAAAATCAGATGTTAAAAAATTAAAGATTTAATATACAGGGATATTGCACTGCATCATAAGGTCGCGTCATTGTTGCAAATTAATTAGTTCACAATGGCCAGATTTTTAATTTTTTGCGCTGTTTAGCCTCTATTTACTCGGTCAACACAAACAAATAAACTCCTGTGCAGGCCCAAGGACAAAAAGAATGAATCCAACGGGAAGAAAAGCCATAACTTCATCCAGTCTGCAAAATAGCTACCATCGTGGATTGATTCAATAATATCGCTGCGCTTTTAGCTACCATTAGTACTTTGGCCGAAGCCGCTGTCCACCATGTACCTCCCATTGAGTGGCTGAGACAAATGTTAATTAATTCCCCTTCCGGTTTAAGAAATCAGCTCTCGGTAGGTCACCCCAGTATAAATTTCTTGTGCGCTGCTCAATAGCTTTAGCTGCGCTAAAACAAAATCTGCATAGAAGCCATGGGGACTACTTTCTCTCTATCCCACTTGCTGCTGCTCGGTGGATCCATTTCAACCCTTTTTTAAGCATTTCAGTTAATACTTCCCGCCCGATCATAATGACCAGTGGACGGCAAAATAATCATTGAACCCCAATGATGGATCTTTCAAATAAAACACCCTGCGGTTTTCATAGAGAACTTTCTTTTCAATTTTAAATATAACTCACCAAGGTTAGTCTATTCGGACACGCTTCTTCTGATGTATCTTTTCATCAGGCCCTTCTGCAGCAAGGAGCGCCGGCTTCAAGTAAGCGATTTCCTAAACAGGAAAAAATCTACTTGCCGCATTATTCAACTGGCGGTTGTAATTTTTTGCAAGGTCATCCTTGCACATAACCCAATCTGTTCTTTTTTGGGTATCGGTTGAAGCCCCAAGTGTTAGCTCGAGCAAATTCAATCATAAAATAAGCGACTTGAAAACAGTCGCTGGCGACCGTTCCCGATGCCCCTGGCAGATGATTGACCAATAAGTACCTCACCTCCAGCAACAACCGCCGCTGTGCCTTAGTTGGTTATAAACAATTTCCAAGTTATCTCCCGCCACAGCGGAAGAACGATCCATCCGCCATACGGAAAGATTTTAATTGTGCTTTAAGATCATTTATCTGACTGCTTGCAGCCGATACTCCGGCCTCTCAGATTTTCAACCTGCGAACAACGGGACGCTGTTGCGCTGCTCTGGCTGTGACTCCACCTGAAACCGTTTCTAGATAAATTGGTTTCACCGCAAAATTTACAGGGCTTGGCAAAACACTACTTTTCCCGGCAAACGGTTGCATATTAAAGATGCAGAATAGTCACCAGGGAGCAACTAAAGGTCCCAGATCACCAAAAGAAACTACGCAATCCAGTTCCAAGGGGCATTGCTGAGCAATAACGTAAATCCCAGCAAATCGATGCTAATCTTTTTGTTCCGCGATCTATTTTGCGAATGAATGTTGCTTCACGGTTTTTTGATCAGTAAATAAACCGCCGTTCAGCTTCACGTAGTTCTGACTCTAGTTATATTTTCCCCATTGCGGATAAAAGGAGTCGTTTACCATTTGTCCTGGTAGCTGCCTTTTCTGTCTAGCATTCTTCACGCTTATCTTTTAGCCCGATTTAACACCATCTCTCAGGTAATAAGTAAAAGTAGCCCAAACATCAGGATTTTCAGGCCCTATATTCGGAGTCACCTTGGAGTTCTGAATGGCAAGCTATCAAGGCAAATACCAAAGTGCGTGCGGAGAAGTAAAGAGTTAACGCCCCTTCTTTCAGATTAACTTCCGTGAGCGTTCTTAGTGGGAATAATCATCAAAGAATGAAGATACCACGTCCAAAACTACCGGCAACCCAAATCACTTTCTTCGACGCTGAATTTAACATCACGGAAGGATATAGTAGGGGTATCACCTGTAAAGCTCTGTCCAAATTTACCGCCAATCAAACGAGTAAAAAACAGACCAAATTCAAGTACCAATAAAGAGTAAATCCTGTATTCACATATCACATGAACAATTACGCCATACCAAATGTCTGTCAGGTAAGTTTGATTGCATAGATTTCATGTTTTCCCTCTGTTTACTCTGAAAATCATTTCGTTACGGTTTATAGTCGGCATTATTGATGATTATCCAGAAGCAAGCATAGACGTGTCTTTGTCGAAATAAATCCGCACGGATGTCATTACAATAAGCCGTCTGGTTATCCTCTTATCTTACTAATTCGTAAGCCATCCGATAGTTAATCGCGCATCGGATGTCACCTGTTAATCAAGCCATCAATCGGTGACCAGCATAGAGAATATTCTATTCTAGTGAGATTCAGCTAGGTTTGGCAATAGTGTTATATTTCTGAACATCGCTAGTAAATCAAAAAACCAGAATCTACAGACACCGTTTTTGCCCATCACTGGCATATGCATTCTATTTTCACTGCGGGGTCAAACCACCAGAAATTGTCTCCCAAGCTTGGTTCCCCCTATCCTCTGATTCCCAAACACGATTATGAAGCATGATAAATACGCTCGAGGATTATGCCTGAAACCCAAAATTGGTGCATCCAGTTGTATCTTTCAGCAGGCTCCGCCGGGCTTTGCCTCGCTGAATCGAACATATTCACCGGTTGCGATGGATAAGCGTGCCAACATTCTCCCTGTTGGCGTTGACCATAGATAAATATCAGGATACCAAGGTTCAGTAGCAGGTGATGTCCATCCAATCCGAAGGAATTAGAAACCAGTCAGTATTTTTATTATACCATGACTTTTATTAGTTGCCTCGTATGGACCACGCTTGAGATGAGTTTATCTGAGTACCACCATAGGACATATAGAACGGCATACTGTCATCGACCCGCAATTTTATAAAACTGCGTACGGGTAGAATTCGAAATAAATCGCCCACTTATCCATTCCATCCCCCAAGATTCAAGATACCACCATCGCTACCAACTAAAAAAAAATCAGGGTCTGTTGGGTGAAAGCAATAGCATTGACATCAACATGTTGTATTCTTTGGTGTGTTTTAACGCCGGTGCCAAGTCCTTTACCGCCATCATCAGTATATTGGCTATGATTACCTTGCCAAAAGACCCGATCAAAACATTGTGGTCGCAAAGATTTCTTGATAGTAATGGTGGCCCCTGCCCCAGAGACTGCGTCAGACCATTTAACCCAACCGACTCCTCGATCAGCAGAACGATAGATAACACCTTTACGCTGATTTCACCTCAATTTCCTGCATACACAACAGTTTCTGGTATTAATTGCAAGAAATGGCCTAAACCGATCTTGCCCATATCCTTTTTCGGTAGACCTCAGTAAACTTGCCGCCAAGTTTTACCACCATCATCGCTTGTAGCAATAGCAGAGCCTGGCCGTGGCCTACAAAGGCCGGCAATGTTCTTTGCCCTGCCAAGTCGCTTGCATTAGAGTTTGCTGGATTGCGAGAATCGATAACCAAGGAGCGTAACACCCGTCCATCATCGTCTTGAGGAAACATTGTCCCAAGTCTCACCGCCATAGTTGTTTTTAAATAGACTCGCTCCCCACCTTAACGACCAAAAGCGGCCCCTGGAGATTACCCATTTACTGTATTTGAATCTTGTCGGGTGGATTAATGTATATCTTGGAAATATTGCTCAGACTGATCAACCCCCATGTTTTTTCATGTATTGGGCACCCATAAGTGAGCGATAAACACCATCTCCAAGAACTTTGATGGCCTTGCCACCACTATATTCTCACCAGTTCCAACCCAAATAATATTCGATTACTTGGATCAATTAGGACATCACCCTGCGATTACGGCTTCCCCAGAATCAAAAAAATTGGTGTTCCATGTTTAATCAAACTCTACATCCTTGTACGATTATAACACGGTTTCCAGACTCCACCAGAACCAAACCGCAACATACCAAGTTGAAGGATCTTTGGGTCTACTGCGATATCCGCCATATTCGGAACCCAGACATATAGGGCAGCGAATACCGAATCACAGTAACTTCATTCAGACAACAATTCGCTCTTGTCATTCTAAAATGGATTCTTCATTTTCAGTGAGCAGCTAATGTTGAACCGAAATCATACAACAGGATTAATGAGTTGCTGCTAATTACAATTGTCATGGGGATATCTCTTCGCAAAATCAAAATAAAAAGTAATGACGCATTAAACGATGCAACTGATCTATCAATAGACTCTGATCTCAAAGAGGGCTCGCAAACACAGTAACTAGATTTAATTCGCTAGGTTACCCCATACCAGCTCTGTTTTGTGTGGAGTGACTATTACTCTATGGATTTTGTGGCGCTAAAAATGATACATAAGTCACTATCCCATTATTTCCACAATCTTTAAGGAGAGTGCCTTTTGGGGGGACAATCCGATTATGTCAGAGGGTCCCAGGTCGATAGCGGAACGAGTTTGAAATCTTATGGGACATGGTAAGGACAAAATATTAGGTGAATTTGGAACAAAAAAAATCCATTTGCTCGGGGGTATTTTTTTGTTTCGAAAAATTGACCGAAAAATAAAATGGGGACTTTTTAGTTGCAAAACTCTAACCGTTACACATTTTTTGCCATTTATTAAATCCCAAAAACTTCTAAGGTTTAAAATTTTCAAAGGCCAAAAGTTTATTCTGGCTGCTTTGAAATTAAAAGTGGCCACGGAAACCTAAAAAACCCACATACCGGATTCAATATCCACCAATAATTGAAGAGTCGCGTGTACATATATAATTAACAAAAAAACCCAAAAAAAATATATAAAAAAAAAAAAAAGG
>Ga0163217_1055402_pt1 | contig 13662 bp, 5 predicted proteins | sample SynspAceP_FD_185933 | JGI IMG/M metagenome (GOLD analysis project Ga0163217, IMG submission 185933) | Saline lake microbial communities from Ace Lake in Antarctica - Synechococcus sp. Ace-P (PacBio error correction) | ecosystem: Environmental > Aquatic > Non-marine Saline and Alkaline > Saline ... | reverse complement strand
GGGGATAACGGACACCATATGCGCTCACAAGCTTGATTCCCTAAGGTTCGCTGGGAGAAAACGTGTCTACATGGGGCTCTTAGAGCATTACCAAGCTCTCGAAACATGCGGCGGTCCTGACTCTCAAATACAAGATACGAGCCAGAAAACAAAAGCGAGCGAAAATTAAGCGAGGTGCGGAGAAGCCGAATGAACCGATAAAACTGAAGAAACACCAACCACAAAGACTTGCGTTAATGGTAAGATGAAGCAAGAGCATCTCAGGGGGAATCAAGACCCGATACGCCAAGAGTAAAAAACCAACAAGTAGGACCGGGAGCGGCGTGAGTAATCAAAACGAAAAAACAAGAAAAAATCTGGAATACAACCGTCTTAAGACAGAAGAATAGAAGAGCAGCAAACAACGCTCATAAAACAAACTCTAACCTATAAAAAAGGAGAAAACATAATAAACTCAATGCGAGACAAGGAACGAGTCGCCGCGACGAGCCCCATGACATGAATTGACAAACAATAAACAAACTCACAAGCGCATAGTCGCAGAAAGGTAGCCAAGATTACGCAAGAAAAAACGCCAGGAAAAAAATGTAACGGACAGGGTGACGAAGCGGCAAACCTTAGGAAGCCGAGAAGGAGAATGGTAATGTACCAGAGAAGGATCTGCAACCGGTGTATTTCCTGAAAGTCCTCGCGGAGAGATATAATCCGGCACAAAGCACTCGTTCATTGCTTGAGCCAAAGGCGGGAACCGGGCAAACGGGAGACGCCGATGGTCGTAGTCAAGAATAACAAAAGCACAAAAACGGCACTGAAATAGCCACAAAACAGCTACTGAATTGCTAGAATGCACGAAGCAAACACCTGCCGATTAAAAGAATCCACCGGAAAAAAAGGCTCACGCCGTCTGTCTGTGAGGATTGCGAGAAAAAGGGAAAAAAATAAGCATCTTCCGAAAGAGCGGGGGGCGCCAAGGATGATAAGCTTCAAACACAGTCCGGGACGACAGTTGGTGAAAAGGAGCCAAAACCGGGCACGTGGCTAACGTCTAGGGGGAGGCCAGCCAATTTATAGAGGCACATTTTAAGGAAAACGACAGATAAAGTGAATGTGAAGTCCAAGCATAGAAATGAGCTGTTACGTACACCGGGATGGGACCGGGGTGCCGTCAAACGGGCCGGAGGAGCGGCCGGCCATCAAGAGCGTAGGGCAACTAGAGCGGAAAGGTGTGTGCGTGCCGAGGAAGTCGCTACGGGGGCGTGGGGAAAGTAGAAAGACAAAGAGTGCACGTGCGCGAGAGCTAAATATAGATATCCGCAAGTGAAAGAGGGGCTTGAGCCGTGATCTCTACGAAATGCCACGCAACAGAATCCGACACGGACACTCTTGTCGGTGCGCGGTCTAAAAATATTCTCCATCGCGGTCACTGCCAAAAGTAGGCCGTCGTGTGGGAAACCGGACGATGACGCCAGAATGCTAAAGTTAGAAGCGTGCAAGGATCCGGTCCGGACGCCGGAAAGTAAGGGCAAAATAAACCGGGAAGGCGGCGAAAAAGAAGGCGGACAGTGCACGGAGGGTGAACCAGAGGAATCAAGGGGCGAAAAAACCCAGTGTACCTGTAAAAGGTGCCTGAGGACACCCTCGCGGACCAGCGCGACAGTAATAAGACCGCATCCACGAAGAAAAAGAAACCGAAAAAACCAATCAAGAAGAGTACATCACGAACGATGCCACAGTCAGCGTAACAGAAAGAAAAAAGAGCATGGGGCAGCCGGAGTGAGTACGGCAGAAACGCAAACGGACGTATAACCGCTGCGTGCAAATGACCAGGGAAGCCCCGCAGGAAGGGAAGATGAGGCGCAAAGCAGGAAATGGAAAGACCGATGGCGAAGGACAGCAAGGACAGATGGCCCAGTCAGAGCGACAATTGGCGAACCAGGGAGGGGCCATGACCAAAAAGGGTAAGGAGGACTGCAGGGAGTACGGAGCCAAGAAGGCCAGGGAAAAACCAATCCAGCCAAAAGCATGAGGCGAGGGACCAGGAGCGAAACGAGATAGGCGAAGCCCCAAAAGCAGAAAAGAGGAGAAAAAACATAGGAGTTGATCAACGTCCGTACTAAGAAGGATCAGGACCTTTGAGGCCGTACTTACACGAGATGAATAAGTGCACCAATCAACTATCCCGTACTTGTGCGTGTGCCAGTCCCTTTATGATCCTTAAGAGAAAACGACGGACGCAAGAAAAAGACGAAGCCAAGGGGAGGCCGAGCCCTGCGGAGAAAGCGCGGCGCCGCAGAACGGGAACTGGAGGAAGCCAGGTGCCGGAAGCATGCAGGATGGCAACAGGTAACGGCATCACGTAGCAGTAGAGACAGTGGGGTAAGAGGCGCGGATCCTCAAAAAACGAGGAGATCTTTCGCATAAAGATTGCATGCACTGCGGTGGAGGTATTGAGCGGCCCACGACAGCCAGAGGGACATCCGCGCAGAGTGGGCGGCCGGGAACATACTAGCTCACAACAGCAGAAAAAAAGACGGGAAGTATAGTATATAAGACCTGTGGGAACGTCTGAGAACGACGACAATGAGTGAGAAACCAATTCCCAACGACGTAGAGGCGCGACGGACGCGGGGAGTAGGATAACAGCGGGCTCGAGGACCATCCCGCACACCGCCACTCAGCCCTCAGAAAGGCAAACACCAAGTGGAGCCAGCAGAGCAAGGAGGGGGCGGGGCCGGGGGAGGCGAGCGCTCGTACAAAACCAAAATAAAGCAACACAAACGTGGGAGATGGCTTGTACAACGGAAAAAGGAAACAGTTCAATAGGAGCACCCATTTAGTTACCGATAGGACAGAAACAGAAGAAACAGGGCAGGATGGGGGGGGTGGCAAGGTAGAGTAGCAGGCGGGGGCGAAAGGGCAGAAACTATGCAGAGCACGGAGTACGCTGAGCGGAACGAACCGCCGCAGCAGAAAGGGCCCAAACAAAGAAAGCAAAATGACGCCTAGAAGCGGAGCGGCTGGGCAAAAGACGCACGTGAGAACGGAGGCCGAGGACACAGCCGGAGAGGAAAAAAAACGTGTGATCGCGCCAAAAGGGCCCCGTAACGGAAAAAGGACTAACACGACGCGCCCAACGGACCAGTAAAGGAAAGAGAGGCTATCTCAATACCGAGATGAAAAAAAGAAAACGACCACCTACCCTTTGAAGCGAAAATGAAAAAGGTCAAGGCAGAGCAACAAGAAAGGGGCGGTAACAGCCCAACGATAGCAAGCCAAAGAGAAAATGATGTGTATAAGAAAACGAACAGGACACTCGACGCACGCAAATTGCTAATAGGTGACTGCTTCACCGGAAGAAAACAAATCGACTGACAGGATTAAGAGGTCGTGAAGAGGACGCCGACGAAGCCCAGAGCTGGAATGCAGTAAAAGCTGGAAGCCCTGGGTGGAAAAGGCAACAAAAAAATCAATCCCAGCCGAAAGGAAGTATAGAGAGCATACACCACTGAGTAGTCATACGGCCACTACGAGCAAAGAAACAACGGAGTCAATGCGAACGGCGCAAAAGCGAGGATTGATCAAAGAAGCTCAGAATAGCCGCAAACCCACTTTGCGATAATGGGAAACTCACGACATGGTTGTGTACCTCGATATCCTAGACGGGAACAGAAAAAGAGGAGCAAAAGAGGACGACCGATTAGAACGACTACGATAGAAAAACCCATCGCAGGAAACGCCTACGGATTCTCGATGGTGCAGGTGGATGACATTGACGACGCATTTAGAGCCAACAAATGAAGGAGTGAGAAAGAGAGGTGACAAAGAGGATCTTATACTCAAAACTAGGAGGTACCACGGACCCACGAGAGACCGTTATCGTTTTCAAGTCACCCCGAAGCGAAATAGCTTGATTAACTAAGGAAAGCGAGAAAAATGATCCGCGCACAGTTAGCAGCAATAATTAAAGAAAAGAAACAGTACCCGGAGTCCTAGCTATCAGCCGGCAGTTAAACAGATAGGAGTACCGCTCCTTACAACGCGAGATTCGTAGCCGGGGACGTGAGAGGAGGATACCAAGGCAAGACGAATATGGTGAAATTTGACAGGTTTGGACGGCACTAACATCTGCGCAAACCTTTTGGAAGAGATGAAAACACGTGGTAGCGAGGGGCCACCAAAAGAGAAAGTACCAGGATCGGTTCGAGAAAGCGCACCCAAGGACTTGCCGCCACAAAGGGGAAGCCGAGCTAGTGACCGGAACATTTGATTCCTAGGAAACACACCCAGATAACTTGACGGCATAATACTGATCGAATGGCCTATTAGAACAGATAGAGCCCTCGAAGCTGGATTGCTTCGTTCACACAGACAGCCGACCAGCCATGAAGACTGAGCTAGGCACAGTGTATCCGGTTGGAAAGATTGAGGTACACTCGGAATAGCGGATCTAGGGACCGGGCAACAGTTAATCACACCTGGCCCATTTGTTAGGGAATCCATGAAGCAAAAAGAAGGAGAAGCCGGTGCCCAAACACTGGAAGGAATCGATAGGGCCATGGCCAAAAAACCGCAAACGTACATTGAAACCCGAGAGCCATCGTCAACAACCAAAAAAGTATTTTGGAAAATACGGAGCTTATCTGGCGTCAGAACCAATCTACCTTTTGCTGTCAATAAACGTCTCTCCACGATCTCCGCTTTATGCTAGGTATACGGCTACCTTAGCAGGGTCCAAGCGAAGAGTGAGATATTGTTAGGTATACTGTGCTAGATCCAGCTTTGTATAAATTACTGAATTTGATCAAAAAACAAGCTGTTGCCTATCGGAAATTACTCGACTAATGAATATAGCACGCTCCCCAAGACGTAACAGCTCACAAAATATTTTACCTTCACTTACAGATTACTAACATCTGCCAAGTTACCTGACAGAATGAACAATCCCCTCTATCATCCACATAGATACTATGAACATTTCGAATGTATTGATAACCATGGGTAAAAAGTGTTGATCTTAACTGCATTGCCACCCTACCATTAGTGTGAAACACAGCTGTACCATTTCGACTCTATATATCCTACAAGTTATATTCTACATCACAAAACGACAGATTATTCTTAAACGTCAGATTCTCAATCCAAAAGTTCTCCTATCCGCTTAGAGCCAACGTGGTATTCTACCGCATTAAGTACACGTAGTTCGACACTATGCTCAAATAAAAACGATGAAGACAAAAACACACATCAGTTACCCTTAACACTAGACAGTCCGCAGATCCTGTATATGCAATCTTTTTGCCAAAAATCAGTCAATGATCACAGAACTTACATAGTTCATTGAAAAAGACGTAGAAAAACGTTGAACAAGACTAAAAGAGGCGCCAGAACATCCTTTTCAACGAGTTGAAATCTTCTGAAGCATTCATGGCTTAAATTCTTATGGCTGGTTCCAAAAAACCTACCTGAAAAAGTATCCACGTGAAAAATTAAGATATTGAAAGTTTGATAGTCATATACGTGAACGCCACATAGCAAGAGATCGCTTTCGATCAATCTAACCGAAAATTTATCAACGTATTAGATATGATTTTTCTTCCCCGTTCATAAAAGAATAGTCTTCGCCATAATAGAATAAAATAACTTTTTACAGTTTCAAATCTGTGCGAAAACTTGAAATCATTATTTATAAAAAATTTTCTCTTTTCTTAACAACAGTATTTACCTCTCAATAGCGAGAGCTTAATATGTGAGGCCTATGGCCAATTCCAACAAAATACGAAATATTTAATGCTCGCGTATCCTTCAACGAGGCATAGTAACAGTTTCAACAGAAAGGATATCTGCAGCAACAATAAGCACGATACATAGACCATGATGAGCATAAGACCTCACAATTCGCCATATGTGATAAATTATCGTCATTTAGCAATCCTACCCTAGTCTGATTACAATTCTGGAAGCAAGGTGCAGATATCGCCGAAGGGGAAAAAGCTGTTCTCAAATCCGTAACTATAAACTCGAACCGAGTGGTTTCACGGGCGCGTTATACCTAAAGCATCTTTTAAATACTAGTTCTCTACCCGCCGTCCCCAATTCTTTTGTCCTGAACACCACCTATCAGGGAAACATAGGGTAGATTTTTTTGACGATTGGAAAAAGGCAAATGATTATTAAAAAAAAAAGCACAATTTTATTGCAAACCATATACGTCGGGTATATACGTAATAACCGGGTTTAACATTCATAATTTGCTGCCCTGATCGCGTACTAAATCATGATTGACTACTCTGTCCCTAATGTATTAAAAATTCGACATTGTTATAACCCATACACTCAAATATAGCAGGCACTAAGAATATACATAACATAGAGTCCATAATCTTACCAATTGTTACCTTCCGGTAGAAGCGAAGCCCCAATTCCGCCGCGATTATTTTAGCCTTCCAAATTGGAGATTTGGAGCATAATTCCTAAATCATTAAGAACAATGTATAAAAGTATACCGATCATTTCCAGGAGCATGAGCTCATGACGCTATGCACAAAGCAACGGACAACGATTATTACTTAAGAAATCATTAAACTACTAGCAATAAGGCAGACAGCCTCAATCACCGGTGAAATTTAGAAATGTTGGGGGACGAAGCGTTAACAATAGAAAAGCCATTATGGTTTCAATTGTCAACTGCAAGGGTCGACCAATTTAATTGCTTGGCGGCTCAACAATATTACACGTAGCGAGAAAACATGTCAGAATATCAACCTTATTCTAAGCTAGATTACCTTTTCCGTCACCACAAAATACCTCGAAAGAAGTAACATTGTCTTATCGATTTTCGATAGGATGCGAAAATTAAAAGCCCAAACATTTGGGTTTTGTATTTCTGGAATAACGGATTGAATTCGCTTTCTCAATCAAATGGGCAAATAATGATTTAAAAAGTATGCCCATAAGCTATAACTAAAACTTGCCCGCTTGATAAAATGCCTAATTTAAAAGCAATCATAGTTCTTGAATCCAGCCTTAAAAAAAACATTTTAAACAGACGGTATTATGCTAGCACCGTATCCCAGAAGCTATCGTTCTTTGAACGCCCTTATATTCACGTTCTTGCCGGACGATGTACGTGAGTGTCCATTATTTTTGCCTTGTTATATAAATTTTACTGCTGTATGGTATGGAACGCTTTTCCCTCTTACCCACATCGCCCTCTAAATAAAAAGACGGTTACTACTTCCCTAATATCTATTGGGCCCTCGCTTTTATTTTCAGTTCAGCTTTTACTAAGGCAGTTCATCACAGCGAATAAATCCGAAATTTAACACCTATCCATATATGATCCGGTTGATGCTTTGTAATCATCGTTCGTTAAAGCCAGATTACAAAGCCGAGCCGTATAAGCCTTGGTCATACATTGCCAATGTGTTTCATTCAAACTAATATGTTTTTCTAATAAATTTACCCCGAAGCTATTGCTGAAGGCAATCCACATTTCGTCTTTTAAGTGGCAACAAGAACCTCTATATGCTTGAAATTTCCAACATCTTCATGGCAATCTAATGCTAGTTGCACTAGCTCTCTTATTGATGTGCCGGCCTCTATCCTAAATGAACCCTCTGATGTATCACAGATCTCATATGTCCAGTCACGAAATAGCCAGCCCTTAAGGCAGGTTAGCCCTGAATGACATCAATGAAAGTATTTGATTCGGGAACTATCATCCATGTCGGTTCCACACAATATAGTGTCTACATGAGGAGTGATATCAAATACTCTAAGCATGTAGAACCCACGCTCACCGGGATGACCTTACTTGGCCTTTACGTCACGCAGAAGATAATAGGAGCCCGTTCGCCTTTATCACACGTTCCAATAAACGAGATAGCCGCTAACATTGGGCATACGCCAAATTAACAACACTACTTTTCCAATCCTGTAATCACGGTTCAGCCCTGACTACAATGGTTTTTCTATCGGAGTTACTAAACGCAGTCAGCTGATCTCTCTTAGCATAATTATGGTATGCGAGCCAGTTTTGGCTAGCTGGCCCATCGGCCCTAAAATTGGCGACTGGTTATGGATTTCACTACCACACCTCATCAATTCCGATCCGCCATCTTCTGGACAACCTCACAAAACGGATCCACGAAATTGGAGCATATATTCTTCCTGAATAACGGGCTGTTCATGCAAATTTACCAACCAAAAAGCACTGCCTCAACCTGACCAGATTTATATCAATATTATCATACCATTAACCGTTTATTGCAATGATTGCCTCTCTAAGTAGCATACAATACCTAGCCTAGAAGATCATGATACCTGTCATTCTTTTTCGCCAAAATTACAAAACACTCATGCCATTACAATCCACTAAAAATATTAGTTTTACTATAGGTTTCTTCATTTTCTTCTATTTCCTTTTATGTTGAATTCCAATTAAATATATAGCATAGTATTATGTTTATTACAATTTGCATTTTTAGGGCAATAGTGAAACAGTCTTTGTGAAAGAGTAAAATATAATCTTCAAACAAAATTTATTTTAAGGAGTTTAAAATACATAAAAATCAAATCCAATTAAAATCGAACCCCAGCATAATATACCCACTAACTCGATAAACTCTATACTCTGCTGCGGGCAGGGAGTTTAAGGGCCCAATTTTCTACCCGAGCCCATAGTATGCAACCCATGGACAAACCATGTTAAGACAGGACTTTTTGAGAACTCCATAGTTTTTAGCCATGTAAGCCTCGAAGTGCTTGGCTGCAAAAGACTACCGATGAATTCCCTGGACGATTGCTTAGCGAGTTATATCGAGGTTGGATGGTTGTTTAAATCCTAATAAAACCTTCCAATAAGCATTTTACATTGGAAAACGGCGAGCGAATGCCCAGTTCTCATTGCCAAACACGAAAGGCAGCGTGAACGAGGTGAGTGCTATCAGAAAACTCCAGCGAAGAGCTTCAGACAGGCTTAAAATTAAAACTCCTTATCAAAAACAAGATAAATCTGTTATCATTTTAATTTTAATGAACCTAATTCCTTCCGGTATTTCTGGATAGTTTAGTAGGGACCTAGTATGACTTTGGAATAACTTTAAATCCAGTAGATGCGGAAAAAGATTGGGTAGCCCTTTGCAGCCCGTTACCAGCAATATTTATAGAACACTTATTAAATAACCTTTTGGCCATATTCTCTTATCCCCTATGCGAATCATATATTCAACCCAATTGCTATTGCGCCCGAGAAATATTAAATAGCTAAATATAAGCGCAATGAAGAATTCCCGGTATGCTTTGTATTTGAGAAAGCCGATAGCACCCACCGCAGATTCAAGAAAAAATCTGTGAGGCATTAAAGCAAAGTATAGAAACTACAAGGGCAATTAACCTCCGTGGAAGTAAGCGATGACTCAACAATCCTGTTATCGAACCCACGAAAACTGCCAAAGCTTATTTGGAGCTTCAAAACAGTTTCTTGCCACAACAATACCCCATTTCCGCTTTAAACGCTAAACCGGATACATTTTTGGGTAATTGAAGGATTTGGTTTAAATAGTACAGCGCCAAGTACCAAGATCAATGAAGGACAAAAAATACATAAAAGACTCGAACCAGAAAAATCTTGCGAATCTATTACGAGCAGCAAAAACTATAACAAGCCTTAAAAATACTACCAGGATATAAAACGTCCTTGTTTCCAAGCAACTACTTTAAAAATAAAACGATTCCATTAGTCTATGGATTAATGAAATCAAGAGGATACCTTGCATACCAAGTAAAGAAGAAAACCCAACAAAATTACGAACTATATTCTGACTTTTAGAAAAGCAGCACTTAAGAATGCAGCAACTACAAGGAAGAGGCCATGGATAAATTTTTCCAAACCCCAACCCTACTTTTATTTGCTTGACTAGCTTGAATAAGGCAAACGAAACATAAGGAACCTGACATTTGATCGGATATTCATATTATGGACGAATTGGAACTAGCGAATAAAATGTATAAAGAAAGAGTAGTGGACACTCTACTTCACAACAAATCTCTTTTGGTAAATAATCCTTCCAAGGCAAAAGTATCTAGTAAAAATAAACCGGTCATAAAACTATGCAAACAGTATAATAAACTACATAAAATGAGTACTCTGTATTTTTAGTTTCGTGTCATCGTAAGTCCACCAACCCAATCAAAAGTGACAATGGATGGAGGAATTGACGGCAAAGGCTAGCAAAATCATTATTATATCCCATTTGAGTTTTAAACCTAAAGTGGTAAAGGAGAATGATCTTTCGCGATGGTGAAACCTACCCAGGAGCGTAAGTGTAAGTCTTCTAAAAGAGAAAAAGTAACTCATAAAGATCACATGACTCGAGCCGAGCACCCTTTGAATCGGAAAAAACCGAATCAAACCATTACACCCCGAGCGCGATAGCTTCCTATAATTAAAACAAATTGTGTGGAGTAATACTATACTATTGAACGCGTAATTTACTCATAGTATAATGTCAAAAATGAGTGGAAACTTAATTCACCTCGATTTTACTAAAAAGTCAAAAACGTTACTTTGGCGAGTAACCCCTTATTCATGTAATCGATTGTAGAAAGATTCTTCAATAAAAACGGCTATCGAACCGCCGAAAAATTATATAGCCAACGAACATAAACACTGTAAGCAGCACCAACAATACAGATAAAGCTGAAAATATAAGTAACTATTTTAAGAACCGCTATTAACAAAACTAACCATGAGTATAGAATGTTACCAACAATATCTCAACCTTTGCAATAAGCGACTGTTGAAATAACTTATTCAAGAACTAATCAAAAAGACAACAAAATTTTCCATCGAAATAAATAAAGTCCTTAGCGCTAATGCGGTGAAAAGACTAACACACAATTACGCTCAGAATTTCATAGAAATTATGAATTCAATAGACAGAAAATTTCCGAGTGCAGATAATGCCCAAACCAAATATAACTCAAGATCAGATTCAAAGGAGGAAAATATTAAATTATATACATAGGATCTAACACATTCTGTGAGTTTATGTGGTAAGAGGTCGTTAGTAGATGAAAGGTCTTTCACTCACCCAAAGAAAACACTAAGTGCTCCACTATCGAAACAGACACTAAAACAGCATGAGGACCTGCTCTAGGTAGAAATTCTTAAAAACTCCGAACAACTTCCATAAAACAAAACCTATACGGAAAATAAACCGATTGATGGGATCTGCAAGCAAAAATGATGAGAGAAAAGTCACAATGTCGGCCAGACAAAGAGGTTACAATCCGGAGCTCAAGGGCAATGAGCGAAGCAAATATTAACTAACGATCGCGCCGAAGGCCAATTCTCACAGTGCATCCAAAAGGATAAACCATAATCAGTCAGTCTCACCGATAATTTCTACTTTAATTGAGCACAAATTATAATAACAAATCATCCGTAAGATTATTACAAGATGCAGATAGGAAACATTGCATGGCCACAATATCAAAACCATACTTCCGTCTTAAACCGACGATACATTGTTAGGTAGGCAATATGTTACTCTAAAACACTCCCTATCAAATAAATCTGTATCAACCGAAGGTTAAGTAAGCCGCGTAAACAAGAATTCTCTTATGTCCGCCTGAGTACATTTCCGTGCAGCTGTATATGAAGCGAAAACACCACAGTAGATGAAGCAACTAGCACCCTTTAAACAAATTAATCATAGAAGGATGTATACATTTCATATAGTAGGTAGCGTGTCAAATGGCGCCCAAGACGTGACTATACGGAGCGTACCAGGGCCAACGAAGAGATTCTTACCGGTTCTAGAACGTAAAGTAAAAGAAAAGATAGAATGGGAGTTAGCCACCGAAAATACCTAAAGCCAAATGACTACAATGTGGAATCAAAAGAGGACGACCTCCAAACATACGCCGCCTCCATATTGACCCAATTAATGAGCAGTAGCGTAAAAGTTAGGAACGGATTCAAAAAGGAGCAGATTAATGTTAAGACGACACGATGCTGCGCATATTTTGACAGGTGAGGTAGAAGAAAGAGAAAAAAAATGGAACAAACAGAAATTGAGCTACTAAATCAACCTAAAACAAGATATAGAAAACACAGGAGAACAGACCGTGTGTATTGCGTAAAATGGTGCATAATTAGACAGCATCCTCCAAGAAAGCTGGGGCGGAAAATCTACCGCATTAAAGGACGCTAACTGCCAAGGAGACAGTAAGGTTTGTGTAACCGCCCACCTGATCGTAAGGCAGTCCTATAGCCAAATGCAAGGGCGCCCCATACCAAACAGTCAAAAGGAGAGGGGTCCCGGAATTATAACAATGGATTATCCAAAATAGCGAAGGCGTGGGGGGTGACTAGGACTGAAGAGATCCACCATGATATTATCGCAACAGTACATGTGGACAAGCCCGAAGTTGTCCCGCATGAGTCTCACCCACTTTAGACGAAAAGAGGAGGAAGAACGGTCTTCTTAGACAAGCCAGGGCGAGGGGAAGGGAGATTCCCATAAAATGAAAGCGGGCCAAGGTTCGGGACAACACCCCGCCACGTGCGCTCCCCTATTGTGCTTCATCTTGTTTAAAAGAGTGAAAGTCAGTGGGAGAGAAGCACAGTGGGAGTGCAGCACGATAAAGAACAAATGTCCTGATATTCACGGGAGTGATAAGCATTAGGAGCTTTCCTGTATTCATCTCTTGTCCCCAGGCTGATGAAGGAATGCGTCGGTTATTCCTAAGTGCAAGAAAAGGATGAGAATGTGTATAACCAGATCAAAAGAGCATAAGGGATGATAGAAAAACTGAAAGAACTTTAACACTAGACAAGGCCATTCTACACCAAACTAGTTTGTGCATATACGCACGTGTTATAGAAGAATAGTGCAGGAGTCTACAAAATAATACGTTTCCTGAAGCCGCAAGAGTAGTGCAAATGTACGGATTTTGTATTCTCAAAGAAAAGAAAAAAGACAAGATGTACAGAGAGCAGGATTATATAGAATTCGGATAGAAAACCAATAGTTAATCTAAAAGAGCGAGTACAACAGAGGAGTGAAAAAAGCCACAAGAGAACGTGAGAGCGTGGCTATTAGCCGTGATGACCGGCGAAGATAAATAATGTTCCAGAGAAAAGAAGAGAGGCACAAATCGCCGATATAGAGAAACAGGGAGAAAAAGAGGTAAGTAGGATTTCCAGCTTGCCGTCCGTTGGCAGATGAAGGTTATATCATGAGGGATAAACAGGACAGATCAGGCAGAACCAGATCATACAAAAAATCGGTTGGAGACGATGACCGTACCGAACCTAGGAGAAAAGAAAATCCCAATTTGATCTTAGATATTATACCAGAAAGCCGGTTAAGGGCAGTAAGCCATGAATAATCCAGGCCAAAAGCAACATCTAATTGTTAAACAGTATAAACAAAACCGCGATCATATGATCCGAACAAAGCAAAAACAAATAAACATGAAAGGGCACCCGAAATGGAACATACATTCAAGAAAGCAAAAACCAAAACGTGACGAACCTCGATAAACTAACGGTGAATTATAATACCTTGGAATCTATTATGCCGGGACATAAATTGTGCCTAAAAGAGGAAAATATAAGAAAAAACTTGGACTTGACTAGAGAGATTAGACGAA
>Ga0163217_1032709_pt1 | contig 13662 bp, 13 predicted proteins | sample SynspAceP_FD_185933 | JGI IMG/M metagenome (GOLD analysis project Ga0163217, IMG submission 185933) | Saline lake microbial communities from Ace Lake in Antarctica - Synechococcus sp. Ace-P (PacBio error correction) | ecosystem: Environmental > Aquatic > Non-marine Saline and Alkaline > Saline ... | reverse complement strand
GGCGCATGATCACTTCTTCCGTACTATTGGACATGAATAACGCGCCCTAGTCCCCTGTCACGACGCTTTATGAGAGCTGAACCTGCGACTTGGCGGCAAACATGGTTTTGACGACAGAGAGCGCCGCGTCGGACAGCTGGTACGCACAGCCGAACTTTTGACCGCGAAGACGAATACGCTCAGGCCGAGACCGAGGCAATCCTTGAGTGATCAATTTGAAGTACTGATCGCCAACGTACACTCATGTCGGGCCACAGATAGCTGATATGTTATACTTATTCCCTGGCTTCGGCGACCGCTTGTGCCCGAATTGTTCTGCAAGACCTACGGGGTCGATCTGCCTTCGCCGGCAATACCGCGAAAGCGTCGCTGTGAGCTCGTTCAGCACACCGTGTTCTGTCGTCACTGCATGCCACCGACTTGTCGCCGGCTTTGGAGTTCGCATCCGCCCGTTGGTTGCCTACGTCGACCGACCCTAGGTCGATCAAATCTATCTCGATAGCACTGCCCCGCTGGAGCCAAGGGCGGCGAAGTTGGAACATGACATGAGACAGGAACCACAGGTTGGTGCTGTCTATGGCGCCTTTGCAAACCGGGCAACCGTTGAAACATGACCGCAACCACAAGGATTTGCTGAATAATGCATACATTAATGGATCGAGCACAAAAACCCACGTATCACGCTACCCGCCGACCTGACCTGAGGGTTCGGGCTTTAATGCGAATCAACCTCATAGCGCGGCCTGCATGGCTTAGCCCGATGCAAAAGCCTGGACGCGATATTAGAATCCTCATTAGCCTATACACGTATCCGCGCCCTCTTATCGTGTGGGGCCGCCAGCCCGGATGCCAACTCAAGCTGTAACATTATGACAAAGGCGGTGATTTGTGAACGTGGAATCGGCGGTCGTTGAACCGGTACGACATTCATGATTAACGATGCATGGTCGCGCGTGGGATTGGTACGGGCTCCAGCGAACAAACTCTCCTCCGTTGTCGCACTGCGTGAAAACGTCAAAAGCTTACGTCTCAATATCTGATATCGCCGCATTCTGTCCTTCTTTTTGCTGCCTTACAACGCGGGAACGGCCATACTTGTGGTCGCCTTGATTGTTTGGTCGCCGGTTCGGCACAGGAAGCCGATCCTGTGGCAGTATTTGGGTGCGGCGACCTCCCTTCGGCCTTCGGGGTGTAACGCGGGACGGATGAAGTGCCGAGCCTTTCCTGGTCGCTGATCCATGCTGTTTCAAGTGTGTGCTCTTCGGCGCCGGGACTGCTGTGTTTGATCTCTCTACACACCCAGAGTTCGTGACATATTAGCTTCTTGGCCTTCCTGCTTGCCTACTACTAGACCGCCGCCCACATTGTTGTTTAAACGCTTTGGCCTTGTTTCCTATGATGTCGATTCGATATTTCGAAGTCGCTCTGGCACATCATGAGCGTGAGATTAGATCATGCTGCCTATCACGAACGCACGTCGTCTGAGCGATGTGAGGAGGCCGGAGCGGTGTGTGTATCATCTCACGTCAACAACTTCAGACAGCTACTCGTATGCCAAGCACTCTGCTCCACCTCGATTCCGGACGAGTCCAGTCCCACTCTTCGTATCGGTGCCCGGGCGCCCGGCGTCCCATGAGTTGGCGGGTATTAGTACGGCATCGCTTGCAGGTGATCGTCAGGAGCTTACGACGCGGCGTTTGACGATTGCGTTGCTGATGCTAGCCTGTGCCCTTCGAAGTTGCCGAGTTGACCTATCGTCGGCGGTCGGTTTGATGAGCGCGGGGATGATGATGGGTTGCCGCAGTATTGGTTATCGCTGGGCCGTTTCAAGGTGTTATCGTGTTTCGTCCTGAGTTCGACGGTGGTACAGCTGGGCGGATCAGCTGATCCAATCGCTACGTCTCGGCTAGTCCGCGGCGTCGAAATAGTCGATGATCAAACGTAGAGTATTAGTTTCCGCTATTCCCTTGTCCAATCATCTCCTCAAGCATGCAGGAGATCGGCGCTTCATGATGAGACGCAGTTGGGGTACCCTTTTCGCAAACACCTCATTATGTCTGCGCGCAAAGTCTGCGATCTTTTCTGTGTCTGGGTGAAGAGGCGGGGCGCTCGTCATGCCAAAGACAGCTTTGATGGGAGGAGATCCGTTTCGAGATTGGCACGCACCGCCATCAGACCTATGGCGTAAGTCGACGCGGGCATCGTCGAAGGAAAGAATCACGCTTGAATTCGATGAAAAGAAGGGTGAACCATAGCGGTAGTGTCGTTGGCTCGATCGACGCCCCGCGCGGTGCTGAAAAGAAGTTTTTGCCGGAAGATCGTGTTTGCCGAGATCTGGCAAGAAATTGACGGGAAAAAAATTGATAACGTTCTGGAAGGACCTCTTCGACCTCGACGAGAAAGAGCTGGTTTGCGTTCCTGCAGAAAGAACACAATCAGACCATCGCTGTGATTTCTGGACCGTATAACGCCCCGACGTTGCGGCCCAAAGTCCCCCTCCCCCCCCCCCCCCCCCCTCTCATACCGCTCTAGGGGCCGAACGTGCTCGATTGATCGAGCGGATCCATGGGATGGATAGCTGCCATCGACACCATTCAGAAACATGCAAAAACACGCTGCGTGACGAGTTCTTGCATAGCTGGAAAACAGCGCCGAAGTCGGATCGAGAACCAGTTGTTTCAATTTTCATCAAGACTTGACGAAGATATGCTGAAAAAACCTGACCCGTAACCTGGAAGACGCCAGCAGCCAAGCTTTTGTCCATCAAACAAAAATGTTTGTTTTCACGATTTGGTGTTAAATTCAACGAGATGATGTTGGGTAAAATTATGCGTTTGAAGTCAGCGAAACACTCTGCGATGTCTCGCGTGGCGCTAGAAAAGAAGTGCGCGGAACATTTCTTGGCGTCTTTGCCGCTCGGTCGCGGGTATGCTTCAAGACGAATGTCATCAATGGGTCCTGTGCGGTCCAAGGAATGTCAAAAAGGATCCAAGCTCAAACTGGTCGAAGCCGCATTGCGCTTGATGGTCTGAGGGGAAGTTGTCTCTCAATGACGACTAGACATCTGATGTCGGGATACACATACCTGTATGAGAATGCCGTATGCAGAGAAGGTAGATCGGCAGCCAACGTCAATCGTGAACAAACGCCGCCCCAGGTTATAAGATTGGCAAACAGGTCCTCAAAAGCTATAGTTTCGCTGACCTTAGTCAGCTGTATTCTATAAGCGGACATACTCCGCGCTCATGATCAGCCATTTTCAACGCTCTGCCGAGTCGAATCCGGAGACGGCTTTTATCGATTCAAACTTTTCTTTTGCAGCAGTGATTTCTTAGTGCGCTGTCCAGATCAAGCGCCACGAGTATATCTGCGTGGGACGATAGAGCATGAAAAAAGATTTAAAAATTATCAGCGATTATTCAAACACAACTTACTGATGTCACCCACCTTGTCCGCCGGAATTCCAAAACAGTGCCCAACCGTTCTCGTTCTGGGCGTCATTTCTCGTTGCTATTTTAAGCACCATTGTAAATAACGCGCCAGTGTCCGTGCTAGATCTCCGGATGCGAAGATCTCAAATGGGTGTTATACACCCATTTCTTACTTGTCGTTTCGCGGAACCGGCTGCGTGAGGCGATTCAGAACGAGAAGAGGCAGCGGATTTGATTCCAACATCTTCACGAGAGCCTTTCTGTCTCAACTTTATTTGCATCTTCAAGGTCGACAAGCACGGAACATCTTAACCTACTCTGCGTGTGTGTGTCACAACTTCGAAATCAGCGACCAGTTCTTCGGGGGTTAGTGAGATATTCGGCCTATCCCATGTGTGTGCCTCTCCTTCTCTTGCCGCTTCATTTCGCGGCAGAATTTAACTGCATCCAATTCAAAGCTTGTGCTATCGCGCTCGTTATTTGCGTCGATGAGTTTAGAGCGCGGTTTAGGAGCTCCTCTGTGAGTCCCCGAGAGGCTTATATGTGTGGGCCTACACTATTGCGGCGCGCCCCTAGCTCTTTTTCTTGTGCGACGCTCATCCCCTCCCATCTACCAAAATTTTTCTTTTCATATTCTCAATCCAGCGGCCGTAGGTTCGGCATCGCCTGGTAGAAGGTCGAGGCCGACATCATGGGCGCGGCTTCAAAGATGTGGCCGCCCATTTCGTCGTGAAAGACCGGCGCAAGCGCGGCAAGTTTGCGTTGAATAATTCTTCACGAGGTTTATGCGCGTCGACGGCTCCAAGTAGGGGCGGTTTTGGATGAAGAAATACACTTCCTTTTACGGGGAGTACGCTCTTCATCTTCTTGCAGCAAATCGGCCCTTCACGAACGATGATCGGCTGGTTCTTCAATTTACGATCTGTGTCGACGGTCTGCATTCGCACCAAACACAAGCGTTGCGATCAAAAATCCGCTCATTGGTTTCAGGGTTAAACCGCAACGCCATAGGTGGTTACTCCGCCGCGACTTTGGCAGCTCGCCCCGCTCAAGCCATCGATAATACTTTTGGCGAATTAATAATCCAATCAAAAGCTTCACATTTTTGCCCTGACAGGACCGCTTTGGTGTGGCTCTCGACCCACAAAGAAAAGGAGAGATTAAAGCTGCGCGCAAGATTCGGCGGTTCAGCCCGTTGTCTTCTCCTAAGTCGCTTTGAAAGCCAGCAAACGCGTGATTTTTCAAAGGGTATCGCGCAAAGCCGTCGCAAGCGTCTGAAGTTATTTGGGATTTTTCGAAGCACCCATCAAAATGCCTTCGAATGTGATTTTCTAATTTGGATTGTCACGTAGCCAAATATCGCGCTCTTATGGAGCGCGTTCCGGTGTGTGCGAGATTGTCGCTTATACTCGGCTTTTGTCACTCATTTCACTGCCTTTTTATTCGACCCATTAGCTCACCTTAATTGCTTATATGGTTGCGCCGGAGTGTACAGAGCATATCCACGCCACCTACTTATTATTCGCGGAAACAAGGATTCTTAGATTGAAGGCACTAAGCATTATGCCTTTGCCTGTCTCCACACCTCGCGCGCCTGTCCCTCTGGATCGCTTATATGGATATGCTCGCCGGGGATCGCTGACATGCAGCATTTCGTGATGGAAAAGCTTATGGGCAATATTGCCACGCGCTTAGCAGTCTCTCAGACGTCGTGAATCATCCGTTCTGTTGCGCTAGCGAACGATAATATGCCCGATCTTGATGACGAGTGCCCACAGGGCAGCGCGGCTTAGAAGCATGGAGCGCTAAAGGTCAATTAGCCACGATCGCGCCCTCTCCAGATCAACCCGAACTCCTGCTCTGAGAACATCGGCCAAGGATGCGGCCCGAAATACTTCTTCCCCAGCGTAAATCGCGCAGGTGTCAGATTCGCGTCTTCTACCTCAACGGTAAATCGCTGATCGGTTGACGCGAGCAAGCGATGATAGGATGCGGCCTAAAGGGTGCTTGCAGCGGGTCGTGCAAAATTCCAACCGCTTACCCCAGATGTGCCCCATCAATTCAAGAAACGCATAAAACAAACTTCCCCAAGTGCTCCGTTGCAATCAAAGATAGCGTCGAGACCTCAACATAAATGAGGATTGTTTAAACTTCGTGGATCAAGTCACGTGAAGTCTGAGACAACGCGCCGTTCGCCAGTCGAAACGTATAGCCTTAATAGAAACCTTGCGAACACCATGTTTTCGAACTAAATGTGTCCGGCGATTGTGGCAACACAAGCTTAGTGGCCGAGGCCGAATATGGCGCAACTCCGAGCCTCTAACGAATTACACTATTATGTTGAAAAACATTCCGAGACTGTGGAGTCGAGTTCGCGAGCAATGCAGAATTTCAATATCAGATCTCCTTGAGTACGAGCGCCTCTGTCTGAAGCATATAGCCACTGGACCGGATATGTTGACTGATATGCCAGAGGAAAAAGTTTGAGCAAAGCTTTCTTACGAATTTTTGGCAACATGGGACATCGAAATTTTGCGTCGCCCGTATCATCCATGGTCGACCATTCACACGAGGCTGATGCGTCACGGGTCACGAAATCTTCCGTTTGCGCGACAAACACGCCATAACTCTGCGCCTCTTGCGGTGTCGTTCATCCGGCCGCTAGCGCGATCTTAGCCTCGGACTTCCCAGCTTTTCCTCTTGTCGGGGCAGGGCGGCCGCATCTCTCGTCTGCTATGCCGTTGATTCGCTGTGTGAATGACACGCCTGTACACCTCACGCGTCTGCGGTTGTCTGCACAGGAAGTTACACTCTGTCCTAAGTAGAGCAGGCCAAGTGTCTCAATTGTGCAAGGCCTCCGCCCTCCACTCGCCATTTTCTCGTCTTATGTGAGAGTTGTGCTCACAGACTCGAAATGACGCGATCTGCCGCGGCGCGCACAAGTGCTCGATCCTACGCCTACGAATTGGTTCTGGCTTCGAAGCATCCTCGATCATAGTAGCGTACATAGGATTTTACAAAACCACCTGAACTTCCCGTCACTAAGACTAATAGTCTTCCTTTGTCTATGCGACGCTTCTACGCCACGTGCAAGCTTCGCACAATACGCGTGCCATCTCAAAACAAATCAAATATTAGGACTGATCACGTGTATCGACTCACAGTGTAATATGTGTAACTCCGTTCCTTACAGACCGCTGCATGCTCTCACGCAATTCGAACTCGTACATCCAGCTCGTTACTTCTTGTGGGTGTGTCTGTCAGCACTCTCAAGCATTATCTCGAAGTGCTAATTGGCGCTAAGATCGCTCTACTTGCAAATACATGCTTTATTCAGGGGCGACTATACACTATATGAAAGGAACTAGTGTGTCGAGAAACTCCGTTAGCTGTGCTAGCTCGCACACACCATACGGATAAGAGAGTCAACCTCTCTACTCTCTTCATAAAGTTTGCTGAGTATCAGCCACTCGAGATCAGAATTCCCTGGCGTTCACTGCGTTTATGCTAAACCTCGTGACCGCATGGTAGCTTTCTTGACTCGACAGGCGAAATAGAGCTCGTGACGTGTTTATAGTGAACAAGTGTGTCAGTAACTGCACTCGCGTAAGCAAAAATTAGCAGACATGAATAATGTACCGCTTTAGATATCCTTGTCCATTGGCTCACATTCACGCGCTCGTCGCCCCAATGCGCGGCGTCTATTGTCACGGGATCTCCTTGCACCCGCGAGGCGGTTTAGAACGTATTCCCGAAGTGCACATGGAGCTTGTCTGCGAGTCTACTTACCATGGCTCGCTCACGCCAGTAGTTGTCGCCAAATTCGGGGCTATTGTCGGATGCCCCGATTGACGAAGGGTTCATACAATCTCGTGGCAAGGTTTTTTGGCCACATGCGAATAATGCCCGGCTTGATGGCGTTAGCAAGCTCGGCATGGGTTTCCGCTGCTCAACAACCTGTCCCTGGAACCCAGCGGGGGCTGGGGTCCATCCCGGACTACCACACGATTATGCTTAATCCTTCCGCAGTTTATTCTTATAATAGCACTAGCGTTTTGTACTGCCGTATTCAGTCGCATTTGCTCGCGTTGTGGCGAAATGATTATCACGGTGCTAAACTTAGGTGACACAATACTTTTTGTGCATTAGTATAGTGTGCACCTGGATAATCTGTATGCAGATTTCTTGAGCTGATACTGTGTTTTCGAATTAGCGATTCGTCTCTCGCTGGAATTCGAGCTTTAACCATCGCATACACTATTTTAGATAGAGGAGCTAAGTAGGCTGATTCAGCACTATTCACACAGATTCAGTAAGGTCTCGCGCCGTAGTCTGTCGCTGTCGATCTCAGCGCACGCCTCCGCGATATGGATCGTCAAATGCACTCTCGCTCGCTCAAGACTTTGCTACTCAATGTGCGGCACGCGATTTAGTTCGTCGGCGGTTGAACTGTTCTTCGGTGCAAAATCAACGAGGTGGTGGCGTTGTCCTCACTAACGTGCCGATTCTGAACCTCCGAGAGTCCTATGTGACCCTGTGCCGATCGCGTTCACCGTTCGATCGTCTCTCATTTTCGTTTCAGTCTTCGTCTCTCCTACTTTCCTCGTTCGCGTGCTTCGCGCGTGCCTTTACGAGCCGTCGCACCAGTGCGAGTGAGTTTCGGCGACGGGACTATCGAAATTAAATTCAATATATACATGCAGGGATCACCCCTTGCCGCCAACTATTCTTGTGGCGAAACAGGACGTACTTTTGTGATAGTAGTCGCTCGCTCTTGGGCGCCGTCTTACTCCTAGACCTCTGCGTGCTATGAACCGGTTGAAAAGTTGTGGAGCGGAAACGTCGGGCAATGCGACACAGTCTTAAATCCAAATTGCTTGCACCTCCACAACAGTGGAGTTTGTCCATATGCCCTCCTAATCCTGAGGCGCTCTAAAGCAGTGCCTCCTCTGAGGCATGGTGCAGACGCTACATAGCAACGTCCGATAAGTGGTGGATCTGAAGAAGATGCGGCATGTTATATCGCCAGAGCGCACGTATAACGACGAACAGGCCGCCGTTATTTTTCAATAAATACGATCCTATCACAGTCTCAACTGAAGTGTCAGTCGAAGTCATTGCTCCGGATGTGAGACTAAGTCGCCCCTCCGTAGGATTGACTCTAGATTTCCTCGGACGCTCTCCGATGCGTGTTTCTGCTGATGTTGATGCTCTTCTCTCGAGCGCCAGACGAACAAAAGGTTTGGCGCCGGGCGATCGACTGATATTTTTTTACGTATCGTGTGCAAGCTCATAAATAGTCGTGCTGGAGGTAGCTTGGACGCTTGCGGCCCTCACTGCGGTTCGCTCGGTGATTTGTGGGGGAGAAGCTGTCATCTTCTGTCGGCAGTGTGCGTCGGCCACTCGAGCAATGGGCTAGTAGAGACGCTCGGGCCCGATGAAATTGTGTCTGGACAGAATTTTTCGCCACCGAAAACCTTCCACGCGCGCAGCGGATTCTTACGGCATTCTGTCGGTACGTAATGTCGGACGGTCGAGGAGGCAGGCGGCGATGCGCTTGGAGAAATTACACTACTGCACATAGAAAGCTACCTCTCACAATCTAAGCACGCAGGGTGTGATCACTCCTTTCAAGACTTGCAGCACACTCTCTCATCTTTGACGAGCACCGAATTGTCTGCCGTGCAGATTGTGCACCTCTCGGGCCAGCACTAATGTTCTCTGCGAGCAGAAATGGCTGGGCCTCTTGAGCAGTCAATCTCTCTTTCAGCCTGAACCTCTACACTCGAGTCGTGTGTCTCTCAGCTATTCCGATGTGACTAGTGCGCAAATTATGCACCACACACGTCCTCGGAACCGCGCACGTGAGTGCAACGCGCCGTGTCTTCGAGAGCGTCAGCTTACCTGCTTGATAAAAGCTCATTGGTTGTATCTGGATTGGCCGCACCGTGCGTTGGTGCCAGAATTAATACCTGTGACAGATGCGTCAAACCGCGGATCACAGTTTTCTGTTCAATATAACAGTTGATACACCAGCACCGCCGTCAAGCCGAGCTTGCCAGCCATGCAGGCGGACGAAAAGCTTGTACAAGGCTCATATTGACGCGCAACGACGGCAACCAGATCACATACTTGAGCTAGGTTCGCATGAGTGTGACCTACGCAACGCCGTCGCTAAGTCTACTAGTTGTGACTCACTCGAAGCTCCAAACGCGCTGCGTAACTTCAGTGCTCTGTAAAGAAGGCACTGTCGGCTGGAAAAAAAAAACCTATCCGCCGGGCGGTGACAGCCCAGAATTGTCACTAGGTGCATGAGCTTCTTCATTCACCTCGTGTCGCGTGCGCAGCATCGATGCACTCGGTGACGGTGTCGTGCGGGAAGGTCATAGCTAACATTTAGCCACTTATAATAAGCGTGCACGCATGACTGTCTAATTACAGCGTAATCTATGGGTTCTTCCAGAACGACAGATTCGACGCGACAAGCGCCATCAGGCTTTCTGGCTCCGGAAATTACAGGAACTGTTTTCGTTTTGATGCTTAAGCGTATGAAGTCTTGAAGTTCTGCAGGCTACATTATGGTTGATAGCCATCCACCTTGGAGCACAAAAACAAGGTGTCTTCGCGGCGCCGTTTAAGAATCTTAATAGACGTCAGGCATCATATTCTGGTCGTGCATCGACGTGAAGTACGGATGGCATACTGCAGGGGCAAAAGTCTTCGAAAAGACATTTGCTCGAGGCAAATGGGAATCGCCCTTGTGAAAATGCAACAACTACGTCCACATCGATCTATCAGTGTATTGGTTTCAACATATCCAGATCACGTACTACTCTCCAGCTCATTCGGAGTTTTATTCTATCCCAAACAAGAAAAGATAGCAATTGGATCTGATAAACAAATGAATCCCACTTGCATCGTTAGCGCGACTTTCTGAGATTTCCGAAGAAAAAATGCCCTAAAGTGCTTTTATGGAACTTGTAGTTGGGAAAAAATAATATCCTGGCTTGGTGTGCTTTGCGCTATGTCTTGGCTGTGCGCCATTCTGACACCTTTAACATGGCCTATACCCCACCGACTCTTGCTGTTTCTCGAAGGCGATTGTCTACATTGTTTAACTCGCGATCGTTCGTTTAATCGCGTTTCTCTTTCCAATATCGCCGGTGCAGGGTCTGCAACTCCGCAGCTATAAGGCCATATGGAAACTCAGGCACATCTGGTTTGATTTCGCTTATCTGGCGGCCCTAAGGTACAACGTGCTTCGTGTGTGTGGTTGTGACATTGGACTATCTTTTCTCGAGTATACCAAAGCTGCTACTGCCAATTCTGCATCGAATTTGGCAGTGTTCGTGCGTGCAGTTCGATGATCCGATCAGGCCGAAGACGTCATTATCGCAGTTGAAAAAGCATCACACGAGCAATTGTAGCACCGCATGGCTGACCACCGTTTCCGACGCCCTTCCCGCGATGCGGGATCGTTCGGCGTTTGGCTGTTCAGACGATATGTCTCGATCGACAAGCTCGCCTGGGCAGTTTGGCCGCGCGAGTGGCGGCTTTGGGTCGGGACTTTCCTTAGGTCTTTATCCTTGCTATCTTTTCGTCTCGCCGTGGCCCATCGTCTTCAACCATCGAAGTATCAGCACATGGGTATATACTATCCGTGATCCGCGACTTTCTTTATCGCCATCCTGCATGGCCACTCTCCGGCGATGCCCTTTGTTTATACCGAAATCGGATAGCACAGCCATGTGCAACATCCACGACCCAGCCTGCAGCCCAGCTTTTAGAGATGGAAGAGGCCCGCAAACAGTGCAGAGGCAGCTGGATCCTATGGCCGGACGCCGCCAGATTTGCTGGCTTAGGCTGATCACAGCATCAAGCAGCACGAACTGACCGATCGAGCAGAGCTTGGGTCTCGCGCGCAGCAGTCTGCCCTGACGATCCAAGCCGCGTGACCCAGCGGGCGATTGCGAAACAGGCGGCACACCTGAAACGCAGGCCTATTTGCCGGGATATCTGTCGTCGGTAGACAGCAGCAACGCGGCTGGCGGCCGAAGGCGACGCGTTTGAACGGTCACAAATGGAACCTGGGAAGAGGCGTTGTTGAGCAGTTCCGCGCGTTGAAAACAAACGCGCGGTGCTGTCCCAAAGGCGCAAAGCGTGCCAAGGCAGATGCGACCCGCGCGAACGGGCGATGAGATGACGCGTCGCGCGGCTTTTGCGTTGCAGCGCGTCCATCTGACGTTTTTACGGCCCGCTACTAACTTTGGACCACCACACCCGCGAATTCTTTTTCTCGACATTGCGGATCACCAACACGAAACCGGGCCAGCCGGCGGCATAACCCCTGCGCAGGGCACGCCAGACGCTGGCCGACCGTCGTTGATCGCAAGAAGGTCAGCACCACATCGCCTGCTACGTGCGACGATTAAACCAATCGACGGAATCGTCAAGGTCACTATGCTTCGTTCGAGCCGCTTGCCACGTCTGGATCGTCCAATGCGGCGATGGTAACGCTGCGCCGGATTGCCGATGGTTCAGCACCAAGCGGCGAACCAGCAGCGCACTGTATCCATGCGGTTGATGCCGCTGCCGAGCGCTGTGTCAGGTGTTTGATGCGGCTTCGAGCACGCAGATGCCGCATTCCGCTACCCGCACTGCGCCGATTTCAGCTTTCGAAAGCGTGTCGCGTTCGCTTTGTGTGATCCATTATCAACAAGGGGCGCCGACGATTTCACGCCTGCGGCGAGACGACCACATCTGCCTTGCCCAGTTTCGGAATTCCGGCCATAACCAGCCTGTGATCTGTTGCACCAGATGTTCAAGCGCGTTCTTTCTGACGATCCATTGGGGTCTGCGTCCTGTTTATTCCGCTCGCGGGAAAGGCAGTTGCGGCAGACCTGCATGGCGTATCGCGGCACCGGCGGTCCTCTTGGGGTCAGGCGGCAGGGTTGTTAATTCTGTGCCACGTCCTCGCGGCTTAAAGACGTGATTTCCCTTATGATGGTCGACGATGACATTGGCGATTGTAAGCCCCCAACCCGTCGCCCTTGACGGCTGTCGAGCTGTGCCTTGAGTAAATTTCTTCGACACGACGGCTTGTCGCCGCCGCTTGGATACCTGTGCCGAAAATCCCGGGATCGAGATGCCGCAGCTGATCCCACGGCGTGCAGCGCGATGAGGAATCTTCTCCTCCGTGCTCCTGAAAATTTGACCGCGTTTGACACAGTTATCCAGCACCTGCACCAAACGTTTGGGTCCCATAGGTCAGGGTGCCTTCATGCGTCAAGTTCCACCCGACGCAACAACCGCCGCCGCGTTCAGCAGTATAGCTGGTTTTCGGGCACCAGGCAGTGTTCAGCGTGTCAGACAGGTTATCGCTTTCATTCGGAAATCCAAGCGTACCGGTTTCGATCTGTCTTGCATGTCCAATAATATGGTTTAGTATCAACTCAGCAGGCGCTAGGTGACGGACATGGTTGACCACCTTACAATCATTGTCAGTGCAACGATCATGCGACACCGCCACAGAAGCCCAAACGCCCCTTTGATAGCAGTCCAGTGGGCGTGCGGCCAATCATGGCCTGACCGTCGACCAGGAAATTCGGTCTTGCTTTTTCGCATCTTTGCGCTGCGAGACATTCACGGGTAGCTCATTGCCATAAGAACGTAGCTCTCCGTCCTGTGAGAGTGCCAGGGCTGACATATCAGAATAATCATTCCGGTGACTCCATATATACAACTCCAGAACTCTAACATGTGATGGCCGACGTGTGCCTCTCACAACTGCAAAACAATCCCTAAGGCTCGCGTATTCGACGTTTGGCCGATAAGGGATATGGACAGGCTTTCGGCCGCCTGATATTAGCTTGAGATTGGCGTAAGAAGGGTTTAGCATCGCGAGTCAGAATCAGTAGGTTCATACATTCACAGAATAGTCTGGGTTGAAGAAGACGATTCAACGTGATCATTTTATGCAGCTTCCACGTGATTGTTGAAACACGTTTGACACGCTTCGCGGGTCTTGGTTCATTATCAAGCAGCGCGAACCAATCGCAATCCGCGAGTGCTTATCGCCGTCGGTGATCGGGATAAAAGCTACATTGAAGGCAGACCGCTTTTCGTCGGGTTCTTGTGCAGCACCACTTGCCTTTTCCACGGGGCCGCCGTCATGCCGCAACCCATCCGACCCAAGGAACACCACGGCTTTTGCCGCATCCATAATCATCAA
>Ga0163217_1013834_pt1 | contig 13662 bp, 14 predicted proteins | sample SynspAceP_FD_185933 | JGI IMG/M metagenome (GOLD analysis project Ga0163217, IMG submission 185933) | Saline lake microbial communities from Ace Lake in Antarctica - Synechococcus sp. Ace-P (PacBio error correction) | ecosystem: Environmental > Aquatic > Non-marine Saline and Alkaline > Saline ... | reverse complement strand
GTTGATTTCCTGTGTTTAACGATTGCTTGCAACGCGATTTCGTGTGAAGCTGGAAACTGACCATATGAAATTCATTGCCATACAGCGGCCCATTGCGCAAAAATCGTATCCGTTCTGAGCGAGCATTTCTTTCAATGACGCTTACGATTTGACAAAAGGCCGCTTACTACCTATAAGTAATCAGAATGCGCTTCGCGTCGCTGCTTTCGGAAATTGTAAACATGGCTGCCAAATCATCCAAATTGGTTCTTGCATCATCGTCACCAAGGCGGCTTCTTCTTGCTACAACATTCGGGCTGCCACCGATCGTTTGCATCCGTAGACTGGATGAAACACGTGTGTCATCGAGCCCAAGAGCATTGCAAGCACGCCTTCTACTGCAAAGGCAAAAACAGGCAGTGAGTATGGTGCCATGGCTTAATCATGACGCTAAGGACAGCGAGTTGCGGGATGGGCGCCAAAACGAAACGCTACGACTATGCGTTTATCCTTGCGCAGATTACGTTGTTGCTTGTCGGTCAACCATTTACCAAACCAACAGTGAATGAGCCGTCGAGGCGGTGGAACGTTGTCAGGCGCGCCCATCGGTTTACACAGGCGTTGCTTGTACGCCAAGGGTGGACTGTCGCAAGCGGTTGGTTGATATCCAAAGTCCGCTTTAAAAAGCTGATCACGATCTAAGACGCCTATCTGGCATTCTGATGAGTGCCGGCAAAGTGTCGGCTACGCTATTTCAGGGTAGGCTGCAGCCTTTGTGACCTAATCTTCAGGGTCTTATTTGCACCGTGTTGTGCTTGCCCTTGTTGAAGACCGTTTCCTGCTGTCAGAGAGGATCCCGTTTGTCTTAGATGGCTGAACCACGATAATCGGCAAGCCCCATTACTCACTGTTGTCTGATTCCAGCTATCGCGTGATACAATTTCCAAAGCGACAATATGCCCAGCGGCACATTACCGCGTCAATTCGATCAGACGCGACACAAGCTCTGAAACACAATGCCGAACGAACAGCCGCTTATCGCTCCGGCGGTGTAAACTGCAGATAACAGCTTTCTGATGGAACTGTTGGGTCGGTGTGGTAGGATGCTATTTGGCAATCCCTATCCGCATTTCGGAAATGGATGCCGCCAGGCCGTGTTGTGCGGTCCGTGCAACAATGCGGTGATGGTTATTTCATTGCAACCGCTGCACAGCTGTGAGGAATCACCGTATTTCACTTATGGCAATCCCGAACAGGTTCCCACGCGCTGCGGAAAATGCACGATTTTGGCACAGCTTTGACGCGCCAGCCTTTGTCTGAGCTAACCGCGTCGGGATATTTCTTCAGGATTGTTTTATTGTTGCCTGTAGCAAGGCCTTGCGCGCCCGTTGCGCGCCGAAATTTGTTACAAAAATTGTCTGTTGCGAGCACGCCAAAAAAACATTATTTCCGTGGATATTGCTCCGGGATGGAGCCGACGCTCAATGTTCAAAACGCACGGCCGAGTCCTCCGGGCACAACACCCTCTGTTTCCTAGGCAAGATGGGACATTTCACCTTCCAGTCGCATGACCCGGCACTCTCTTTTTTGCTCGATGCGATGCCAAAGAAGAAGTGCAGACAAATTACCGGCCCGTTCTTTCTATTGTCTTATTTGTATCAAGATTATTTGACCATCGTGGGGCAAATCGATGAAGCTGATTCTGATCACCCAATATACACCGCGAGGATCCGAACGGACTGAACAGCCCATTCGCCAATAATATCAGCAGGCACTGTGTGTTTGCAGGGGAAGGGCCTTGCGGGCAGGTGACGTTGCTGCAAGGGTCACAATTACGCATCGGGCAGCGCTGGTCACTCTACCTGTCACCGCCGCCCTGATGAAAACGCTGCACAACTAACTCTAATTCATGTGACAACCGTTGCAAGGTTGCAGAGCTGATCCTTCTCAAGGACACACAGAAAAACACCCTGTGCCTCGGCCCGGCATGGTGGTCAAAACACCAGTATCACTGGTCTGTGCATCTATCAAGACGACGCTCGATTGTGCTGATGCAGTTGCCTCTGACCAGTTTGAAGAGGATCCGCCACAGGCTGTTTGCTCACTTGCATCAAAATGTGGTCTGACCCGCATAGCGGAGGAATTTGCCGCCTTTTCCCAGACTTTGGTAGAGCTGAAGAGCCAGAGCTGAGGAAACGGGATGACTGTGGAATTGAGAAAAGCCCGACAAGCCGCTAAACTGCTGGCTGCGCTTTTTGCTGAAAAGTGCTGACCATATTGCCGCCACACGATGCCGGACACTCTCGCGAGCCTTGCAAAGACGGTTCCCTGGCTTGCACAGAGTGCAGGCGATCGTCTGGCGGTATCACAGTCTGATGCACCGGTTTTTATCGTTGAGGCAACAAAGGCGAAGCGTGTGCTTGTGAGAATGCGCCAATGTTCGCCCGCCTTAGCGATACTGCCTCATTGCACCCGGTTCTCAAACAGTTGAAGCCGAAGCAATAAATGACAACCATGAGCTTAACAAGTTACCCTCTCAGAAGCCGGTTTACCGGCCCCATTGCAGATAGTGTCACACCATAGCTATCCGTTTTGTTCCAAACATTGTGCTGAGTTGATCTGGCGTGGTTCACGGGAAATCGCGTTCTGTGAATCGAGGAAGATCCCTCCACGACGAAATTCGGACAAGAAACTAGTTGCGGCGCATGCTTGAGAACTTTTCCAAAAGGAACATAACATCAGCCATACAGGCGTTTGTGACTGCCTATACCTGTCAGCAACATATCAGGCCTTACCGGGAGCTACGCACAATCACGCATAGCGCTTGCGACGATTCATTATGCCCGGTAGTCATGTTAGAGCAGCGGATTAAAATCCGGTTTGTCGTTGTTCAATCCGCCCCGTTGCACCATACCGATGATAGAAAACACTGCTCGACAGCACGAAAATCAATCCGCGTGTCTGTGCCGTTTTTGGTACCGCCTTTTAGTTCTCAATTTAGAATGCTTAGTTATTTCTTGTCTTGATTAGATTGGCCCAAGCACATTGAGACCTCGTGCAGTTTCTCTGTTTTCTTGCAACAACGCAACGCATTATATGCAGTCGTGCAGCGCCACATCTGAAGCCCGGCATCTTCACCGGAGCCAAATCCTTGCGGATTTAGGCTCGCTCTCCCGTTTCCATGATAGAACTACTGTTCTGATGTTCCTGGGCATCCGTTCCAGAATCTGTGAGCAGGAAGATCGCCGTTGGGCTGTGCCTTTTTTGTGTCCGTTGTTGGTCGACAACATCTCGCGGCAGTCTTACTTGTTCAAGTCATAGACAGCAATCTTCGCAACGTAGGCCTGTATCGACTTCGGGTGATTGCTCCGCACGCCTTGCCTCATGCAGGATTTATGTCGCTCCGATGGTCAAATATTGGTCCGTGGCGGATATTTTAGGCCGCGCTTTTAGGCTGTGCAGTATATCTTGACCGATTTCCCTCTCACTCTCGATCCTCTGCAAGTGAACATAGAGAAAGGCAGGCAGTATCACGAATGATTGTTGCGATAAGCCTTGCGCCGTCTGAGCTTTCAAAGTCAGACATTTCCTTTGATCCATCTTAGAGAAATTGCCCTGAAAAGACGGGACGCATTTTTGATGATACCGTCTATCTCACACTGGTTAGGGTCGGCATATTATTTATCAATGAAGAAGGATACCTTGTCGGAATTCCAGTGAGTCTATGCCCATGCAATGGCTTTAAATCGTCCACTGCTAGACGGCGCTCAGCTCTGATTACCTTTGTTTAAGACTGTCGGAAATCGGTTTTGCGCTTTTATCTTGCCCCAAAGTGCTCCTCTCGTTTGTAAACCTCATTCGTAGACACATTAGATTCGGTTGAGCCTCACCTATTGCCGAACTTTGAAGATCAAACGCACCCCGCCTGATCGGTCGGTGCTGCGCACTGGAATCTACCTGTTCTGCAGTTTTCGTAATATCGCGTGTAAACTTCATTAGCGGCTAAATCCGTGCCTTCACATATTATTGCATTTAACGGGATGGGCAGGTTTCACGTAGGAAGCCTTTTGCGGCGTTCAGCGTTTGCTTCTGTACTGTTGAAAGAATGTGGTTGCTCTGCTGTTCCCTGCTCAGTGATGCGTAGTGTTGCCGGCTGTTTTTTATATTTCAATCCCGCTTTGCCAGCGCTGTCTTCTGCACTTCTTTCATGGTGTGGTCGGTACGACATTAACAATCATCAACTTGTTCAGCTGCAGCAATATTGTGGCGCCGCATTCTTTGTGATCCGACTGCTGCATATCGTTTGAAATGCTTGCTTCTGTGAAATGTACTCAGACCCGCGCGGCATTGCGCAAACTCTGGGGATCTCGCATCAAGTGCGCTGTCGTCAAGCTGGCCGTGTTGGCCTTTCCGTGTTGCTTTCGCGTTGCGTGCCAGAAGCGCTTCAGCGTGAATGTTCAACTGCTATCCATCCACAAGGCCCTCTCCAAAGGTATCAGGCGGGTGAAGCAGGTATTACGCTAGCAACTGCGCACATTCATCATGATGAGCTGAATGAAATGTATTACCGCACACCTTCAGCCATGCGCAAGCTTGTCGTCGCCATTTCGCAACATCATAACGCCTTTGTCAGTGTCGAAGTATGTGCGCAGCCAGTTCATGGCTTGCTGTATGGCTTGTTGTCTGTCAGCGCTGCAGACATCTTGCCTCGCCGTCGATCTGTTTATGTGTAAATTGTGACAATGAAAATAATCGCAGCAATTCGTTCAACCTGATGTCCGGCTTGAAACAGATGATAGTCCATGACGGACACAAATACATTTTCAAAAAGCGACCGATCCAGTGCTCCAATTGCGTCAAAATGCTCATTTTTCTTATCTCCCAAGCGATGTGTAAATATAAAGAAACTTTCAATTATGAGCAACATAAAAGAAGAAAATCTTTATATTAGAAGCGACGAACCAGATGATCGCGTTTCAACACTCAATAAATGTTTGGCACTCAGGACACCCAAGATTTCGAACCTCTTCACCGTGTCGCTTAGTATTGTTTGGTGACCTTATTCGCTTATTGATTGATTGTTGAATGTGGGGTGCATTTCTATTCCGCCAACAAGAGGCGCAATACGCTCCACATTTTCTTTCGACTTCGTGCACCATGCGCTGCGTCTCCCAATCACAAGGATGCCGTCTTCAGATCGTCGAATAAAGCTCTGTAAATCATGAAATCCGCACCCAAAAATACATCGTCCAAATTTGTCTTTTTTCATAGTCGCCACCACAAGCAGCATTATTTTGCCTTGGCAGTATGGGTCGGCAGGTTATGGCTGATCTTCGCCATCATACGCTGACAGCATATCTACTTCAACAAAAGCCAACTGCTTACTTGCTGCAAAATTACGGGGCCCGTTATGTGCCTGCTTCTAAAACGTGCTGGGTGAAAGGGGCATTTTCACTGCGTAGCAAAGCCTTCTAAGCGAAAACGCAAGTCCTTCCTGGCATCACGCTCATTTTTTCCAGCATGTGCTGCCAAAGCTCCAATTTCCGCCGCTCACGAGTAACGCCGCCATCAAGCTGGCAAATCAGACTGCTTTTCATGCCAGGCAAATCCTTGAGATCGACTTATCGGCGCTCGTTTTGGATTCTGTTTTGATTGCTGTCATCCTCAAAAATCCCTTTATTTTCCCGCCACTGAAAGTTTTGTTTCACTATATTTAAGTATGCTTCAGAGCATATAGATTTTGTGAACAAGCTAAGAGATGTTCGGGAACATTCGCAGCAAGATACTTGAAATTATCTTCACGCAGGGCATTCTCAGTAGCACGAGTGCCTATGGCTGTCGGATGTTGAAAGGTAACGGCAATTTTCTCGAACCTGTTCGGCAGACCATTTTTGGCGGGCGCGAATCTTCAAAACAATCCCACCACAGCAAAACTGCGCCAACAAGGCGATAAGTCAGACGTTCCCCCACACCCCGCCACTGCCAACTTCCTAAAACTTAACTCACGCAACGGCGCGATTGTAGCAGTGTGCTGGCGGAATTGATATGAGCTACGAAAGCAACTGAAAGCTGAATCACACTTCTTTGGATTCAGTTGCATGCATACAGCGGGACATTATTCCGCAATTGTCGCAGTCAGATTGTCCATGACAACAAAAAGCATTGCCTGCTTTGAACGGCAGATTTTTTTTTCTTTAGCGCTGCATTGCGGCTACTCCAAACCCGGAAATGGTTACTCGGTTGCATCAATCATTGCTTTGCGGAAGTAGATCAAACAATGCAAAGCGCAGCGATTACAGGTTTGCTCATGCAATGCTTTACTATGTGGTTAGGCGTAACGCTCGAAATTGGCTCCTTGATCGTTTACCGATATTCGAATGCTGCAAAAGCCAAACGCACAGAAGTACTGGGCTCACAATTTGCCCTGCTTCAGAACTTGAACGCTATTGTTCTCAATCTCGACCCAGTCGAGGCGCCATGAATTCCCCGCCGCTGCCTCCAACGGTCACCGTATCAGCAGAGTTCATAGTTGTGTGCCGGTCGTCATAACTGGGTGTGTGTAGCGCAAATCAGGGCGGGTGCGCACAATGCGCAGTCATTTAAGACAAACACAAGCAAGCTGAATAACTCTATCAAAAACCGATACCGTGGCACCACGGCCTTTGCATTTCCTTGCGCAACTTTGCGATTCGATTGCCAGGCTCTGCCAACAGTTCCCCCGTTCATCTCTGTTTTTCCGCTGTATTTCTATGCCTTTATTGCTGCCTGCAGGCAATCCTGGGAAAGGACATGAAGTTTCCATTGCAAGATTTCACTCAGGAAAAGCGTAAAAGCTGCACGTCAAGCCGGCGAAGATCGCGGATTGAGGCTGCGCTAATTACATTCCGCGTCGCAAATTCATCCTTGGCACATATTACAGTTCAACATCTGAAAACTTTGTGCGGGATGTGGCTCACATTGGATAACAGGCGGATATCCATTCATTCGAAGCACTGACGCGGGGCATTACAAGCGCTTTCATTGGCGAACGACAACCTCTAAGCTGCTTCGGCAGGCATATTTCCGTCTGGGTGAATGGCGCCATTTTCCAATGCCCTTTTCAGATGGGGCATTGCCGAAATAAGCGCCGCGATCGCAAAGAAGAGGATCTGAAACGCTGCTCAACATCTAGACTGCAGACGCCTTCAACGGGGGCTTGGATGAACCCGAGTTGAGAATGCGCTAACCTGATCCGGCTTTTGCCACTAAAAATCAGATCAGATTCGTTCAAGCATATCTCTGGAAACTTGTTTGAGCCGGTCATGCAATGGTATGCGCCGATTGCTCGGATGAACTGGCTCCACATCAACAGCTTGCGAAGGCAGCTCAATAACTGACCCAACACGAAACACGGGCGAATTTATCTCGCTTTGGCGATGCGCTGATATTGCCATCACAAGCTGATCCCAATTCCGAACTTATCCAGGCAATCAAGGGGGCAAAAAGCCGCAATGAGTTTGCCGACGTATTTAAAGAATCGCGTGTATTGGGCTGTTACTCAAAAACTGGCGATAGGATGAATGGATTTTACTTTATTGCTCGGATATGAGCGATGAAAAACGGGTGTGTCCGCGCCACTGGCGGAGATTTAGGCAGTATGGCCTCCCCATGCCAATGTCGCTGTTGGCTCCGAAGCTTGAAGGCAGGTGATACGCGATTTACGGAATTCAAACTATTTATGAAACGGGGCGAGCCAATGTTTTACAGCTTCAAAGTGGTGCGCGAAAATGAAAGTCGGAACGCAAACCGGCAAGTATATTTTGATACTATGCAGCCATCCGATTGACAAAGTGCTGGCTGCAAGTCAAAAACGGCTGGCGACGAAGCGATCTCTTTGCAACGTTAACCTTGGCTCAGACATTGAGAAAAGTCTAAGCGTAAAAAAGATATGGCGAGGCGGCTTAAGAAGATCGGACATCTGCCACCTAAACTGACACCTCACAGATTCCATAGATTACACGCACAGAGTTACAGAACTCTCTGTCGATTCTACACCCACAGTGACGTAGCAGACCTATTAAAGGGACCTAGAAGAAAAGTAGTAAGATACATCCCAAAAATCAAATCAAAATCGGATATGGTCTGAATTGAGGAATCTTCTGGCTCAATATCGAGCGCCATAGACAAACAACCTGCGCTCAATCTTCGGAGCAGCACAAAAATATGACCTTGAAATCTCTGGCGGGGTGCTTCGTATGCGAGTTAACGATGGCCATTGACGAGGAAATACGAATACCCTCACGTGTGAAACAATCATGCTGCTGAATGAACTGTAACGCGGAGCGCCCCGAACAAGCAGGTCGAACCACTCACCCGAATTTTCAAACACTGGCAGGCTTTCAATGCTGCAACCAAAACACCGATGCCATCACGACATTGATGGAGATTTTTGCTGCGCAATGCCGGAAGCTCGGTACATGGCGTAATGTTGGCGTATTCGTACGTTTCCCTCCCCCCCCCCCTGCAATTGACTTAATTCCACAAGCACTTTTGGCCGTCTATTGGTGCTTTGAGATATCCGCTTAAAATCATTCAGCCAGCTGCGGATTTCGTCAAAGGACGTGCCAGGACACTGTAGCGTTCTTGCCGACAATTGCGGAGTGCATTATCACCCGAACAATCGGAGAAACCGAATACTCGGTAAGCTGATTTCACTATTCCAGAACCCACATCCTACGTAATTCGCACGCAAAAAGCACACGAATTACGTGAATCTTTATAACGTGCATTTAAACAGTTGCAGGCGGTCGACAGAGGTCATTCATCTGCGCAGTGAGCGCGGTACCAACAAGTCATTGCCCATGCTTTCACACTTCGCAGAAAGAAAAATCTGCCTTCTGTGACAATTCATAACCGGTCAACGGCTGTTTGAAGTCCACATTGCGATTTCCAGCGCACTGGTGGTCAGGAAATATGAATGGCCAAGTGCATAACTTATCTCAAAGCGAAACAAGACACCGCGCTGAAATCGCAGTGGGTTTTGTATATCAAGCAATTCAGCGCACGTCGACGTTTGGAGTGTTCGATCGACGCAGCTTCCGCAACCGGAGCGAAACTCACGCGTCATTCCTAGTCTGATGGTGAGTTGAACGCAAACATAATATCGTTCAGCGAAAAGCATTTGTCAGAAAAAAACGCAATGCCCACGGCTGTTCACGCAGACGCATCAAACCGTGAGACCTATTGTTGGCGATGCGATTGATTGCCTGCGGAAGCTGGCTTCGATCGCCGTTTTCGTGCCAACGGCGCTCGACGAGAATGACGAAGGCGACAGCGGTTATACCTAACACCCATGCGAAGCTGCTTGAGCTGTCAGTTGATTTACAATTGCCACTTTGATAACGTTCTGCCGGGCAAGCTTGCTGAGAACTGGCGCGGCTCTGGCCGGAGCGCTATTGCAGCCGTGCTTTTGCTTTCCCGATTGGCGAAAAAATCCCGCCAAGATTCAAATGTGCTGCGGATCACGCAAAGAAGTTTGGCGGATGTCTCACCAGCGCTAACCATGGGCCGATTGCGCTTTTCAGCGGTATGCCTTGCAAGTGAACTCATGGACCTTTACACGGCGGCCGCACCGTACACCTTTGCCAATGGATCGTGCTTTTCAAGTCATCGGCGCAGTTTCACGTCGACAGGCATTCCGAACCCGGTAAATTTTCGATGGCTATCATATCGCATCCAAATAGCAAAACGCGAGGAATCAAGTGGGGGCGTGTTTCACCAGAGCAGAAACGCACAACACATACCACCTTTCATTGATTTCGCGGCTGGACACTTCTGCGAGGCCCACGCCTCGAGGCATGAACTACCCTGAAGAGAAGAATGTTGTGGCATTCTTTTCATTGATGCGAATATTTTACACCAACGATTGATTGGTCTATGCAGCTCAAAGCTGCCGTTCTGCGTCACGGATACGTCATTTGTCACTCTCATACAACTAATTGAAGCGTCCAGCGCCAACAAACAGTAGATGAATTTTTTTCAACTATCGGCAAATGCAACGCTCCGCGCAGACGCACGAAGACCTGTTGATATTTATGCGCATCAATTGCCGCGCAAACAGAATCGAGAGTAAACGGATCGAGTTCCATCGTTTACATATTTCGATCGCCCCATTGGCGCACAAATCGACCGGTTGTGTTATCGCATTATGCCGGGGGCACCCAGGCATTGCGCGAGATCAGCGGCAACCCGATATGCGCCACTTGGTCTTCTGACTTCAGTTCATAGCACACACGGCATCTGAAAAGAACAACCGGTTCTTACAAACACAAGCTCAGTATTGGGACATAAATGTATCCACATGTATAATCCTTGTCGGCGTGAATCTCGAGTCTCACTGAATTTACGGCATGTTTGCCGCGCGACCTTTACCTTCCATATGTGCTGGAACTCCTTTTTGCTGGACGCCATGCTGGCGCTTGGAGCCGTTCTAAAGCACTCACATCGACGTCTTCGCCCCTGCTGCAATCAAACCCTCGTAACAGGACGAACATATAACAACTCAAAAACGCGCAGGCCGTAAAAAGTTGCGAATCGACAGGGAGCCAAGCGACTGCCCCACTTCCACCAAGCCGCAACGGGTCAAAAAGACAGTCACAGAGCAGAGAACGCGTCTATGGTGTTCCCAGAACTTTTTCAGACAACCTCAATTCTGGCTATCGCGGCATTTTCTACAAGTACGAATTCGACAGGCTGCAAACGTGCTCTTGATGATTGCCGGTGTCAGATTTTTTCGATCGTTTTGAACAAACGCCCGCCAATGCGCAAAAGCTTAGGAATGGCCAGTGTTCAGGAAGCACACGAAGCGACGGCCGCCCCGTGCATTATAGGCAAGCACGTATAGCGAAAGCAATCGCGTTCTTGATGTTGATTTCCCGGCAAGCCGTCTCGCAATATTTCACTTTTAGCATGCAATGATCGAAGCATGTCACAACATATGCTGTAAAGCTCCGCATATGTTCTCACGGGTCCATAGGAGATTTAAGCGACATTGATCAGGTTTCGGCAAACTTTCGAGCTGTTGTGGAAAATAATGCAGAATGTGGACGGGTTTGTAAAATCCGATTATGGCTTAATAGCGCGGGCGATGGGGTTACAAGTCGTCTTGTTGCGCATACTTGCTGGAATCTTGTGACCGCAAAAAGCTCTATTCAGACAGATCAATTCTCAGACGTGCACCACTGTCAAAGTTGGTCTGCTGTCATCAGTAATGCTGGCTGTGTTAAACCGACGAGCGCAGGCTGTATCAGGGTCTTCATGCTGTGTCCTTTCCCAACGCTCTATTCGAGGATGACACTCAACGACGGCGCAAAGCGATTGCCCAATGTTCCAGGATCAGTACATCTTTCGAGAACTTCGCCGTGCATGGGGTTTAGCAGCTAAAATTTCCTTTCATTGGTAATCCGAATCTTCAACATCGCGGTTACCTGCATCGGTCCAGACCAAAACATAAATCGCCATGCTATGTTTATGCACGATGTTGCCATCCGGTACTTGTTTTCGATGACGGAGGAGCGTAATCCTGAACAACGCGCATTCCAGTCTGTCAAACTGCTTTGTCGTTTACAAATCATGGAAGGCCTTGCCGTATACCTTCACGGCGTTGGTTGCGAATGCATTGTCTCCTATATGAATCTATGTACATCGCGTTGCATGCTTCAAGTTATGATACATATTATTGCGGCCAGAAATGTTTTTTCAGATGAGGCCGTTACTAGGACGATAAGTTGCGAGTAACATGGCGTATTGAAAACCATACTATGAAGCTTTCGGCAAGGTGCATATGGCTTTACTGCGGATCAGGTTACAAGGCGGGTATAAGCCACAAGACCAAATGTCAATTATGACAATGATTGGACAATACAATCCTTGTGATGAATTGATCCAAGGCGCTGTCATAACGCGAAATCTCGACATTGGTCGCACCTGAAAGAAACTTGTGGCGCATAACTGACATCGCAATGCACTAAGCCCACGGTGCGTGCCACCACAATTGATATGATTTGCGCTGCTATCTCATTGATGTACAAACACCGCATCAGGCATAAGACAACGGCCGCAATATCGATTTTGAACCCCACAAAATCAAAATGTGGACAAACAGTGATCTACATCGCAAAAACCTATAGTTTTATTGAGCGCGTTTTGCATATTCGGCAGCAAATGCAGCCATTTCAATTGAATGCAGCCAAACAGGTATAACGAGCTCGATATGATCTGCAATCCATCAGAGCAGGTCGCGTCATCGAAGCAACAGAAATCTGTTATGGCGCTGCCAGGGGGCGGCAAGCATTGATCGGATGGCGGCATTTCTGTGTAGCTATACCGGCTACAGTTACTTCCGCCGCATTGCGACATCTGCAAGAACACTGAAGCCGCAAGATTTCGTGCGTATTCGGCCGGTTGAGCGCATGTGCTTTGTTAAATAATCGTTTAGATGAAAATCAAGGTTTGATGCTCCAATATATAATTTGGACAGCCCCCACTGGGGGAATGGTCCAGTTGAAGTTAGTGATATGTTGGCCTTGGCCATCGTTACGAGGCTCTAGCAAGTGCGTACCCATGCACTGCAATGTGGTCGTTTGGTGTTAAGGTTCCTCCATCTTTCAATGATATTTGGCTTATCACGCAGGAGAATAAGCTTCGCGGTTCAGCAATTCCGATCCCATCTCGCGCCTGAAAGCTTTCCCAGTACCGTTTCCCACCGGACCAGTCAATGTAAGGCAGTCTTTCTCCCCAACGCCTTCGATCCATTCCCTGACGCTCTCCAGCATAAACTCATGGGCCATTTCGACCCTAATATATCAGCACACCCGCAGGATAAAACAGGTCGTCGAGCGCTCGATAACCTCCGCTCAGTCAGCTTCGTTTAACCGAATCGCAGCACTTTCGCTATGTTACAAGATGTTTGAAGCGTCCTAAATGCCACGACCTCTCGCTCAGTGCGGTGAAACGCAAATATACGTACAAACATGATGCTGATACCGCACACAAACCGCCAGCACGACCCACCGGATTCAGCAAGCCCCCTTCTTAGGTTGTTCATTGTACTTGTAAGCCCTCTACGCTCCCCACAGACGTTCACCCTTTCTACTACCCTGCATCAGCACTCTCATCAAACACGGCGCGATCACCGCTAGCCATCGCACACCGTCACGCCCGTCATCAATGCATTGTCCGCGACCAGCGCTCTCTCAGCAGCCGCTGTGGCAAAACTGCCTCTGCCCTGCATCCGTGTTGACCAGAACGGCGGGGCACACACGTACGTTTTCAGAACCTTGAACTGGGAACACGCACCTAATATGCATTGCAGGCACTTCGGCCGGAGGGCTCAGAAGTTCCCCCGATAGCGGGCTTCCTCAGAAAACTTAATCCAGCGGTCAGTTCAGAAAACTGCACCGGCGAAGGGCGTTCCATTCTTCTTTTCTGCAAGTCGCTCAGTCTTTTCCTTGAGTTTTTCTTCCTAGTGACCCATTTACCCCGTACTTTCTTTCTTCCACAGCGCATTTTATTCTTTTCTATTCCCACGCTTCTGTCGATTGCGTCAATCGACCCGCATCTTGCCTCTGGCCCATCTTCAAAACTTTCAATACAAACCTAATTTTACTTCTTTTCCTTTTCCCCTCTTTTTACCACCTCGCCCAT
>Ga0163217_1093269_pt1 | contig 13664 bp, 20 predicted proteins | sample SynspAceP_FD_185933 | JGI IMG/M metagenome (GOLD analysis project Ga0163217, IMG submission 185933) | Saline lake microbial communities from Ace Lake in Antarctica - Synechococcus sp. Ace-P (PacBio error correction) | ecosystem: Environmental > Aquatic > Non-marine Saline and Alkaline > Saline ... | reverse complement strand
GCTGGGTTCAACCTTTGGGTCTGAATCAATGTCTGGCCGGAAAAACGGTCGGTATGCCATTCACGCAGCGCTCGAACGCGGGAACCCGCAGAGGACGAACCTGTTGATCGCGGGCATGCGTGCCTATTGAGGACATCGTGCCGAAGAACATAACGGCACGAACGTCACCGGCGTCAAAGCTGCGCTGATGGCCATCGGACAGGACTGCGGCACCACGCGGCCCGCCCTCCGCTGGCCTCTGACAGAGCGTCAGCAGGCGGTGCGGACCATATTTCATAAAGGACAACGAGACTGAGGGGAGACCGGATGAACCCCGAACCGTTGAGAAACTTAAGGGCGTGTTTCGGGGTCGGGACATTGGCCACAGCGCTCTATAAGCGCGGGCTGCGCAATCAGGTGGATGCAGGGAGGTGAGGTCCGGTTCGCGCCCAAGGGCCAAATATGGTCGGGCCTGCCTTTACCCTGCGGCTACATTGCCCGCCCGTTGAAGACGCAATCAACTGGTCAATTTCCGCAAAAACCCCAGCATCCGCAACGGGTCGCGATTGGGACTCTGTCCGAGGCGCTATGTGCTTGGTGAGGACAGCGCAAAAGACCGCGCGTGCCGCAGCGCCGGGGACATCTGATCACTCGGTTGATTAGACTGCGCGGGCCGCGGCAGTAGTAGTCACAGACGCGGGCGGGCGCAGATGCCGGATTCATTTGGCACACACTTGAGATGGCCCGCCTTACCACGCCGGCCCTCAAGCCGACCAACTTGACCTTGCATGAGGCGAGTTTGAGATCAACTGCCCCGTGGGCTGCGGCGATTTGCGCGCTCTTTCCCGGTGAATCGTTGGATGGGCGGACGATTGATTGCGTGATCATCATCCTGCAGATATTTGCGAGGGACGGTCGCAGGACGAGGCTGTTGAGATGACACGCCTATGAGGATTTTTCGTTGTTGAAGAGGTCAAAAGGCGGCGCGGGGATCATTCGGGCTTTTACCCCAGGCACCAAACAAGAAAGCCTCGATAAATTTTGCGAGAATTGGCGCAAGGCAAACAACCGCTGAGTTAGGTCTTTTCCGGAGTGAAATATTCCTGGGAAAGCCGCCCGTTTTTCGGTCATGCGGTCAATCGTGCGTTGCAGGTGCTGACGCAGCGCATCCATCGCGGCGGGGCGGTCCGCCGCCTCTGATCCCATCAAGATCCCGGCTTGTGGCCCCATCACCTCTTGCTTTGTTAGGATTGCGCCCCGCCTCGCTCGAAATTATCCAGGTGACAGGCGGCGCAGACGTTCCAATGGCCGCGTGGCTTCGCAATGATGCGTTCTGACTTTGCACATCGCTGCCGCGACGAACAGGGGTCTTGGTGGAATACTTCGTGCCAGCTCCTTGAAAAGGTCGAGCACAATCGCCGTGCGCGGTCTGATCTGACACACATTAGATTACGATCTTTTGATAGATCGACCTCAAGGATCGCGCTGCAAGCGGGAGAGGGCTTCTGGCTGCCACCAAGATAACCGCTCGCCATTTACGAACACCAATATTGGATCTATATCGCACTCTCATCGACATCAGGCATCGCGCACGCTGTACTAAAGATCCGCAGTGGTCCTATATGCTCGAGTTAAGATATAGAGATAGAGACGGACAGATCCACTCGCCGGATGTGTAACTGCCACACATTCATATAACAATGCTGACGCTCTCGTATATCGCGCGAACTCGCTCACTCGCGCTGCTACATCAGGTCCTCTCTCGGCGCGCTAGAACGTGGTTGGTCGTGCCACTCCATGCTCATGTATAGGTATATAGCATGATACGCCTCACAGCGCCTCATAGCATCTCGGTATCCTAGCGAACTCGACTCTCCCTCTGAAACTTTAGCTCTCACCTGCTTCTCGCAATAATCTTTTTAGCGCGTACCGTGACGCGACACTTGCGAGTCTGGCGACGACGTATAAGCTCTCACACCGATTGGTATGAGACGCTCATAACTCGACGCATCCACTCTCTCTCTCTAACATTATACCGAACTGTTCATCTCAGACCCGAAGTCGTCTCTACGGTTTTTTTGAACACCTGAGAGGGGAACATCCGATGGGCAGCCAGACCATTGCAAGTGACCCAAAGCGCAAGGTGATGGCTGCTGTCACGACGGATAACGTTGGTCCGTGGCGACCTTCGGCGGTGCCCCAAGTGGCAGGTATTTGCCGCAAGGACGGCTGCATGCCAACCACGATTACGCCCAGGTTCACAAGATCGCAACCGCCCATCCAGCAGGCCGCGCCGATTCCGAAATTCGACACGGGTGATCGGCTATTGGCAGCGCAGGATATCGCTGGGGGGACTGGCTGCACAGCCATAACAATCAAAGTTCGATGCGGGTCGGACAAAGACTATTGCTTTCGCCCTGCGATTTATACCCCAACGACCTTGCTGCCGCCCACAAAGCGACGCACAGTTTATGGGCATCCGGATCCACCCGTCGAGAATGGCCGGGTGGCCACGCGCAAACGGACATCGGGCTTTTCGTGACGTGAATTGCTCGGCCCGGGTGAGCGCGCAAAAAATCGCCAACTACTTTCGACGAAGAGGGATGGAGGCATGGAGAATGTCGACGCGCGTGATCCCCTTTCATCCACGAAATCCGGCTGGCGGGATGGAGGCTTACGGAGCGAAGCGATGGACCTGCTGCGCGCCGCACGCTTATCGGGCTACATCCGTCATCCCAACCTTGCCGGGGGCCGTGGTCTGTCACTGGGGTTGCGAGCGCAACAATTTGGCGCAATTCTTCGAAGAAGAGGCTGGCGGAGGGCAAGATGCTGCGCACGATCACCATGCAGCACGTCGGCGGCACGGCCGCGCGATTTGCCGAGGAAGACGCCGTGCGCGAAACATGTTGGATCAGGCCAACGCCGTGCGGCGCGAACCCTGTTCGGCTGGCATTATCACCATCGGGATGCAATTGCGGCGGGTCGGCACGCGGCTTTCGGGGCTGATCGGCCAACCCGGCCTTGGACGTGGCGGGCGGATATTTAGTGCGCACGCGCTTGACGGCCATCCTGTCGGAAACGCCGAGATTTTTGGCGGTATCGAACACCTGCTCACCGCCGCGCCCGCAGCCGAAGAGGTGCGGCCGCAAATTGGTTGAGCGCATGAACTAGGTGGCTGGAGCATACCAGGGTCGTGGACACGCAGATCAACGGCGTGCCGTCAGCCCCGGCAATCAGGCGGTGCGGCCCTTGCAACTGCTGTTAAGAAGAAATTCACTTGGCGGAGCAGAAAAGCGTCAGCACCGGGCTAATGGAAGTCTATTCACTTATGCCGTGCGGTGACCCAGAAGGGGCTGGTCTTATGGACACGCCGCTTCGATCCGGTTGTCCGGCCACGGGGCAGATCGCGGGGTAGGTGCCAACTCATTTGCTTCACCAAGGGCGCGGGTCTTGCTTTGGTCTTACCCGTCGCCGACGATCAAGCTCGCTCTAACACGGCCGAAGTTCACCAAGATGCAGGACGATATGGAATCCAACTGCGGCACATGGGTAATCGAGGCGAGCAGGCCTGGAGGAATGGGCCCAAGCGATCTTCGAACGCAATTCCTCGGCCATCGCTCGGGGAGGAAGCAGAGCAAATCCGAAGCGCTTGGCGTGGGCGAAGAGAATTCGCGCCTTGGACCGATTGGGTCACAGGGTAAAAAGGATCTGTCAAAAGGGGAAGCGAAGATGAAAACCGAAACTATGTAACTGGTCGACGAATTACGCCGCCATGCCGCGAATGGCGGCTTTGCCGTTCAGACTTTGCGCGCCCAGATCGACGACCCCGCGCGCCGCGTGCCGAGCGATTGCAGGCGATTGCGCTGGGCAAGATAAAACCCGCATGTCCCATCGCCATCACCGCTGGCAGACCGGGGGACTGGCAAAACCTGCCGGGAAACGGCTGGCCGCCAATTCGTGGCCGAGGTTCGCGCACGCGGTGCGATTCCCTTTGTTCCGTGCCCGCCATGGGCAGCACGGGGCGCCACGGGCGAGTGACAGGACCGCACATTTTGGCTAAACTGGGCGTGGACCGAAGAAAAGCCTCGGACTGCGAGATCCGCTCTTCGATGGAAACCATGAGATCGGCTGTGCGTCGACAACGGCATGTCGGTCGGATGGACCGTCACGCCAATGCGCGATGGATGGGATCATCCTGTTCAACCGCATCCAAGCCGCATGACGTCCTTCGCGCGCCGAACGAACAGCAGCTTGGCCAAGAATGCTCTTCGATCGGCCTTGGCAAAAACCAAATCGGGGGCGAAACTGCCATTCGGGGGGCATTGATAACGTCGGTATCTTTCGTGGCCAAAATTGGCGCGGATGAAGTTGGGAGCGCTCTGCATAGTGCTTTTCGGCATCGGCCGATTGAGAACGCTTTAACGATGGGCTGGCACAGGTCGTCGCGGCTAGACAGATGACGGGGATGCTGGAGGGCGAGGCCCCCTAATCTACACAGACGCAATTCGGCAACATGCCACGTCTGCCCGTCGGCCGCTTGCATGGCGCCTTTCGGCTTCGGCGATCGGACCGTGCTGGTGGTCGATGAAATCGGCAGGAGTTTTCCGGCCACCGGGATGGACCCGAAAAACATCACGACAATTCGTTTCTCTAGTTGAAAAGATGGCAGGTGCATTTGCATATCTCACGGTTTGTGGCGCTTGCCTGTCGCCGGCTCAGCACGCAAAATGGCAATGGCGCTGCGCGGGCGGATGTAATTACCGAACGCCTAGAGACGGATTTTGACGGAAAGCGGTCTATGCCAATGCGATAAGCGTCCCAAGTATTGATACAAGCGAAGATCCAGTGGTCATTGCCCTGCGGGACCGGACGGCGGTCAAACGGCGGTCAAGACCATGCGGGGCCGAGGATATTACCAGGGGTCGCCCTGCTGCGCATCCCCAAACACGCTGAAGCTTGAATACCTCTATGCTTCAGAAGCGGATGCTACCAGAATTGCACGAGCGTTCGGGGGTGGGAGGTATCGGCGATCTGCAAGAAAGCAGTTTGGCGAGGGCTTTTTGCAAAAACCCTTGGCCTGAGGTACATTGATGAACCACCCGTATCAACGGGGCCGGGCTGCATCTGCATTTCTTGATCGGTGCGGTGCGGCGGGCGATATGTTCATCCGCTGCAACTGCTTGCACGCTTTTTCCCGAGTTGGCCGAGCGCGCGCTGGCGATGTTGCTGCCGTTTTGCCTGCCGAGGTTAGTTGGCCATGCGGAACTGACCGCGCATGTTGGCTTCGGGGGCATTCACCGCGCGCCGGTTTGAAACTGGTGCTGACGCGCCAGATCAGGAAGCGGCATGGGGCTGAAACCATTTACCGGCGCGATGCGCGAGTTGCTGGAAAAACCGCCGCTGTCAGGCACGGACGGCAAAGGCCGCCTGCCGCCATTTTGCACCGCATCGCAGAGGCAGAGGGCATGTGCATGGACATCCCCATCGGAAAAAAAACCCCCCGGTTGCATTTTCATGAGATCGGCCGATTGGGACGCGCTTGATGATGTGACCGCGCAGGCAGCATATTGTGCGGGCTCTGTCAGAGCGACATTCTCGCTTGCGCCGCTGGCCCGCTTGGGGCGGTCTGTTGAGGACGGCGGCATGCAAAACTACCGTTCCGGCCCCCGCGACAGCGCTGATCTTGCAAGGGCTTACGCGGCACGACGATGGAGTTGCCGGCGAAAGGGTCACCCCCACCGTGCCGCGATCCTTGCCCATGTCACGACGGCAGGCCCAACCACCAGCGTCCGCCGGGGCGGCCTGCGCTGTAACCGGGTCAGGCGCGGGGATGCGGGTGACTGAAGGGTCTGCCAAATATCCCTGCGGGGTCAGCGTTCTTCGACAGGGCCTCCGAGGGCATCGAGCCCAGGGACGTGTGGTGCATTTTGCCTGCGACATTGACGACACTGACGGGCGAGGAACTGGGGCGCGGCGGTCGACCGGCTGCGCGCGATGGAAGGCGGTGGTGGATCTGCTGATGCTCAGCGGGCAGGCAAGAAATCACGCGGTGAGCGGGTGGGAGTTGTTTGGTGCACCTCAGGCAGCAGATGCGGTCACGGCCGGCTGTTTGATTCTTGACGTCGACGCTGGGGCTTCGCCGCACGTTTGGGTCGTTTGATTCTCGCACGGGAGAGCGATGATCGGCCCCTTCGCGCAAACGCGCGACGCGCCCCGGCGGGCGGAGGACCATCAAGGTTGAGAGTTGGACGATCTGGCCGACTGCCGAGACCCTACACGGACCGCCGGACTCGCGCCCGCGCGGCGGAGGAGCCAAGCGCCGTGTCATCGCCCTTGCCCGCGACAGTGCCGATAACGATTTACTGAGAGCCCGAGGGAACACCTATGACCGATAATCCTGCCATCATCTGCGTTGCCATCACCGGATCGCTCCCACGGGAAAGGCCGACACCCGGCGGTGCCGATCGACACTCCGACAGATCGAAAAGCACCCAAAGCGCGTTTGAGGGCCGGGGCGACGATCTGCCATGCCCGATGTGCGCACCGGCCGATGGACGCCCACCCAGACCAGACGCGTTTCGCGCGCCTGCAAGAGGGGCGCGCAAACATTGCCGGGGCATGATCGTTGGCAATTTCTCGACCGGGGGGCGTCGGGCGGGGCAGAGAACCGGGGCGGTATGCTGCCGCTGCGGGCCGTGATGGCCTCACTTTCGGTGGGGGTCGAACAACTTTCCCACCGCGTTTACGAAAACCCCGCCAGAGCTTGGTCACTGGTGAGCGGGAGAGATGAAGACTATAACGTCCTGCCCGAGATCGAGGGTTTTCGACCTGAGCCACATCCTAAAGGCTAAGGCCGATGCAGAACGCGGCGCATCCGGCGCGGCCCTAATTCAGTTTGTCATGGCGTGCAGAACGCCATGCCTGGCGGATTCGTGAGGTTTTGATTTCTACATTTCAGACGGTCAAAACGGCTGTTTTGCGATACCCGTGGTGTTGGCTGCGGGATTGGGCGGCAATCAGGCGGAACTTAACGCATTGGTGTGCGGCCAGCAGGGGGGCTTCTACGCACCGGGTGGAGGGACATATTCGGATGGACAAACAACGCTTTGCACGTCCAATGCTGCCCTCGTCACCGCGGCAGAGATTTGCGCGAGGCCGGTCGCCCCGTCGCCACACGCAGGCAGGCGCGTGAGATTTTGAGGATTGGCGCTAGGGCTTAAGGGCTCTAAGCCAACACCAAATTTGATTAAAGGAGATTCAAGATTGAAGAAAACTGACATTCACCCTCGCCACTATTCGCCAGCCCGCTCGCGGCACATGAGGGCGCGCATGTGCATTCCGCATGGCCAACGATCCCTTTTGGGCAATGGCGATTGCTATCGTTGGCAATCGTGATTCTTCGCGTGGCGGTGATGCGGAGGAAGTAGGGTGCGAATTCAGGGTCAAAGCCATCCCCATGCCCCGCCTGAAGGTTACATCTTCCCACGGCGCGATCATCGCCTATGCGGTCGTGGGTCTATCCCACTCGCGCTCAAGCACGGGCTTTGCTTGTCGAGACTTGCTCGCCGACGAGATGTGATGGTCAGCCGTGGGACCGTCCAGAATGGAGTGGAACCGCTTTGTTTGCAATGTCGCTAAAGTATCTCAAACCAACAAACGTGAACGCATTTGTCGTCGACATGGCTTTTGTTGCACCAATCGGCGTCGTGTAGGATTCCTGTATGAATTCCAATATGTAAGCAGGCTTTCTATTGAGCGCTGGACACCGACGAAGTACAAGACCCGGAACTGGGCGCGAGTACAATTTTTCACCTCAAACAAACGAGGATCCTATCATCTTGGTTTGATCCAGGGATGAGTTGGGAGCGGGTCGGGTCTGTCGAAGGGGGCTTCGAAAACCTACAGAGTTGCTGCTATGCGAGCGCGTCTGATCCTCAAAGTTTCTTGGGTTCGGCCTTGCCGTTGAGGAGGACGACGGGGTTTTGTGAAAAAGCCACTGAAATGGTTGGGCTGGATTGGGCGGGTGGCGGGACTTCAGTAAATTTGAGTTCGTCAAAAAACCACTGTCTGTCGCTACCCGTACAAAAGGTCGCAGGGTCCTGGCACGGGAGTGTCCGGATCTTCTGTGTAACTGCGACTGGTGGGTCCATGCTTCCTGAGGAGGAGCCAAGGACGATGACCATATCGAGGAACGCTGACGGCAACTACTGGCAGGGCTGGCCGAGCGGCCTGAAGACCTGGCTTTGGCGATGCCGGTCTATATGAAGAGCTCAGATCAAGCTGATGGAGCGAATTGTCGGGCTGAGTTTGACCGTCACATTGGGGCTATGAGACGCAAGGATGCCCCGCCTGATTTCAAGACCAACCGTTCGCAAGGGGCATCCGCCAAAGAGATTGAAGGGCAAGACGGCGAACTGACCTATAGCTGTGCCACGGGGACCGGGACGGTAGCTCGAACCTGAACTGGTGAGAAGGCGTCAGACCCGCCATTGATGGGATGGGATGACAAGATCATTTGCTCTACGCAGCCGGTCTGACGGTCCGCGGATATCCGTTGGTCATCTTGAGGACGTCTAATGGCCTGCAAGTTTCGCAGACTTGATCAAGCGCGTGACCGATGCGGTGCTGGATGAGGTCGGAATGGCAGTCCCGGGCGCTGGGAACCGGATGTATCCCATCGTTCATTTTTTGACGCTTTACGGGTCAAAAATCGTGACGCCGATAGCGCATGGTCAAGAAACAAAAGCCGTCTACGTGGGCCCCTTGGCGTCGCAAAGCATGGCTGGTGCGCGAGGTTCTCGGTCTTTGGATCGCTGACAACGAGGGCGCCAAATTTTTTGGCTCTCCGTGATGACAGAGCTTAGAACGGGCTGACAAGAATCCTGATGCCTGTCGTTAGACTGCCTCAGGTTTCCCTGACGACATCACTGCAGCCCTTTTCCGGAACGGGCCGTGCAAAGTGCATTGTCCAATTCTCTGTCTGCGCCTCGCATTAACTTTCTGTTGCCGTGGAAAAGATCGCAAGGGAAGTGCCGCTGATCTACGGCGGATTATACAAGCGCCCCTACAGCCGATCAAGCTGGTTGGAGTGTGGATGCCTTTCGAGAAGAATGGGCCGGAAAATAGTGCCTCCCATCGCACGGCCTGGCGCAGGGCTGGCAGGAAGTGATTTCCCGTTCTTTGCTTTTGATCCCGCCATCCGAAAGATCATCTACACCACCAACGCAATTTGAAAGCTTGACCGTGTAATCCCGGCCAAATCGATTTAAGACGCGGGATCGTTCCCGACCGAAGACGCCAGCCACGAAGCTGATCTACTGGCGATTCCGCAAGTTTGAGAAAGGGCGCGAAATGTTCGGAATAAACGGTTTGCGGCCCGCAATCATTTCGCCATTAATGTTTTGAGGATCGCTTCAATGCGTGACTGTTATCTAAAACCGCATGAGCAGGACCAGATACACAAAGTTTCATGGCACTCCCCCTCTGCACCTGCTGTTTCCCTCCCGGGGACATTTGCTGCGGACAATGCCCTGCGGGCAGTGGCGACAGCAAGGCATCAAAGGGCGGAGGGCGAAGCGAAATGGAAATGCCCGTAAGCATTGGTGGCTCCAAACGCCGCCTATGGCGCAAGATCCATATAGGGATTGATGAGGACTAGCGGAAATTCCACCTAAGAAACAGCTCCAAACTGTTCAAAACAAGCTGAGCCACCTCTCTGTAGCGCAGCTCAGAGCAGTCAGCGGTGCCCCCATAGTGAGGGCACGCTTCTTTATCTAAATTGGTAAACAAGACACTGCTTCGGGTTTTAACACATTCCGTGCGACGGGCGCAGGCTTGCCTTTTCATGAACGGCCAGTTTGAAACTACGTCCGGGACCTGCTATAGGACCAACAGCTATCGACGATAGTTTTTGCTTTGTTTGATGTCGTCCATATCAATTTCAGCAATGCTCCAAGCGTCCTTTGGCCCGCTTTCGCTCTTAGGCAAGGACAGTTCCATCCGCCCAACCGATGGCTAGACGCTCACCACCAGCAGCAAAACCTCGGTTGCTTTCGCGCCCATTTCGGTGATGAATTTCATTAGGCAATACACCTGTGACCGAACCCACAAAAACACTGAGCTTTCGAATGCGTAGTTCCGTGTTGCAGCGTCGATTTACGTTATCTGTCATGGTTAACCGCCAGGCCAGTTCGCTACATGAATCTCTCACCTTGAGATTGGATGGCATAGCGAAAACAGCGCGTTCGAGTAGCACGTTCGAGTGTTTGTAAGCCAAACCAATGCACCAAGTCGACCAACGGTAGTATCGTACACCTTTAGATCTTCGCCAGTTACCGAAACCGTGCTCATTCCGCTCATGGTGTGTAGCATTAACTTTGCGCCTACCATCCAAGAATGGAACCATCACTTTTTCGAGGCAAAAGTGACTATTTGTAGAGTGTGCCACCCTTCTCGTTTCGGTTAAACCCGCACAACCACTTGCTAACGTGGTGGGTTGCTTGCCGTTTTTAACAAAGCGCTCAGTCGCGGCATCTCCGAATAACACAGAAGTTCTCTAGCAAACGCGGATAGTATTTTCAGTTCGCGCTGTAAGAGCATCAAGCAGTAGTGTCCAATTAAGGTATCCGGGCAGAAAGTTTCCGGAAATACCAAAAGTTCGACACCTTCCTTTGCGGCCTCTGCGGCCAATGTTTTCGATCTTATCTAGTGTTGCCTAAGATCGAGGAATACCGGCGGCATATTGAGCGGCGGAACTATACGTTTTTCTCATCGCTTGTAGCCCTTATTTCTCATAAGAATCTTTACAGAATTTCGGAATAAAAACCCGTTGCCATAAGATCGTTGTAAGGCCATGAACTAAAGTACAGTATTTCACAAAGCTGGCCACATCCGGGAAATCGAGGAATGAGCTTTTCGCCATATTGCCCACTTCGGCATTTTTTGCATGCGCTCGGACGCTACATCCGTTCACGGACAAGTCCATTCTGTTTGATATCCGATTTGCGGACCAAACAGGATCAAACCGAAGAAGTCTCGATCACATCGGTGGGATGCTCTTGGCAGGGTTCGAGCGATTGGAAACCAATTCATTTGGAAAGCTCGTGATTGTTGGCAGCAAAAAACAGTCGCCTCAGACATGAGCTTTCAGAGTTTTGAACTTCATCCGGGCGTTTTGTTGATGGAAGTCCCAAAAAAAAGTTTTTTTTTCTCGCGCATGATCATACCATAGACGGGGGTAACGTCTGGACCGACTTTGGGCAAGCGTTCATGTTCCAAACAGTGTCACCATGGTCCACATAAAGAATGTCGTCGATTGCTGGGTCCGCACTGCATTTCCCGCCAACTCGGCTGTTTGCGATTGTTCCGAAATTGACGTCGCGACCCAAGGCGGCAGGCCTGCACTTTTTACGGCTTTCCTGCGCGTTTAGATACGCTGAAATCCCGAAAAGGCCATAGATAGATTTTGCCCTTCAAGTCTTCGATTTTGGTTGATCCGCCGCTTTGGTCTGTCAAAGATCGCCGAGCGAAGTACGAATGGTGCGAGACGACAGAAAGAGGACGCCAGCAGCCATCATAAGTACAGCACTGAAGTCCGGGCACACTTTCGTGTCTGCAGCGCGTTTGATACCAATGCCTCGTTGATCGGCGGGCTGGCCTGAACTGTGTCATCTAGAGATCAAACACCGTTGCGGCTCGCGATATCGGTGTTCTTATAGAGTGGTTGGGTCTGTGCAGAGGACCGAAAACTGTATTGGTCCAAACAAAAGCGGATCGATCAGTATCTTGCGCGCGTAGAATGGATGGAGCAGGAAAGTGCCGCCCACATGGAACCCGATTAAGGTGTTGATTTGCGTCTGTTCTCATCATGCTTCCTTCTTTCCTTCTTTTTGCCAGTCTGGCTTGAGTTGTTTCCCACAGTTCGTTCACGGTTTGAACGGAACCACGGGTCGGTGCGCTGGCCGCGTTGCGCGGAAAGCCAAGTCGGATGTCACGATTTCGGTATGCGGACCCGCGTCTTCGGGCTCATGACAGACAACCCGGTCGCAAAACACTGCTTTCGTTCGATCCCGATGCGTTACGAAGATCAACGGTGCAATTTCCTTCGGACGTCAGGCGCGAGGATATTCTTCCTTGCAACAACACGCGGGTTCTGCGCATGCAAGCGCGCCAAGCGGCTTATCCATCAGCAAAAATTTCGGGATCAGGTGCCATCGCTCTTTTGCAATCGCAGCACCCGCCTGTTTCATGCCACCCGAAAAACCTCATGGGCCAGCTTATCCTCGAACCCAGGCCAGGGACCCTTGCCAGGAAATCACGGAGCAACTCAGCGCGCTCGCTCTTGGTCATCCCTTTTGCCTTCAAACCGAAACTCGACGTTCGTTTTGGAAGTGGTCACCAATTGAACAAAAAGCATTAGTTTTTGGAACCACTACGGTTCTGGTCGCGTTGGCTCAAAACTCAACACCGTTTTGAATGACTGCACCCCGTGGTTGGGTTTTTGAAAACCTGCCGATCAGGTTCAGCAACGTCGACTGCGCAGGCCAGAGGGGTCAAGCAAAGATATGAATATCGCCTCGCTGGAACAGACAGGTTAACATTCTGAAGGGCAACAATTTCTTTGCCTTTTCCTCGTGGCGTAAATTTACCCACGGTCTCAGGAAATCTTTAAAATGCGTTTATTTAAGCTGCTCATATTTCGTGCCTTAGCTACGTCGGGGGGACGAAGCATTCACACTGGCGCTCAATTTTTCAAACGCGGCGGACCATGATTGTGAACCGACGATTTCCGATCGCCACCCATTTGCCAGGCAACGACATTTTGATTGAAAGCATGCGCGATTTGCTGGATCAGATAGCCCAAGCCTGTTGAGCAAGCTATCAGTTCGCCAGTAACGACACAACATCCAACCGATCCAAGCGCCAGACGGAGGTTGGGATCATGGATCGGCAAAGCAAGCCGCGGGAAAAACACATCCACCCAAAGCAGCCAATTTGCGCGATTGCTCCTAGGACAACAGTGCAGCCGTATAATTTGGTTTCCGGTCTAATCGAACGGACAACTGTGTAGGCTTCCAAAAAACAGCGGAAAAACACACCCGAGGAACACGAGAAAGTTAAGCCACATATCGCCCAACCCGAACCAAAGAATAGGGATAGGAAACCCAAAGCGAGTTGGCGGCACGGCCGCCAAAGCTTACGCATGGATAGGGCGTTATCAGTTCAGACGCAGTTACGGGAACCAACAACATAGAAAAACCCACGGAAGCCCGATATAGCCGCAAGCCATGCAAAATAGCCGAAAAACAATACGTTTCCAAAAACTAGCGGCTCTAGGCTGGGGAAAAAAAATGTACCCCGTCCTGCGCCCAATTTTTCCCACGAAAGCAAATCAAACATCAGTAGGTGCCAAGGAAGTTAAAAAAAGCTTAGTTAGATTGATTGCCAAGCCGCGGGCAAAGAGCCTGCCACAAGAGCAGGGACCACTTCCACAAGCCCGAATCATGTTCGAAAAACGTAAATTTTCCTGCGCAAAAGCCTGACGGCTTTGTTAACCATTGACCGATGGGCCTTGAGGGGCAGAAGGGGCTGTGGTTGCAGTGATCATGAGAGATGTCATATTGTAGGTATTCCTTAAAATGAACTTTTGAGTTTTTGGGTTTTCGCTCATCTTCTTCTCTTTTTCA
>Ga0163217_1088578_pt1 | contig 13664 bp, 12 predicted proteins | sample SynspAceP_FD_185933 | JGI IMG/M metagenome (GOLD analysis project Ga0163217, IMG submission 185933) | Saline lake microbial communities from Ace Lake in Antarctica - Synechococcus sp. Ace-P (PacBio error correction) | ecosystem: Environmental > Aquatic > Non-marine Saline and Alkaline > Saline ... | reverse complement strand
CTTCACTTCTTCGGAAGCGTGTGATACATATATCATCCCATTATGGCATAATTCGGGAATGTAAAAACAATATCCAAACAAACCTCCTTTGACCTCTGTTTATACACTGTACGGTGGAATTGCTCACCACATTTTTTTTTTTCCATCCGAAAATGGCATCAATTGGCCTTGCCTTTTCGGTATTAGGCATACTGCCCATTTCAGGAGGAAGGTAAATCCCCACGGAACCTGCAGTTCATCGATTATTAGCTTTCAGCTAAAGGGTGGGTTATTCTGATGTATTACTTCATTTTCAGTTTGTTGTGCGCAAGAAAAATACGACAATAAACAGATATATAATTGAGATACTATTTTTTTCATTAATTCAACGTTAAATAATTATAATAAAGCTAAGGACGCTAAAGATTAATTATAAAATATAAGTTTAAACTCTTGACAATAAAATATACTTTGATTTCCCCAAGTGGAATTATTTTGCTAAACCTACTTTAACTATGCTCCCAAAAAACCAAGGCATGTTTTACTTGCCCTACTTTTCGATAGCCCTAAGCATTGTTGTTTTTAGTGTATCGAGGCAATTGCGATAGTTTTTGAGCTTATTGCGGATGTTACTTCTTGCGGTCGAATATAAAACTCGACGGAATGCTCGTTCGGCAAGCAAAGATTAATAACCCTACTAGACAACGCTCAACAATGTGTAGAAGCGGTTAATATTGATTGCTATTTCAAGTCAATGATGTTTGCTAACAACTCATCAATGGGGCAACGAAAGAGGTCACATGTTACCAATGACGGTAGTACCCTAGCGAAATGTTTCCTTTGCGGAAACGGTGATGATAGAACTCTTTCTGTAAGTGGAAGTTGGGTACTATTACCTGCAAAGCTTTCTCAAGCTGTTCGTTTGTAGGAACCGACACCTGTCCTGTGAAAGGACAAATAGTTGTTTATTGACGGCTGCTGTTACGAGTGCAACTTTATTTTTTCTTGACGCTAGTGACTCTTCCGTTTCGGAGGGATATCGCGTTAGGGTAGGGTCCGGGCCTTTTATTATTTTAGGTTTCTTCCAATCCATTTGAATCCGCAGCTTAGTACCCAGAAATTTATTTGTGTAATCCAGGAAGGGTAGAAGCGTAACCAATTGTTTCCTGCAGATTGAATACAGTTCTTAATTCTCAGCAGGTCCTTATCAGGACAATCCGTTATTCGATATATTGGGACGCTGGTAATTTTCAAGGAATATACTAGGTTAAAGAAGCTTCTCCAAGTGCTTGTGTATTTCCTTCCAAACAGTAAACTATAGTGAAGTAGATCATGACCGATGGGTGTTTCAAGGTAGGACATCACCTTGTAGTGGGGACAGGTAGATAAAGCATTAATATTTCTGGAGGAGTACCTGGATTTTATTAGTTATAGGGTTAATTAGAAAATGGTCGTCACCATGAAAACCCTATGGTCCTAACGGTGTCAATACTCACAGCATTTAATAATCTTGGAGCTGGTACCTATCAGTATATCGGATTCAGGCCAGGAAGTAGTTGTACCCAAAAACTATAAGTACAATCAGCGGGAATCTATTACTATTGGTTGCCGGATTGGTCCGTAGATGCCACCGCATTTGCGACCGATGGTTTGTGGGGGTGCCAAGCTGTAAATATTACCATAGAGGCAGCGGCGCTTTACGGGACCCATATCAATAATATGTAAATTGGAGGAGCTTTCGGGAAAGTAGTTTTGCTTAGTGCTGCTACGCTACCGTTGAGCAGTCCTGGAAACTATATAATATTATAGTAAGGCATGCCAATGAGATTGTACCAAAAATGGCATCTGTAGATGTTGAAAAATATGTCCCCCTCCAGTATAATAATATACCACTGTTTTGATGCAAAATTGTGGGGGGTATCCAATTAACGGAAGCATTACCGTTAATGTTAACCAATAGTAATGGGTTACAACTTGGTGTATAGTTATTAACAATGGTGGTTCTTTTCAGAACAGTAATGTCTTTTCCAATTTAGCAACCGGTAATTATAATGTATCTTAGGTATCAACAGGATCTTTTTCCCTGTACCACTCCTGCGGATAAGTAGATCCATAGCCACTCATCTACCAATTTTGGGTAATGCCAACGCCACTCAAACCCCAAGTTGTTATCAATGAAAGTGGGGGGCAAATTACCTTTTTCGGGAATTAGTGGCGGTGTAGGACCCATACGAAATATAGTATTGGTTCGGTTCATTCTTTTAAACAATACAGTGTTTAAGATTTTCCCGCGGAACTATTCCTTCAAATACGGATGGCCAATGGCTGTGTTACCACTTTTACCGAACAGTGTTTAGTCATTGGAATAAACCTTTACCGATATCGATATTTGGTATCCAGGATTGATTGTTGCAACGGCACGGCATCTGTTTCTTGGCAGTAACTGGGGGGGCGACAATAATACTTATGAAATTAATAGCCCAATAACTGCCAGTACGTACCGCGGTTTTTCATGGATGGGATTTGGTAGTTATACTTTTAGGGTAACCGATTCTGCGGGCTGTAGCTTATGAAAGTTCTTTGCCATACCGATTATTTAGTTTCTATTGGGGATGTTGCCAGTCAGTTGCTCACTAACGTAACTGTTTGGAGATAGTGATGGTTTGCCGGTCGTTTTATTGGAGACGGATTTAGTGGTTACTTATAAAATATCAAATAGATGGCAAATCCAGAGGTTACTTGGTCAAACTTCCATATTGTTTTGCAGTAGGAGGATTATCTGCAGGTTCCTATACTCTATAACGTAAACCGATGAAGAATACCAACTGTGTTGATACAGCTCCTTGACCATTTCTGAGCCAGTAACTGCAGACTATTGGCACCTATCTGGACGAATTGAGTTGCCAGATAACAATAGGGAGCGTAAACGGAATGTTTGCGTGGATGGGGCAGGCTATAAATAATTACACTTACTAGGGCCTATAATGGAAGTATGTAGGACCAAAGGAGTAATTTCAAATTTCACAGGGCTTAACGGATGATTCAGGGCCTGATACTATTCTGGTAGAGATGCGTGGGGGTTGTTACTGCAATTCCGCCAGTTTATACTTTTACTATTCTTTACAGCACCTACTTTGGTGTGGATACTGGAAGGCTTCGATTTCTGTTTGATAGTGCCGATGCAACGACATGGTTGTCAATTGCAGGTGGGGGAGATGGTAATTATGAATATCGAATGATAAATGGAGCTTGGGTTGCCGGAGTTGCAGTGCAAGCTTTTGGAGGTTTCTTACTCGGACCATTAACCATTCAGGTTAGGTGGAAATAACTGTATAGATGATGTTGTTGGAACATAAGAGGCCCAGGACGACTTTAGACTCGATCGGTATGTTGAGAGTATTCGGGATAAATGACTGTTCCTTGTTTTGTTGGTGGTACAGTGAGGAGATGCGATATCGGAGGTTAATATAGGTAATGGGAACCTTCTTATGTCACCTATTTTGAAGTCTGACTTTTAAATGGTGGGGGATACGGACCCACTTACGCCTATTGCAGGGAGTAGGTTTTGTGTTATACCACGCCTTAGCCAGGAAAGCCTATCAGTTCCGGATTACGGATGGTTCGTGTTGTGTGGTAGAAACAAATGTGGTTTTTACTATAGTGCGACTGATGTATTGTAGCGTACGGCGAGTTTACGGATCCACGATGTGGGGGATCCTAATAGGGGGGTAGTGGAAATTATTTACCGATACCATGTGGGGGTAGCACATATGCAGTATAGTGGGCAGATGGTGGCCTTTACTTATACAAATCAGGCCGTAATATGTTAATCTTTCACCAGGGAAATCTATACCTTTATGTAAGGGATTAGTGAGGTGTTTTATTAGATGTTGATTTTACAGTAGACCACAGTAGCAGGACGTTGATTTGCTACAGATAGTTGCCAATGATGCAGTATGCTCAGCAGGCCATAGCTAATGGATCTATAGACGTACAGCTATAACCAATGGAAACCTCTGGATTATACTTATATACTTCTTTTGAACGCCAGCAGGAGGAATAGTTAATACTATTGGACAACAAGCTGCGTACGTCGGGAAAGCTTTTGAATCTACCACAGGACTTTACGGTTATAACAAGGGATGCTCGGATGTGGGATCGTGATGCGGTAACATATAGGTCAAAACACAATCGATTTGGTTCCTAGTTTCAACAACAGGATCCACAAGATGTACAACTACATTTACATATATTGTTAAATATCGTTGGAGGGGACACCTGGTACCAGATTGGCTTACCTGGTGAGACGCTTAATTCCGGTTGACCGTAGCCACCATATAGTATGATTTTTACGGGGACGAATCGCCAATACGGTGCTAAACTTATTTTGTTAGGTTTAGTGCTTGTGGATGTAGGTTTATGTTTGAGCGATAGGGGACCCTATCCAGGACCTTCACTGACGGTCAATGCCACTTCACCTCTGCTTCTTTGTGATATGCGGGCAATGGGACCATTTCCTACACGTTCTGGTTACCTCTGGGGCCATGTTGAAAAATTAATGTGGTATGATACGGATTACTGGTTAGTTTGATAGATAGGATTATGGGGCTATGATAATTCCAGCGGCGGGTCCATACCCAGATCTTACGGGGGACTTACCCTGGGATTATCAATTTTCGGCTGAAGACTACAGTGGTTGTTGTTGTGAGCATTGGTATCCATAATCAAGATATTCCGACGTTAGCATGTGATAGTAATACCAATGCAATTGCAACGACCCAAACGGGACATTTCTGATCGTGCGGGGTGTAGGGGGACAGGACCTTACCAGTTTTCCGTAGTGCTACAACAACAGCGGTGGGGCATATTCGACTATACCAACTATGATTTGGCACCTGGTGTTACGATGTTTATGGTACAGGATTGCCAAGTGGTTGGTGTTGATCTGTTAAGTACGGTAACCATTTATGGATCCTGGAGTGCCAGCACTTTCTATAGACTGTAACTAATCAATGTTTTGTAGTGATTCTATAAGTAAGCGGTAACTTCTCATTAAAATAGTGGCCCAGCCCTGAGACTACCTTCAGTACGTATAGGCTTGGATTTCAAGATAGCCCTAATTTTTATTGTTCCAATTCCGGAACGTTATACCATGACAGTTCGGGATGGTTAATGGATGTACAGCAACCAATATTTTGAAGTATTCGATTTTCTTTTTCCATTAGGCATCTGCCTCCGCGGAAACTTCCGTAATGATTGCAGATTGGAAGTATTTACGGTGTAACTTCAGGTGGTAGTGGGATTTTGATTATGTGCTGGGATTTGATGGCGCTGTTTTGTAGTCAGTCAGTCTGATGATCTTTATTACGACTTTACCTCCAGGGAAATGTATTACCATAACTGTTACAGATAGAGTTCCAACACCCTAGCGTTGTACGGATTAGGCTGTGGTTGAATTATTTCAGTAGATTTGAGCCTATTAATAGTCGGGCATTACCGGAAGATATTACTTGCTTTGGAAGTGCCGATGGCAATTATTTACGGTGGATTTGATCGATGGCTTCGGCCACTGACGGGGCCTTTCGTATCTATAATTTGATGGACAGTTCCAATACTTTGTTTTGATAAGTCAGGGCAGACGCTATTTTCGAAAACTTAACTGGCGATATCTATTCCGTTGAGTGGTGTTCTAGTAGGGGGTGTATGTCAACTTACGTGTACATGCAACAATTGTAGAACCTACAGCACTTAAATTGGCGCGGCTAATGCCCCTGCCTTTAATGGATAAAACCCGCAGCATACGGTTTTAATACATCTACTATTACGGCATCGCCGATACCAACGGTGATGGTTCCGGTACTTTGACAGGAACAGGCCCACACTTACCAGTATTTAATGATTGGAACGGGCAGTGTTTGATGGACCAATTTCCCAGAGCAGCAAGCCTTTGAGATATTGATATGGTAGCCCCAAACTGAAAATAGTCACTATACGGGGATAATAATGGTTGCGAAGTTTCGGATACGGTCACGTTAAGCGCCTCCATCGGAAAACCTTCAGTTTTAATGAACTTTACCTCTATTAACTTGCGATCGCATCTGGAGCAGGTTGTTATGGCCAGTACGGTAGAAATATTATAATGAAGGACCGGAAATTACGGTGTGGATATTGCCTTTTAGGCTCACAGCCCCGAACGTCTTACAAGTGGTCCGATAGGCTTGTGCTGGGATTTGGATACTCCGGGAGGATATTTTGCGGTTCGGATATTGGCCAATGGGGGTTGTTTATTTGTTCCCCACATATAATGTTCCCGATTACAATCTTATCGAGGCCATTATTAAATGAGGTGAACGGTAACTGTTTTAATTGGAAAACTTGATGCGAGAAGATAAGTATAGAGGTCAACAATTATACGGGTATTATAATTATGAAAGTATTTACCGCGAATGCATTTCAGGTGTTGAGACGGAGTCTGGAGTAACCGGAAGTTTTGATTCAGCAATCCTATAGTAGCCAGAAATAATAACAGGTGTGCCAGCGGGCAATTGTTAGTAGTGTAGAAGCAAGTGGATAGTTCCATTTGTGTCGATTACCGTTAGTAATACAACTCGGTACCTGGTCCGAATAGACCCTTGGATTCCCACACCAGCAAAACAGCGGGATGTAACTTGTTTTATTCCTTGGTAGGGTGAGATTTACTGTTTCCGGTGTTGATGGGGCTGGCGAGGCTATGGAATATCAACTGGAGTTGGAAACTTGCGCGGGAGTCTATTTATGATAGCACCATTTTTCTACCAATAACTGTGTTTAGTGATTAATAAGTGGTAATTATCAAGTGAGTTATAAGTGACTCTGGCGGGTGTGTTGTATGGAGATTTACATTAATCCCCTGTGCCCATTGCGTCAGATATTAGGAGAGTGCAGGCCATTTATTATTCCTTGGCTCAGACGACGGAATTATTGAAGCCTATATGTAACAGGAGGGGGCAGGTTCAACGGTGATGGCGAAGATATCCTGTTTCAGTTAAAATAGAGTTGGATACTTTGGGGAATATTGTAAATACAAGTGGTTTTGCAAGAATCAGCCGTTTTTTCCAAACTTACCCACAGAAAATTATACTATAGTGAGTTATGATTGGTTGGGGATGTCTTACCCGCCTTCCCATTTTTATCCAAGGACCCACTTTCCTGGTGAGATGCGATTTGCTGGAACTTCTGGCTCCTGGTTGCTGGGGATGAGGGCCGGAATGGAACTTTACTATTGTTAACCCAGTACCGGGAATGGAGTATTTTTATCGTAGGCCTGGCACCGCAGATCCCTTTGTTTCTTTTGGGGGTTTTTGGTATAATTTACCGCATATAATATACCTGATGTAAATGAAACCAGGAACCTTATCAGTTTGATGTACAGGAATGGGAAACGGTGTTCACTGGCAGTAGTCTCGCTCTCTCGCAGCTTTGCGCTGGTATAGCTTGGATTTGGAGATGCAATAATTAAAAATGTGCGGGTTCAACCCTAGGGTATTGTCCGATCGAGCATTTGGTGGGTCGGGGCATTATATTACACCTTTGTTAAATATATTTTGGATCTGGTACCGGAAGTGCCAGAGTCCCCTTGCTGCTGATATTGTTTAGCGGCACAAAAATCGGGATATTTTTAGGAATTTACTCCTGGGAATAATTATGTATATGCCCACTAGCAAGGATGTACTGCAATTTCGGGAATTTTTAATTACGCAAAAGATCATTATAATTGGGAATGTTTTGAGCAGGTTTTCCAGTAAGTATGTAATGGAAGATACCATGGTCAGGTCTCTTATTGAAGCCAGCGTGGTACCGAAAAATTCGTTTTTTCTATTTCCGATGACCTTAAGGTGAGTTTTTGAAGGGGAAGCATCCATCGAATCCTATTTTTACCTTTACGATTGCCCCCTGGAACATTATGAAATCTATAGTACAGACGAATTGGGCTGTATATTTACAGGAAGTGACCATATTGGAACCGGAAAGAATTCGGTGAGTGGCCCATGTGATACCACCCCGGAAACCTGTTATTATGGCTTTCAGGATGGTTCGGCACAGCTAACCATGATGGAAGGAACGCCTTTTACGGATACCTTAAGTGGAGAAACAATGGAATATTATGAGACCAAATTATTGGACCAACTCTGTGAGGGATGCAGTTTTTGTTTAGAAACGATTTTCATTGTTTTATCGATAACCTAATGGGTGGTAGAGACGCTATGTTGGTGTTCATTAGGGATTCTATGGGTTTTGTGAGGCAAATGCGGTAGTTCCTTCCTTATTGGGTCGATTTAAACTTCAGAGCCGATCGTTAGAAGATGTTTGTGAGGAATATTCCCCAATTAGCACGGTTTACAATTCGATTATTGGACGGAGGCTAGATTTAATGCCGAGGCTGCTGTTTTCACTGGACGTAGATGATAGACCATGGTCAATATTACCCAACTGTTTTCAGGTTATTTTAGCAGCCGGTAAACCATACTGTTTATATCCTTATCATTGAAAATGGATGTGCCACTCTGTTGGATTTTACAGATGAGCATGCTTTGAACCCTTGACCCCTGACCAGCGATAAAAAACACGGTCCAATGAAGTAACTGCAATGGCTACAGGTGGATTTTGAGAGGTTCATGGTGAATATTTCTTCAAGGAGATTCTTTTGGACGGTTGGTTTAAATGTATTTTTATCCAACCAGATGCCAATGTAACGGTTAAGAGTGGAAGATATTAATGGGGTGTGAAGGCTACCATACTGACCATTTAAATTTACTGGAATGTTGGAGTCCCCAATTCTTCACCCTATGGGATAATATGAATGACGAATGTATCCTGGAAATAGGGATTATTTCAATATAAGAAGTTAAGATTTACGACGTTACGGTAGGTTTTGTGGCTATCTTAAACAGGTATACCGGATGGGACGTAATTATGATGGCAAGGCAGTACCCTCAGGGGATGTATTGGTTATGAGTGAATGCCAATGATGAGGATAAAACAACCAATTCTTTTGGGCATTTTCACCCTCTATTAGATAGCGGGAATTATTCTTTAGACCAGAATATTAAAATCTATCAAGCTAATAGGAGTACGGTGATCGAGGACTGGCCTTTTTGTCGGGATCTTATGTTTCAATACCGACTGATCCTTGGACAGCGTTACTTTTTACCTGTATATTTCATGAAAAAGGGGCACTAAAAATCTTTAGTGCTCTTTTTTTATTACATTATAACTTTTTATTTAGAAGGATTGTACTATATTTGCAGTTTCGAAAAACAGCTATATTTTTTCCATTGAAACTGTTATAGATGACCATTTGAGGGATGTACCACGCCTGAGGCGTGGGCAGGTCTCATACCCGGTTTGTAACGCAAGGCGTTATTTATTGCGCCGCGTTTGGGATGCGGACGGTCGTCACGCTTTGGGCGTGACCACCCTAAGAAAGATAGTATATGTTCGTTTATATTTATATTATAGCGGGAAAACGTTTCAAGATGATTACCGTAGTCAAATGCTGATATTTAGAAAGATTGATAAGACATAACCTTGGTTGTTTTCCTTCTACAAAGGGTGAGCGCCTTTTGGGAGTTAGTTTTGCAAATTGAAGTTTGTCGCGTTCGAAAGCAATTGTTTAGGAAACACAGTGATAAAGAAAAGAGGAGCAAAGTTATTATAGGATGACCATTTCGGGGATTGTAGCGTAGCACCGGTTTATTCGCGCGGACGTTTGGGACGCGGAGGTCGTTCCGCTTTGGGACGTTGACACCCTAAGAAAGATAGTATTTATGTTCGTTTATATTTTATATAGCGAGAAACGTTCAAGATATTACGTAGGTCAGACTACGAATATCATAAAAAGATGAAAAGGACATTTACCTCGGATTGTTCCTTCCACCAAGATGGTGGTTCCCTTGGAAATAGTTTTGCAAACTGGAAGTAGTTATCTCGCTCCTGGAGCCTTGATTTATGGTAGCGACCGCTTTAAAGCAAGCAGGCCAGGCAAACGTTTTATCAGCCTGCACCATTCGGGCGTTGTGTAGTGCGTTCTAGCCCGGGTTTTATCGCGGCCGCGTTTGGGACGCGGATTTTTTCGTCGCAGGTTCGAAATCCTGGCCACCCCGACCATAACGAAAATCGATCACATTTGTGATCGGATTTTTTGTTTTCTTCCTGCGTAAGTTACACCGCTAAGGTATCCTTTCTCAAGCAGCGGAAACGAGAAAAAGGCGACGCGTTAGCCTGTGTCGGGATTTCCTTGAGCCCCGGGCCCCTCCGATAAGCGTATCGGGACGGTTTCACCCGACCACGGAGTGTGGGTAATCCTTGTTCGGCTTTCAATTTTATCTGCCATATTAACGCATTACGCTGATTGGTTTTACTCGAGCACCGCGCGGAATAACAAAAAAAGGATCATAAATGACCATTGTTCCAGTGTTTATGCCAAATAATTGTCGTCATCTATAAAGGAGAATTCTACATTTTTCACAACCTTTAAAAGCTTGCTCTAAATTTAGACTTAATTAAATAATTCGACAAAATAATTTTTAGCAATTATGAAAAATCCTTTATATCTGAAAAATAACATAACATTATTTTCACCTCTATTTATTGTCAATATTATTGGTTGTCTTTGTCATTAATGATGAAATATATTTACTTATAAATCAATATTTCTCAGATAAAAAATCCCACCTACATCTTTTAAAATTGATATTATAGTGAGAACGGTTTTAAATAATGGTCGGATAAGTAAAATTGCAAGCAATATGAAAGACAGAGTAGATGATGGGATTTCAAAAAATTTTAAGTTACTGGCAGGGACAAGCACAGATGCCTATTTACGAGGTAGCTAAGAAGGCAGGATATAGTTCACCAGGTACCCGTTTCCATTGGCGAGACAAAAAAAACAATGATAACATCTAGGGCTGATTAAAAGGGGCAACCCCTTTAACTAAGACTACAGTAAATAGGGTGGGGAAAATGACTATTTTTCTGGCCTTTTATCTACGGAAAGTTTTATGTACAACAAGTTATCGAAGGCTTACGAAAATGGTTGCCAGAGGTAGTTAAATTCACCACAGTACGGGTCAAGTATTGATATATTCTGGAATGATGCTAAGGATGTATGCACTACAGAAGATATTTACCAGATCTATTTTACTCAAGACGGAATTACAACGGGTGTAGGGATCATTATGCCGTAAGAGGAGAAGTATAGTCCGACTATTTCTTTTGAGTAATTTATATATTCTCCAAGCTTTTAATTGGCCATTAAGTGCTAAAGATGGGTGACTTATTTGGTTCCATACATTTTGGGGGTATGGATAAGCAGATCAGAAATAGGTTGATTTCAAGGAATATCATTCCACGAGAACTAGTGGTATGCCACCGGAAAAAATATTTGATCATCAGTAGTTATTATTAAATTAATAGTTATCCAGGGGAGAACACCTCCATAGACCTCCTTTCCAATTAAGAACCCAAATTCCCACGAATAAGTTTTCTTATACATATTTTTCAATTCCGCACAAATCTCGCGTCAAGGTCGGGCCTTGGTAGCCTTGGCATCACCTGAAAAGCGATGTGGAGGTTTTTCTTGTGATTGTAGAACAATTTTTCATTTTCTATGCTCGCAATAACTTGCATTCATACTACGTTTGATTTTACAATCGATATGTTTTGCATTTTTCAAATCCAAAATTGGGCATTACCGTTAAATAGGACTCGCTGGATTGTTTATGTGCTGCGGGAGTTTACAAACGATTCATTAGCTCCAAAACCAGTCTATATCGGTATTGCTAAATGGGGATTAATATTCTTCCATTGTTCAACCAGCATTTGTATTCCACGTTGGATTTCGGCCATTAGCACAATTCATATTCCGGGCATACGTCAGCTACAGGATTGTATCGCTACTTTACATTTACCCCTTTTTTTGTCAATAGCTCTTTCCAACTCGGTGAATTACATGTTGTGCTTGTGCAAACTGGCCAAGGCCGTTTAGCCTGTGAACGTATGACCACATTTGTTGGAAGTCGTTTAGTTCATGATTATAGCCGCCATGCTAGGGGTTGGTAGCTCTTTATTGATCCTTAGGGTCTTATTTTCTCCAGCGATTTGCTGCAGCTCCCCCTAAAAAGCTCAAAATAACGGACCTAAGGTTCTATTCATGGCCCTTACATCGATGCAGACTGTTAGAATTAATTTCCTTGCGAACCTACAGATTCCACCACGAGCATTACCATATTGTTTATTATAATACATCCCTGAATGGCGCAGGCAATACATGTTAAAGAATTCAGCAGTGAGTTATTACACCGAGGCATATCTGCACCCCCATGGAAGCACAAATAGAATTCCATAGATTTAGCCTTGTCGGCCAATAATGTGTCAATAATAACTGACTTATCTATCGCTATTGAAAAACCTAAATGCCCGCAAAATTGAAATTCCGATAATGGTAATGTTGATTTATAATGTTGTTAATAGGGGTATCCATTACCACACTTTTTAGAGCTACGTTAGTTTGCCCAGGGCATTAAACTACGGAAAAGATAATGGCCCTATTATTAATCCTCGGAAACTTGGTTGGACTGCGTAGCGTTATTAAACATTTTTCTGTATTTCTACCACCCGATTCAGGGCTGCGCTAAGCCCTCCAAGCATTGAACAAAGAGACATTCATAAGCGCCTTTTTTGTCATTTCTACCATCTAATAGATATCAACAGCCAATTATTGGAACCAAAAATTAATATGCCGCCCCAATAAAGGATATAATTAATGGTCGGAACTGCTGCTCTCAAATAACAAAAACGGTTCCCACATGGCCAATCCCATTCCGACGCGGCAGTTAAAGTTTCCTTTTTCGCCGTATTCGGGTTTTGACCCACATTTTTAGGCCAACACATAAAGGTTATTGGTAGCGATCAGGTATTTAATATTCAATTAAAATTCCCCATTATTTTTTTCTTTTAAACAGTTAGTACCATTCTATTCTCGGTAAGCAAAGCCACCAAACTACATTTAAGACCCCTAAGACGACCGCAATAAAACCTAATGTCAGGCCAAATAGTCGGAGGATCGCGTGCAACATCACAAATTAGCGCAACAATTACAACGCCCACTCAAGGGCGCATTTGGCACAGACATCAAGGGTGTTGCAAAACCGCAGAATGCTCTTTAATAACCTCTATCCAACGAATATGCAAGGATAAGGAATATATGTAATCTGCTAGGTTCGTTCTCAATAAATTCCAAAATTTCATTCATCATTTATTTTTTTAGTTTTTTCTATTACGTTACCATTTTGGGACGATTCAAGGTTTCATCCGATAATTTTCTTTCTTCAGATCCATTTAAAATTGGTCTCCTAGGTTAGATGCATTATATAATGTAAATATTTCTTGGCATAAGAATCACTGGCGTTTGTGGAAAGCTCCTTTGGATCAATGTTGACCGATAATTTACACCATTTTTAACAATGGTTTTATTTATCTGGTTACTTTCACAGTTTCCGCCTTGGGCGCTGCTAATCTTATGATTACTGCTCCATTTTTCAATGATGCAATACGCTGTTCTTCCGTAATTAAGAAGATTGGGCTTTTCTACCAGGAATATTGGCCAGTAGATAATAACACAAGGTCAGTTGAAATCAAAGTGATTA
>Ga0163217_1029588_pt1 | contig 13664 bp, 7 predicted proteins | sample SynspAceP_FD_185933 | JGI IMG/M metagenome (GOLD analysis project Ga0163217, IMG submission 185933) | Saline lake microbial communities from Ace Lake in Antarctica - Synechococcus sp. Ace-P (PacBio error correction) | ecosystem: Environmental > Aquatic > Non-marine Saline and Alkaline > Saline ... | reverse complement strand
GATGGCTCAAATGTTGCCCCCATCAACATTCTCTTCTTCCAAACACCATACCGACAGAAAAATAAATAACCTCCTTAAATTATTCAAATATTCCAATATTAGGGTTATCGGTGTCTATTCCTTGTAATAAATATTTCTTTTACTACTCAAGGCATTAAGTACGGTGGCATGAGCGTAAAATTCCAAGAAAATTATAAGACATGCCTAAAATCTATTATTAAAATAAGGCATCACTTATTTTAGAACCAACCAATGCCGGGTCTGGCTGACCGACTTAACCCTCAACTTTCGTCTAAAGGCTACTTTGTAAAATCGTTGGTCTTAACCAAAAGATAGTTGATTTGTAAGCTTCCGTATCTCCCCTCCCAATTCTCAAATGATGGCATAGGTGAGTTTTAAGCCTGAATGTTGAATGATACCCATTGGCATCATTTAAATGAAAATGGCCCGATGCCACTTCTATCACCCACTCTGTAATCTATTGTGGCATTTTAAAGTTTGTAAGTTAAGGCGCATCATCAATATCAAACCACTGTTTTCTGCGGTGAGTCGTTACTTTTTCCACCTTCGCAATCCCTTTGCCATTAGAGGATGAACCAAGTAATAGTTGTCAGACAGGTAAATCAAAATAATACTGGAATTCCTTCTGTGCCCAGGTAAAAAGGCTAAAAGCGAAATTATTAAAAACGATTAGCGTTTTTGAGGGTTCATGTTTGGAATGCAAATGTTGTATAGCTTCAAATATAAAATATAACGAGTTAAATATAACAATATTTATGTACAGATATCTTTATCCCTGAAAAAACATATGTTTACGTTTTACCTGTTATAGGCATCCTTGAACACAGATTTTCGCCAATAATTTAGTTTATTCGGCTAGCCATCCTTTTAAATTGAAAAAAAATAATTTTTGCGCATTAAAAAAAAACACGCTAATTCATTTTTCGTACTTTTGTAGAAAATTGAAAGGAGATGAAAGAATTTTCTATTACGAATAGGTCGAAACCAACAACCCGGCCATTCTTAAAAAATTTCAGATTACCAATCATTTTTTATAACGAATAGCACTAAATTACGAATACAAGGATATCGGACGCAGGCGTAAAAATTTCTCCCTTAGCACAAACAGATTATTTTATCTGCCCTTTGTGAAAAACCGTATATATCGCATCGAACTTTAATAGCCGTTAGGAGCGTTTTAGTATCGAGCATGGGATGATGTAAAAGACGAAGTTGCCCAGCAGTTGGTTAGAGTACTTGGAATAGTGGCGAACCTATTGGTTTACGAAAATAAAGATCCTAAAAAAAGTTCCATGCAACAGTTTACGCCCGAAAGCACCCCAAACCAGCAGTCATGAAATTTGTTGCAATAAAGCTATTGTACCTACCGCTTTGAATTTAAGATATCGATGAAGCGAAAGATCTACACTAGCTAAAAAATATTTCCCACTTACCCTTGTAAAAGAAGGAAGGAAGTTTTTTTTGATTGAGAAATTATGTTTTCTGTTACTAAATATGATGTTGCAAGTGGAACGAAGCTGACCTTTTGATTTTAGAGAATTATCGCCATTTTATTGCGGCATGGACTGAAGTTAGTTACTGCTGAAAAGTGTTGTACAGAAAAAAGCGTGAAGCTCCTAAAACTCAATTGGCAAGGATGCTATTTAGGACGATACCTCAAAAAAAATATTCGATATATTAGAAGAATATGTAAAGCCTGCTGTAGCTAGTGATGGCGTTAATATTCTTTTTAAAATCTTTATGGATAAACCCAGTTTAAAACAGTAAATGTAATTTTGCAAGGTGCTTGTAGTGGATGCCCTCGTCAACATTACTGTGGAAAAATGGCAAATTGAAAACATCTTAAAAATATGATGGAGATCAAGTACAGCAACGTCGTTGCTTGAATGGCTAATTTTTGGGCTTCTTTAATTTTTTTTGATTTCGTGCTAAATTTTCTTTATCTTCAGAGAAAACCTATAAAAACAACTATTATGCTATATTTAAAAGTAATTGAAGTTTTGGCAAATTCTGAAAAAGTGATGGGAAGATGCCGGCAAAAAAACGCGGTAATCTCAGGCCTTCAAAAAGGTGTTAAAATATACGATCCGTGTATATTAACGAACAAATGTGGCACAGTTCAAGACGGAAAAATTATAGATTTATTCGGTGAATGTAAAAAATTACCTTTGAGGTCAATTTAAACATAGGAAAACCAAAAGGGAAAAACTGTTGGAAGATTAATTCTAGAAGAAAAGCGCAATTTGCGCTTTTTTTTTATGCAAATTTATGTCGAAGCTAATACGTACCTTAAAATATTCTAAAGGACAATAGTTTTACCGCTATCATAAATGAGAGTTGTAATATGCTATTCATTTTACGATTCTTGGCACTTTTTAAAAATTGTAGTATAAAAAATAAACTGAAAAATGAAAGACTTAGCAAATTATCAAGAATATATAGATAATGCCATCAAGTGGCTGTGGACGCCTTACCACATTAATTTTGCCATCATCCTATTTACTGTTGGGTTTATGGTCTATTAGATTATCAACAGAATGGTGAGAAGGCTTTTTAAAGGCATGAATACGCCCTTTCTCTAAGAAACTTTTTTACAAAGTTTAATCGTTATTGTACTTAAAAATAATTCTTTTTGTTTTAAATTTTAGTCATCACTCAGCTTGGCGTTCAATTCTTCAGCTTTCTTGTCGCCATTATTTGGGCAGCTGGTTTAGCTATTGGGCTTAGCCCACAAGGTTCGTTAGCTAACTTTTTGCAGGTGGTTGTATTGATTTTACTTTTCAAGCCTTTTTAGAAGTGGGTGGACTTTATATCAGCTTCAGGCGTTGACGGGACCGTACAAGAAATATCAATTTTACTAACAAAATTAAGCTACCTTGGGAATCAAATAGCGATAGTGCCTAATGGCCCAACTTTCGAATAATAACATTATTAATTACAAGCTAAAGATACCCGGCAGAGTAAAAATTATTGATTGGTTATCGGGTATGGCTCTAAATCTTTTAAAAAAGCGAAAAGATGTCCTCTTGCAAATTTGTGCCTCGAAGGAGAGCATCGTTAAAAAGACCAGAAACCGTAGGTTTTATGTAGGACGCCTTAGCAGGACAGTTCTGTGGAATTTAACCCTACGTTTCTGGGTCTAAAAATGAAGATTTTTGGGATGCAATTTTCATGTCATAGAAAAGAAACTAAAATGGCTTTTGATTAAAAGAAGGATTGGAAATTCCATTTCCCACAAGTCGTATTTGCAATACAAACAAATAAGGTTAACAATGTTGAGTGCTAAGTTTTGGAGTTTTAAATTTTCATTGCACCTTAGCGGAAAGCCGGGAAACCTTAAGCCTTTTTCTGGAAAGCATAAAATCTTTTAAATAGTAAGGTTCAAAGTAAGCAACGTTTCAACGTTGTTTTCTTTGAACTTTTTAAATGAGAGGGCTATACCATATCTTTTTGCAGAAGGGATTGCCGCTGTTCTAACTTGATGGTTGGCCGTTTGGTGTTAAGAGTTCTTTACACTTTTCTGCGCCACTTCCAAGCAATAAAACCGTACCTTGACTGCTATACCGCCTCAAGAATGTTCGTCAATAAGCTTCAGCCTTGGTGGGTCTAAGTTCATTTAGTGGGTATCAAACACAAAGAATAAAAACTTCCATTCTTCTCGCATTCTAAAACGGGTATGATAAAATCTATGGGTCCCCTTTTGCTTGGTAGGCCATGCTTTTTAAGGTGGAGATGCAATTAATGAATATTCAAGGCATAGCAAAGCCCTTTTTGCCGGCCGAAACACCAATTCTTAGCCCGATATAAGACCCTGGGCCTTTTACTCACAGCAATTCGCAGCTACATTGCTGAAGCTTAAATTCGGGTCTCTAAGTGCCTCTTCAATAAAAAGATGGCAATTGCTCAGCATGAGAAATATTCAGCGCTGTTGTACTCTTTTAGTTGCGATTAGTTTTGCCCTTTTCCGCTATGCTAACAGAACAATATAGGCGTTGCTGTTTCTAGGTTTAAAATTATTGCCATTATGGCATAAGATTTACATGATCAAGCAAAACAAAAAACCCATAATTTGCTTATGGGTTTCATATGCTATACATAAACGAGTAAGTACTAATCTTAAAGAATTGGATCCCAAAATAGAACTCTAATACTTTTTAACCTAAAAATATAATCGTATTTAGTTACGGAATAATGCTGCTTCTGCATCATCTACCTTGCCTGTGCCTGGCTTAAAATCGAAAGAGTTCATTAAGCCCTTACATCAAAACGTTCTTTTGAATATTCGTATGGCCATCTACGTCAAGCATACTGTTTTTTCTGAAGCTTCATAAGCCTTTTGAAAAACTTTTTACATCAACGTAGGGCCTGGTTAATTGTAGTTTCTAAAGCAAGTTTTTTCCTGTTTCTAGTTGAACGTTTAGCTTCTATCAATACTTAATCATAGAACGCTTGATGTTATTTTTTACACCGAAGCATTAAAATTGGAATACTAATTGGGCTCCGTAAGAAATACCGTCATTAATCCACAATTGATCTATAAAAATCTATTTGCTTTTGTTGGCCTGAATTATCGCGTGTTATAATTAAAAAATGCGCCTTACGGTTTAGGTAATTACGCACCTGTTTACTAATTTTCTAAATTCTTTCTCAGCCAAACCCACATTCATTCAGAAACCTAATATCCGTTTCTAAAAGTTAAGGCTTTTTCATAGATTGATTTGGGGTGAATTATGTTAAAATTTCAGATGGAGGAATTTTTCAAAGGATTCATTCAGCAATATCAAAATGTTTCATAAATCTGTATCTTTAAATAATTGTGCTAAGTTTAATTCTTGAAATCAAGATTGAATTTTCACGATTTTACAATTTGCTGCTCTTGGATCGGATTGGGCTTGCTGTTGCTTCTACCTCTAACAAATCGCCTCGTGGCACAAACACCGGCTTCTACCAATTCTTTAGTCGTTTTGTAAATCTTTGTTTAGTCACTTTCATATGTGTGCATTAAAAAACACGTAAAGGATTCTTATATTAGAGGAGAAACTGATAAGTAGGCATTTGCAAAACATTTAATCGATAATCATCTTTTAAATCCATCCAACGATACTGACTTGCAATCAGCATTTTGGTCAAATTTTTTTTTTTTATTTTTTTTTTGCTCTATTTAAGCGATGGTACATTTCGCAAACCATCAAATAAAGTAAGTCCAGAAGCTAAATTTCCACCTGTTGGCCGTAAAATAGTTGTCGCTTACCGCTTGGTTTGTTGATGGGGTCAAAAGAAAGGGACCTTGTTTGCCCAGACGCTGAACTAGGAAGCATTCAGCTCGGTAAAAAAATCACCAAAAGCATCAGTTCTTTCAATTCTTCACGGTTGTGTAGATCAAGCTCAAATTGTTCTATGGTTAAAAATTAGTTTATCTACAGCGTACCTTACACCTCTTGAAGTGTCCATTTTTAATTTGAGCTTTTGCTGAAAAGGCCTGCAAATTACATAGAAACTATTTTTTTCTTATATACTATTTTTTTGAATTTACTAAAAGTCGTAAAATATCTTTTCAACTTCTTAAGAATCTCAAATTGAATTATTACACCTCTTCTAATCGCCTATGTTACGTTAGCAGTTTCGTTCCAGATTTTTATTTTATCTTCTTTAGTTGCTCCAGACAAAACTTTCAACTAAATACCATTCACTTTACTCCTAATACAATATCTCTTTCTCAAATTTTTTTCACCAACTAAGGACTTCATGTAAGGCTTTTCAGTTTCTTTATTTCAATTCCGCAATAATGCTTCTTTAATAGCTAATTAACTTTTCTCTTTACTTTCAATAACATGGGCCGCAATTTGCACTGTAACCAGCTTCTAACATTACTTCCCTTCGTTATATCCCATATCACTTTCATTTCTAAAATTGAAACAGCACCATTCTAGTTCTGTCCTTTGGCGCTACAAATCTTAATTTGCATCAAATTCTGCATTTTCCATTTGCACCTAAGATATTTTTAAGGGCATACCTACTTTTAGTTTTCCAACTTGCTTCATTCAACTTCTCCTTTCAAATATTCATTGTTAGTCATATCAGCAATTCGTTGCTATAGTAGTACATCATTTAAAGTTAATTACTTTTCAATTACTTGATCGCCCTCTTCCACAGGAATTTTCTAAAATAGTACCCGCTTACCGTTGGCCTCTAATATTAGTGTTGCACTCGAAGACCCACCTGCTGACCTTTTTTTTTAATAATTTTGATAATCTAACTGGAGAATCGTTGTTCTTGTTTTGCTTGATTGTATCGCAACTGGATTGTATTAAATCTTGACTTTGCGCAATTACGCCTTTATCGAATAATATTTTATTTTCTGTCGTACCTCAATTTTTAGGCAATTACCAGATTAATTTCGGAGTTTTTTACACGTTCCTACAGCTTCCGATTTAATGGCCTTGTTCGTTGGGAACCACTTTTAATTTTGGCAATAAGGTCACCAGCTTTTACTGTTACGCCTTCTTCTAAATAAATTTTCTCGATTATTCCGAATGAGCTTAATTTCATTTTCGTCTTTCAGGAACTACCTTACCAGTCAACTACAATTTTATTCGTAATTGTTTCTTCTTGTGAGTGTTATCTGGTAGCAAAAAGCTTCAGAAGGGAGTTACTGTTTTGTGTTATAAAAGTAGGATATTGCCCATTTAAAACAAAGAATCGCAAGTAATGCTATCAACGCGTATTTTACAAATTATATCATTGGTTATTTGTTAATGTAATTGTTTATTAATTTAATTATTATTGTTTACTATTATTCTTCTCTTCAGGCGTCTATTGGCTTAATTCTTACTGCTCTGTTTGCAGGTATTAAATCGATTAAAAATACTCAATCCGATCATTAGACAAAGGACCCAATGAAATTCGGCGAGTTGCCAAATATTGGTTTTTTAAAACGGAATATCTTCCATGCCACTTAAAATTAGTATCTGCAATAGCCCCCAAAAACGCCTTTACAGAAAACGCAATCCTAAAATTTCCCTGGCAAAAACCACTGTATACAATTGCCTCCATGATAATCTGTCTTTTAAACTATAATTGGAGTTGCTCCAAGTGCGCGCCTTACCGCCAATTTCTTTAGTTCGTTCTTTTACCGTAATTAGTAAATATTACTAACGGCTATACACCTGGCCCAAGAGTGTTAAAGCCCCCGATAAAAATAGAAAACCATTTTTAATTGCGGTAGTAAAATACAGGAAATACCTTCAAATATTTGAGAAAAGATCAAAAGTTCCTATAGGCCCTATCATCAATTGGATTAATCTATACTTTCTTTTTTTAAAATTTTTTATTTTTTCTTCTACAGGTGGTACTTTAATATTCTTGGAAAAATAGTTCATGGCCATAAACCCTACTCTATTTCCTGAACAAATGTTTTTCTGAAAGGTTTTGTAAACGGAACAAAAACAACATTTTCTCCGTCAATAATCCAAATGCTGTTCATTCTTTTTAAAAAACGCTCAACCGTAAAATAAAACTCGTTTCACACGAACACTTTTGTCCTTAAAGGATCTTCGTCGTTTCAAAAAAGATATTTCGTAGGCTTCTTGACCATTACGCATTACTTTTCTGGTTTCATTAATCATTTTGATTTAAAAAAACGACCTCTAAATTCTCTTTAGTGACATCATCCCAAATTTCTGGATAAAATCCTCCATAAACAGATGATCCCACTTTGACTGTCCCGTTTCTATATCTTGTACCCACCACCAGACCTACTCTTGTGCCATACCATCAATTCTGGGAATTTGTTTTCTTTATAAGTTCAACATCATCGGTCGTAAAGAAATAGTTCTACCCCGTTCAAAACCCTTATAGGGTTCAGATGTTTGATCCTTCCAAAAACAAATAAACTATTAGTGGAGTGCCTGCAAAATGTCATTAAAGCCATTTGTAGCCTTGCTGTGGCACCTTAACACAGAAGTAAAATGAATTCATGGCTATAAATTACCACCCTAACATTGTCAGCGAAAGTCCTAAAACAAATTTTTTGTTAAGGTTATTTCATAATCTCAATCACATGTCTTTAATCGAATATCCACAATCTAATTAGCTTGCTTTAGGTTCAATTGGTTTAATTTCTTTTGCGCTTTTATTGATGGTAATTAATCCATGCAACGATTCACCAGATTACTATGAGTATTATCCGTTACCAATTAACCATAATAATTAGTATCAACACTAGGGTCTCTAAAAACCTGAGCGAGTCTAGCAAAGTCCTAACACACCCATAATCCAGAGGATTAATAATCCGCCCACGCCAAGGAAATGGCCAGTGGGTAAAAACAGATTCTACAAGACCAATTCTATTTATATCTATGGTTTTGCCTCCAACGCTTTTCTTATCCCAATTTCCTTGGTGCGCTCTTTTTACGATATACACCTAATATTACAATCCCCACAATTACCGGAAATTAAATAAGGCATGCCGATTACGATAGTAATTCCAAAAAGTACATTCTTAAATTGTTTCCAATATTCAGAAAAGGCTTTCTGCTTATTAGTCTACTCGTAAAGCAGACTTTGGTCGTCTGGTTGATATCTGAATACCTTTACGTTTTAATAAGATGGCTATTTTTATTAGAAAGATTTATGGCTTCTTCTAGGTTAAATTTTGGATTGTACGTTAACTGATATTTGGTCAATGTCGGAGGTATTTGCTATAATTACCAGCTGAAGGTACTTATTGGTGCGTAAATAGTATTTTTCGGCGCCGGGTTCCTGAATCATTCGCCATAAGTGCCTATGGATTTTATAGGGCAACCCTCGAATCTCTAGCATTTTGCCTACAGGGGATTTCTTCTTTAAATAAAAATCTGTTTACAATTTTTAGCTCTCTGACGACAACTTTCTCAGTTTTTTATAACATCGTTTTGATTAATTAAAACGACCGTCTTGCATTTCAATTTCACTGTTTTAAGGCATTTGTTGCATTTACCGCGTTTATTTTGATATGCCTTTTCCTGTTTCTTTTTTATATTTCGGCCGCGAGGCGCTTTTAGAAAAAAACAGGGGTGATTATATTCGAAATCTCCCTTAAAACTTTGTTTTATAAATTTCATATCATTCCATTGGTAAATTGAATGCGCCTGGCCCGCTTCAAACCACCGAAAGCTTTTTGAAGTTCTTCTGGAGCTATCGTATTGCCATTAGAGGCAGAGTCGCCCATTGGTCATGCAAACCATTCACTAAACCGTTAGCAGAAGCTTAACATTAAAAACCATTAAAAAAATTAGGCCACGCTCCAGAAAAAACCAGTGAGGAAAGTCCTCATTTTGTTATTCTTTATTACTATGGAAATATTTTCTTGCCATTATCTCTACTAAACATATTGTGATGCTCTTCTTGGCCTTAACTTTTTTTGTCCTTCTACAATGACCCCCATCTTTTTAAATGCACAATACGTTTGCACATAATCGGCAATATCAGGTTTCGGGTGTCACCACCAAAATGGGATTGGCCCGCATCGTATAATTTTTTTGAATTAAAGTCCCTTACTTCAACGAAGTTGTTGCTATCCAAAGCCCCTGTAGGCTCATCTGCGAGTAGTACTTGGGTTCTGCAGCATGGCTCGAGCGATAGCTACACGTTGCTTTTGACCTCCTGAAGTTCGCTTGGCAAGTGAGTCGCCCATTCTTTTAACCTACTGTTCTAAATACTCAGGCTTTTTCTTGACGTTCTTTACGCCCAACCTTGATAATATAAGCCGGTAATGCTAACATTTTTCAAGCAGCACTTTGTAATAATTAATTAAAAGATGGGAAAAATAAAACCTAAAAACTTATTGCGATATTGTGTCCGCTTTGGTTTCGTTTAAATTCTTAATAGGAACCACCGTTCTAAAGTGTATGAAGCCTTCATTCTAGGTTCACTTCTAACATCCCATAAAATGTTCAATAGGGTTGATTACCCGGAACCGATGAACCATGATTGCAACAACTCGCCTTCTTCTACAGAAAAGTGATTCTTTTAATACTATGAAAGAATTGCTTCCCATTTTATAGGAATTTAGAAGGTTTTTTAAATTTCATCATATTGGATTGGTTAGTTTGTTGACTGTTAGACTTACAAATGTCTTGTAATGTTACATATAATGTTAAATATATCTTGTTAAAATAAAAATTAAGCTTGTAAATAACCCTTAGAAGGATATACGCTTATGGAAATCAAACATTTATCAAATAACCAAATCTAATTATTTTCTTCTTCTTTTATAAGAGGTATGTTCCCTACTTTAATTTTATCTTGTACTTTACTCCGGACTTCAGCTCCATATTAATCCACATCCCTAATTCCTAATTCAATTAGCTGTTCGTTCAAATCTTGTTCTCCTATAGCTTTTCAAAACAAAAAGGTTTTTAGTTTTATCATCGTATTGTTACCAAGGCTTCCCTTTATGGATAAGACCACTATTCTGTTCCTCGCCAATATTATAGAAACATTTCGCACTTAAAGCTATCTTCGTATAGTAAATACCTAAAATTAAATAGCAAAAACAAGTTTCTAATAACTTTAAAAAGTTATAAGATCAAGTTGACCTTTAATTGAGTAATGTAAAGATAGCGTAAACCCTATGTTTTATGGAAAGTTTGGAGGTTTCGTAAGGCTGATGGAAAAATTAGGCTTGATTCTTTCATTTTTACGATACACAAAATAGAAGATTGCTGCCAAAACTAAGATGGTAAGGAATAGCCATTAAGTAAAACAATACCATCATTAATGCCTTCTGCCGTGACTTTGACCCTTCTTCGCTTTCTTAAAACAGCACGACAAATAGCACATTGCGCTTCTAATAGCGTCGGGGATTGAACAAGAATACAAAGAGGCAAAACAATATTTTTAACTTTCATGTATATAGATTTAAGCGTTGAGAGCGTTAATAAGGCGCTATCGATAATATATACGATCACACCGGTTATAGCCACATACAAACCAAATAGGAATGTTATTTTCGCTAATTTTCTATTGTGCTTTCAAAGTTTTTGTTCAAATAGGCCTTAGCATAGGTTCAAGCACTAAAAGGGGATAAATCACAGAGAAAGAATTATATGTGTTATTAGAATAAAATAATTAAAAGTATTTTATAAAGACCCACCACCGAATTTTCGTGGAATCCGAGTCATATGGTACCCTATGACTTGATTAAAAATGTAATGATAAGGGAATACAGATAGTCATTAAGGTTTGGTGAACTTTTCGATTCCCATTTTTTAATGGCGAAAAAACTGCCAAATAATAACACTGCCAGTTAGGGCCGTAATTACTGGCGTAAATTGGGCGGTAAAAAGCTTAATGGCTTTACATTCGGTATTTTACCGTAAATTAAATCGCCAAACTACTGGAACGATATAGAAACTATGGTGATTGTTTATTTAATTCCTTTTCTCTTTTTCTAGTGCATTCCATGTATTATTTCTTCCAATTAATTTTTCTTAATATTCCTCTTTCAAAATTACTTATTTGTTCTTTTTTCGCCATGGTCATTTTCGCCTCGCCTTCAAGCTATGGTGCCTCGGTAGTATATAATTGGATTTCCCAAATCATCGACGCTGAGATCGTTAAAAAACCCGTTTATCACCAAAGCAAATTCCTGCGTGTTTCAAATCCACCTGGTGCATTCGGCATTTGTTTTGCAAAAATATTTAAACCCACTATTGGCTAAATCATATATCGCTTTGGTGGTCTCCTGTCATCAAAAATGCCAGTTCATATGTGATCTCATTATTTTTCCGCATATGCTTTAAAAACCGAAGGGGTTTATCGTTATTCCGGATTTATGGTGAAAGGGCTACTCCTAAATTATTCAAGTCAGCTTAAATTGATTTTGAATTTCTTACTTTAAGTTTTCATCATGACTGGACAATAAGTGGGGCAGGTCGTAAAAAAACTCCACTAAATATACTTTGGGTTTTTAAAATCGTCATTCGGATCAGTAAGCCTATCTTGGTTGGTAAACGCAAAATTAGGAACTTCTTTTTTTCACCATTCAAAACTATATAGGGCCAAGTCACCGCTATTATTTAGCTCGGTTTAAACGAACTGCTCGACGACGCTGCCTGTTTTGAGCCTATATTAATTTTTTGGGATAAAAATAATTCAAAAAAATTTTAAATGATGGCGAAACCCAAAACATAGGTTAATTATTTTTCATGTATTGTCTGTTAAAGCGCTTTAAGGCTTTGCACTATTTTTTCGTTTAACACCAACTAATTTTGATGTTTTTAAAATATCGCATTCGCATTATTTTTTTTCAGATGCAAGGCGATATTCTGCCAAGATTATTTTAACGTCATCGATCATTTTATTGTGTTTATTTTCTGCTACTGAAGTTCAATCAAAACCGTATAAAAATAAGCGTTATTTTCTTCCTTATCCCTAACCTTCTTTAACGATTTGTCCTTATCGATGATAAAAACATTAGGAGTACTATAAGCTAGGCGTCTAAACTCTAAGTTGTTTTTTTCAGACTCGGAAAATACCGACTCAATTCTGAAGGGTCAATTGAGATAAAATTTCCATTTAACTAACATTCGGCTAAATCACTCAGTTCCTTTTGCAATTCCTCTTACTTTACTTTCCGTTCCTTTAGGTAGTCATGGACAATGAAAATCATTAAATTCATAAAAAACGCTTTAAATTTTTTTTTGATTTAAGTCTGAAAGGGCATTTTCCCTTTTTTAGATCAAAACATCAGCTCCCAAAAAACCAAAGTACTGTTATTTTATCTTCAAAGGTGACCTGAGCGTTATAACGCACTAACATCTTGGAATATTTTTCAGGTAAGCACGGAAGTTTTCCCAAAATTTATTTTACTCCAGAAGCAAAAAAAAACAAATAAGCTTACTATTGGGAAATACAAATTAGAACAACTAAAAACAAAATTGTCTTTTTTCATAGGTAAACTATTGTTCTTTAGCGCTCTAATTTTTTATTTTCTTTCCAAAAGCTTTTATTCGACAAAGGTAAATCCTGTGTTCAATTAAAAAAACCCTGAGGGTTTAAACATGCATTGAAAAAATGAAAAATTTTAGGAAACCTTCTAAATTTAAAGCTACAAAAATAAAAAAGACGGTCGTAAAAAACCGTCTCTTTTTAACTCTGGAATAGAGTTCCTTTTCAGTTTTAAAAAATTTTTCCACTTTACAAAAAACCGTTTGGGAAATATTTGTACTTCGTTGAATATAGTCTTGAGCTTCCCCAAAAAGTAAAAATGGAATATTAAAAATATTTGACACTTAAGAATATAGGGTCCAAACAATAGTTCTTCTTATTGCACTGGCGTTCATCTCTTAAAGTTGCATAAAGTCCCAAGCTATGTTAATTAGGGCTTTTACAAAGGTTAAAAATAATTTAAAAATTTTCCAGTTTTAAATAAGTGCATTCCCTTTAAAAAAAAGGACGATTGCACTAAAATATGCAGGTTTAATTATCCCCAATAACTGTACTTCTTACCAGGTAGTCCAACAAAGGTGTTAAAAAATTATAAAGTAACTTTTCCCCCATAATTGGTTTACTAACGTTGGGGGACTTTGGGGGAAATTTTAAAACTTGAAAAAAAAAAAAAAAAAAAAAAAACCCTTAAAAATTTCTTCTTTTTCCTTTTC
>Ga0163217_1062928_pt1 | contig 13665 bp, 8 predicted proteins | sample SynspAceP_FD_185933 | JGI IMG/M metagenome (GOLD analysis project Ga0163217, IMG submission 185933) | Saline lake microbial communities from Ace Lake in Antarctica - Synechococcus sp. Ace-P (PacBio error correction) | ecosystem: Environmental > Aquatic > Non-marine Saline and Alkaline > Saline ... | reverse complement strand
CAAACTTTTGTCGCCTTGATCTCGTATATCTTCTAAATACTCCTTCCAAATTTAAACCCCGGAAATTCTAAGCTTTACAATTTTTCGCAAAACACCGACGTACCTATCTGTCAATTATCATGCACACGACGTAGTTATTCTGGGAATATATGACATAAGCGGTTTTCGTAAAATACATTGTAGATGGTCTATGCAATCTCAAAATCTTTTTCTAGATCATGGTAGCGCTAAGAAAAACTGAAAAATACAGCTTCGTGATTGACACTTAGGCGTATATGTTTCAGGGATCAGTAAATCTCTCTGTGAAAACGTACTGGTCGAAGCCATTGCTTGCCCAAATGTCTTGAATTCACTTAGGCATATTGTTACCTTCCTGGTCCAAAACTGGGATTGTTAGTTTACTTAAGAAACGATGCAACACCTTTTTGTGGCTTCTCGGTTTTGTAACTGCCTCCAGAAGGTTTTGTGCAAATATTGTACTCATGATCTCGGAGATTGACCAAAGAGTAATTAAATTCTTCCTCCCCTATTTATTTAATCTGGAGCTATTAATGGAGTATATAAATAGGATTCTCCTAGGCTATTTACAGATCATCTTATGGTACCATAAGCGACAGGTCTCCAAAATATTAGCGAAAGGTTGTATTGTCTACACGAAGCTCAGGCGAGTAAATTTGTCGCCATTACGTAGATGTACTTCGTTAATCAGGAATATAATTGTGCATTTGTAGCGTATCGCGCTTCATTTGGGTTTTATCCCCAGCAGATTCATTTAGGGAAATTACTCTGCCGTTGAGTTGCGTGATTTTATTCTCGTGTGCGATACATCTTTCCATCGAGTGCGAGGTCAGGACGCCTATTCAAGTCAACATACACTAAGTGTTGTTCGAGCCTGTGCCTTTGGTTTTGTGTCGGAAAACTGGATGCGGAATTTGATGATGGTGAAAGGTCTTGTGTGCAGGAACCTATAAATTTAATGGAGGTCAATTGTCAGGTGAATAATAAATCCTTGCTGCTCCAGAAATTGACAAATGGACTTATCTGAAATAGTATATGTAGGATCCCTTATAGCAGATATTCAAGAAATAGTTAATGGGCTATAGTATCCATTCCTACTTTATCGATATTTCGTTTGATCGAAAACACCATCGCACATTTAGTCCTTCGTATTGCGATAGATTGGAAACTCCGGATGTGGTATTAACTTTCCAACGGTTTTTCTTCCTCCCGATTCTACAATCTGATCTATTACGTGTGGAATTTATTCCTTATCACCAATGGATCATCTATGATATATGCTCCCTGGTTGAATTCTAATATCGCTCGAATCGGAGAAGTTAGGGTAAGCATAATCGTTGGATGGCTAGAAAGAAGTCTTAAATAATTGTTTTGCTAAAGAGGCATGTCAAAACGCTTTCTGTGGCTTGGGTTGTTCAAATTCAAAGTGGAATGCATGTGGAGTTCAATGCTTGTGTGAGTAAAAATGTGATCCGAGGCAAATGAGTCTTAAAATAGCTGGAAGTCCAATCGATTTTAAAGAAAACTTATACCATTTTCTGCTGGGAGCGAAGTAAGGTGATCCCGATTGAAATCCTTTGTAGATTTTTTGGGTTGGTTAAAAATGCCATAAATAATACTACTTATAATTACACTCCTTCATGAAGCGATATATATAATTACTTTTGGTCTGAATTTCACCGTTAACAACAATCCTCCAATATAGTTCGCTCTAGATGTCAGTGGACACATTAATCTGACTCTTAAGTTTCTGTGTTACCCTATGAGTTTACTTGAAAATAATGATATTGGTTCTACTCACGGAATTTAATGGATCGTCATAATGTTGTCATTTGATTGATAAGTATTCTTCTCATGGGTTAGTAATCCGGATGGGTGATGCCTTGGAGTTCGGTTTCGGACTGTTCCTTTGAATACGCACAGTAAAAAATATACTTAAGCTCGTTCCGAGGTACGAGGGAGCTTATTCAGTCATGTTTAGGGGTCAAGGCGTTCCAAATTTTCGCTTTACAGAATTCAAATGATTTAATAAAAGCTTCTCCGCGGAAGAAAAGAGTCCTTAGGGTCTCAGGTGCTTTTGTTACTTTTTGGGCTCCGCCCTAAAAAAGTGACAAGGATAGTACTCTATGGAATAAATTTTGATAGACATTCGCAATAGGTTGGACTATTTCTTCAAAAGAATTGTATATCAATTATTTTAATATGGTATATTCCCACTATTATCACTTCTATAGTATTGTAAACTAAAAGTGAGTGTCTTCCTCTCATTATAATTCAGGGTAGTAATCCAATAAAAATTAAATAGAATATTAAGTTTTTTTCACTCCGAATAGGCTGATCTATTTTTGATCAGTTTTTTTTTATTCCTAATTCTAAATTGCACCTGTTTCAAAGAATATAAGACTCTCTTACCTTTTCTAGTCTAACTTCTTTCAATTAAAAATACCTTTGCTTGGCTAATCTGTTTCTACTTTTGCCATTTTTTACCTTCTATGACCCATTGATCACCAATTATAGACTCTCCATTCCTTCTACTTATTAGTAGTCTTATTCCCTTATTTTCAGTTGCAATTCCACTTTATCTCGGAAATTCGGTTTGGGATACCGCAATGTAGAAATGGGCAAAGATGAATATGTGCACCTCTATATTTCGGAAAACTGATGCTGATTGTCGCATATTGTCTATGCTTGGGGCCTTCATGCGGAGGTATGATTTTCTGATATTACGATTTCAAAAAAACATTTGCTCGCCTGAAAGCGATTATGGTCTGGTAGAGTTACGACAAATGAGGTTGCTTTCTGCAGTGTGATTTTTTCGCGCCACTTACTCCAATACTCGATTAGAAATCGCATGAAGCGTTATTAGTAGTTGAATCGGCCCTATCCTTGTGAATCATAAGCTGTATTGGAGGCTTTATGCTGCTGGAAATGATTATTGACTTGCGCTAGCACATCCTGAAGATATTGTTTCCTTCAAATCTGCTTTTCCGGTTATCCACCATAAGATGATGCTAGCCGTCTACATTCTCTCTACTGGCACAAAGGTCTGAGCTAGGATCAAGTCTATACAGCTAAATCTTTCAGGCAAAGTAGAATACTTCTTCTTCCAATATTGACCAATTCCCAAAGGGTAGTCCAACGCTCATCCATGTTCACTCTTCTCCGAACTGTATGCGGGGGGATAATTTCCTAGTCATCAATTCCCCATCAACTCGTCGTGGTTCAGTGGTCTTATGGTATGGAGGCACATTTGCACTTTCGTTTAGGAAAGGTTGGAAATTTATTTGGAGGTTATTCCTGAGGAAGCAATGATTTTTCCATGTGGGTTCAATGAAAATGGGCATGGGCACATATCGTAATTTCCTCGATCTGCTATGGGATTTACTTTATCTTAATTGGAATTCTATCCAGAGAACGATTGGGCATATACCGAGTGTGTATTGGGGTAATGGCTGGAATTGAAGAGGAAACATTGGCTTCGGGTAAAAGTTCTTTGGGATTTTGTATACCATCCTTTTCCAAAGAAAAGCTGGAAATATGTATTTATGGACCTTACTTTGTATATCTGTTATGCAAGGAGCATTTTCGATCATATGTGTGCTTTAGAGTCGCATCGTGCATCTGAAGTAATTGGTGTGAGAAATGAACAAAGCAAAGATATTCACGGAATTCAATGGCAGCTATGAATCGTATTGGAATATGTACGAGTTTCAATTACTGGTTTATTGCAGATTCGATATGACACGATTTGATTACCTGAGCAATGGTTTGGTTCCCTATTCGGTTTCTTCATGGACGTATCACATGGGAAACAGTTGCCGGAAACACCAAAAAACCTTGTGGACGGTACTATTTTGATTTTAAAAAATACTTCTCGCAGTCAGTGAATTCCAAGAACTCGAGGATTATCTGTATCCAACACCCAATTCACTCATCCCTTCAGGGTCGAGCGGATGGCAGTGGACAATCTAAATTCCTGATGATTTATCCCATAATTACGTATGAATTATTTCATCTTCGGGAAACAATCACCGATCTGACACGTAATTCGGGGTTGTTGCTGTGGATACATATCGGAATTTATCTTTATCGATTACGATTTTAAAGCAAATTAAATACGATGGAAAGCTACCGGAAAAAATACTTGCTTTCAGAACTCTAATTATGGAATCGCTTTTCAGTCTTGGAGCCAACATTAATTACCCGCTATTTCTTTGCAAATATTAATACACTTAACACAAATGTGGGACAATTAAGTTCAGGAATCGAGAGTAAAGGAGCTGTGCTAATATTTGCCTTTGTCTTACTTATTGTGTGGGATATATTTTGTTATGTCTACTGGCTAAAAAGCTGGTGTAAACCACTCTCATCTCGGAAGAAGAATGCTGTTGTGAAAGCCTTTTCAAGCCGCAAAGTTCTTCCATTTTGAATACTCTATCTTGGGATAATTCGTAATTCTTGTCTGAGTTAGTGTGTCGTAATATCAAAAGTAGTTACGAGGCATAAAGTCTACTTCCGCTTGGTGGGTAATCGACTGTATTTCCGTTACTATTTGTGATTCACTGCGATGTTCTACTTTCATGGTGAGAATGGGATGCGAAAAGTATCAAGTGCGTATGTTCTTACATTATGGATGTGTTTCAGTTGGTGTTATGGACTTCCACTATATCGAGTACCATCAATGTCTGTTATATATGCGCTATATTATGATCTCGAGAAAGGTCTCCTTATTATATGATCAGTGATGGGCTTTTTTTATGCTTCAAATAATTAATAACTCGATGAGTTTGGACCAAAGCCTGAGGTGATGTATAAACGCCAAAGCGGGTTTTATATACCCGGAATTCTATAAATAGTTTGAGTTATTGTGAAGACATGGAAATAGACTGAAGTAGCTAATAATAAAAATTTAGATTGCTAAACTTTATTCATTAACGCCTCTAATTTTAGTCGTTACCATTAATAATTCTTCACATTTTGAAATAATAATAGGATCTATGATAATCGCTTCTCTGATAGCTCAGGTCATGTGGATAATATATAATTTCTTTCTTACAATCAGATATTCTTCTCTGAAAGCTGATACTCATACCAAATGAACCAGCTATCTTTTCTTGGATGGTTAGATAATATTTTATTCCTGTCTCTAGGTATAATAAATCCCAAATAATAGCCAGTCCCAAATTCTAACCAAAAGAGCCAAAATACAAAAAAATAGGCTTATGATAATATTCTAGTGTCATATCGATTATTATCCATAAGCTCAGGCATTAAAGGTATTATCCCTTTTTTATAAGGAAATGAGCGCCAAGGCGCATATTTTGATTGTTAAGTTAGACTTAGAAGAGATCCATGCAGCACCGTCGGTGCGATTTATAAAGTACAAAATGATTTTTCCGCTTTATTACCATTTAGCTCAGTTAGCAACCAAAATATTAATTTGCGTAATCCCCGAGTTGGCAGTCTGGGAGATAATTATGCTTTCTGGTTCTTCTTTCGTACCATAATAAGCCGAAGAAAAAAGGCTATCTGGTTATTACTTAGCAATCGATAATTTCATATTTTAATAATCTGATCCTAAACCATACTTCAAATCATTAAGGGCTCGTAATATCCCATCTCAAAAATGGTGTGATCGCTAGTGATCAAATTCCTGTGACCAGTCGATATGCACCCTCTGTCAGATCCGCAGGTTTCTGTATTTTCTGAATTCGAGATGAATGTTTATCTGTAAACCGAAAGAATTCACCGTTTTTTTCGCTTGCGCGAAATTCATCGCTCTGCTCACCTGAATTACCTCCCAGTCAAATTTCCGTTCAGCCAATTAAATCCGAGATCTAAATAGCCTTAGTTGCCCAATAATAGGCACAGATCTGTACTCTCGCAACTTGAGCTAAGCATAAGTTGTAGACCAACCGTTCCGTCCTACGCAGAATTTGCCCCTCATGAGTAGTCTTTCCCCCCAAGGAAAATATCACCTTTCCACTATCTTTATGTTCAAGCGTAGTGCCATCTCCCACATGTAAGGGCGGGTTTAATATTCGGTCAAGGATAGCTTTTAGGAATTCATTCGCCATTCATATTTATTCTCGTATCCACCGCTCATCTTAAGATCAACCTGTCTTCTTCGGAAAGTAAGGAAAACAGTCGTTTCAGCTATATTTTGAATTATTCTTCGATTGGAGGTTAGATTATTCCCATTTCACTTGCGAGAACGTTCCATTAAAACCCCAATAATGAGGTGCTCCTCCAGGACTTGTGTTCAATTTTTGTCCTGATTGGATGTTTTTTTGACATCTACTCGTATTCCTCAACAGTATCGATGTGACACATTCATTGTCGATTCAGAGATAATAGTATCTATCGATAGGACCGTATGATTGAGATTGATACTTTTGTGTCTCTAAAATGTTTTCTTATTTATGCTTTCTTTCTTTTGAGTCATAAGAAATAACGCTTAGGACAGTTAAGCTTTATTGAAATTTATCTAGCTAAGAACAGGTTGCATAAAACAAATAGAGCGATAAATAATGTGCTTGCATAAAATATTGTGCTCAAAATTGGAGGCTACCTCTTTGTGAAAATTCTGGCTTAGTTTAGCTATAAGTTCGCTACACGTAATTCACTAGCTATTCATATTATTCTAACCTGTTGTCCTTATGATTTGCAATCAAAATACTAGAAATCGTAATCTTTGCTCTTTCCACTTTTGTATTCTTTATGTTGTTCTAATTGAGCTGCAGTCCTCAAATCTACCTTCCGAATTCTTTGAATAACGATCATCTTGGAAATGCGAACGGAGATCTTCCCTGTCAATTATTTTAAAAGATCTCTGAATCATTGCTTGGATACTATAGGGATAGCCAATTATTAACTCTCAAATATGGTTTGTGGGTCATTGGATTCTGCTATTGTATATACATCGAGGTGGGACTTTTGTGGTGTTTGATCCCGACAATATGGAGGTAAGGACTCTGACCTGTACTGCTGGTGCAAGTGTTAACTAATGTTGTCTCTCAAATTTCTCTGATGAACAGAGTATGCACGGATTGTCCGTCTACTGCAGTATCGAACTTATTGCTCCGTATCATTACTGATGGTTTTGATACTATCTGTGGCTATTCGGATATTGATAAACTCGTTGTGGTGCAGATGTCCCTCACTAAACGTATAAGCTCAATTGAAAGCCAATGAAGAATTATATTCGATTACCTTCAGCGGCAAATACCTCAATTTGATTATGTGATCTGGGCATATCTTATGATATATCAATAACTTTCAAAAAGCTACCCTATCTTTGGTAATTAAGATGGGAAGTATCCCTGTTATACCGACTAGTAAAAACCGACCTCAGTGAGTAATGAATAATTCATGGAATATAACTTCGTTAAAAATCTTTTCTTACCTTGGTCTATAAACCCCTATATCCCAGATGCTTTGAGCTGACATCATCCCTTTATGAAACGGATATTACCTCTTACTGTCTGCTTATTTCCTTGTTTCTGGGACTTCTTTTTTCTGTCCTGTATAAACCCACAAAAACCAATAGCTCCTTCCCTAAGTGATCCTCATCTGCTCTCTTTCTACAATGTGTCCAAAAGGTATACCTAGGCATGCACTCCGAAAAAATATTTACTGCCTATAACGTGCCTGTTGTGCGGCCGGTACTTGATGATATTACCATTAATTGTCCGGAGATGCCACAGAGGTAAATTCCGTGGTAGTTTGGTATTTTTCTAACGGTCTGCTAATATCGATTGGTCCCATTCAGGCGTAGATTCCTACGAAAAACATATGACGTGACTTCATAGCATTTTGTGGATTTATTACTAAGGACTTAAACTTCATAACGCAGTTCATCTCCAAATCCATACTGCCTTGGTCGTGCCTTTTACCCAAGCATATCTTGCCCTGTGTCAAAATAATCCTAACAGGTAATTACAGATAATATAAGCGGCCGCGGTATCCATACTGATCAATGTCCACTGATCTGGATGTATTCAAAGAATTTCTCTATTGCCGATGGATTTGAATTTCACGGCTGGCTTCTACTCCTTATCGAGTCTACTTATGACGTTGTTGTAAATACTACAGATTTATCTCAGCCGCTGAGCATGACTTCAATGCACGATCGAAAACTGGAGCTGGATATATTGCACACCAAGTTGTATTACTAACGCAGGATTACTCCTAAGTTAATAAGGCTGATTCTGACTTGTTCAAGTATATCAAGGAAGTTGTGGATAATTATACATCGATGCGATTCATCTTTATGACGTATTATTTTGAACCATTAAAGTAGCTCAATAAAAACTTGGTATTTCCGACATAAAGTCTCATACCTATCTACATAATACAATACAAAAGCTTCTGGGTCAAAGCCTAAGACGTACTGCTGAATGACATGCTAATGTCATCGATATTTGATCTTTCGTACTTAATTCAGACTCGATCATATATCGGAGTAAGTCCTTTGGGTGCAATACGGCATTTCATCCTTTCTGGAGTTTTGCGAAATCAAGACAAAGACTTCGAAAAATGGATCTCCAACCCGCGCCGACAGATCCAGACTACGACTGTATTCTCTATGCATATTTGTGATTCTTTGGATGAATAAAACGGTTCACGGATCGTATTTACCTGATTTCCTGCCAATATTCTACTGCGAGCAGTGGAGGCATCCGCTGTTTTGCTATCACATTCGGATAGCTGAATGATTTGGTTGCCAATAATGCCAATCGTCTACCACGTATATGTTGGGAATGATGGGCCGTATTAAAATCCGTTGAATTCTGGATTATAGCAGGTAAAATCCAATGAGATATATCAACACCCAGATTTCCTACATCCGCGGTACCTTCTAACACGATGCAAGGCTAATGCTTTTTTCTCTGCCAGAAATCTATTTGATGATGAATATATATCAGGGTATGTGGCGTCATGCTCTTTTGAAACCTGATACACTTCTATTAACGAGTTCCTTACCTCTTGCCTCCGGCTTTCCAGCCTACATAACTTCCTCATCGTATATGAATATTCTCGAAGGTATCGGGATGGTAAAAGCTCTACATGTTACCATAGTCCACGTCAAATCAACTTAGTAAATAACCGCTTGATTCCTTTGCTATTCTCGCTACTAGATATTCCATAATGGCGCATAGATTTTGAATCTCTATTGTACCTAGCTGATGCTGAGAAAATCCATTTTTCTGATTATGGTAGTTGGTTCTGCAAGTGTGCTCCGGCAACGCTATTAATATGAAGATGGACTAGCTCCTTACACGATTACGTACCATTTCTGTTCGCTGGATTCACCACTTGGCTAGAAATCGTCCAACACTTCAAGTTTTACCTTATATATTCCCTAATCTCCTCCCATGGAATATGATTTATGCTCGTTTTCGACTTTATCGACTTCGGATGCTCATGAAAAGGTAAACGCATAACTCTTTGAATAAAAGAGAAATCATCTTTCGAATACGTGCATTCGCACCGGAGAAGCATTGTATCAGGAAGTCGTATTAATGGATGCATTTTGGTCGCTATTTTTGGAATCGTGAAAGTTGAATTGGCTTTTAGCAGACATACCTAGTTTTTCATAGTTTGGCTTGGCGCAAAGATGAAATTTGATATCTTGGGATTTGCCTGCTATGATTATCCATGCCGCTCTGGAATTCTTTTGACGATCTTGGTACTTTGGATATTCAGATGCGTAGGAAAAAGGGAATTGGATAATTGTCCTGATTTCATAATCTTAGAATTCTTCCGTGAATTGGGCTTACGGCTTGTTTATCCATCATATCGGTGGTGTGCCCAGTTGAATTTCTACTGAAAAGCTAGGTAGTTGTGCAAAAACATCGATAGTTGGCTCAGAGTTTTCAGTTATTCTATCGAAATTCTAATCCGCAAATCATGACCCAGATAAACCTTGTAAAAATCCCCTAATGGCTTTGGGTTCCCGCGCCTTTTACTCACCTGAAGGTCATGACCTTTATTATAGTGATCATTCGTTGTCTCTCGTGGTGATGCTATCAAAAAACTCGGCGTCTCCTAATGTCCGAATGGTCTTTTATATTACCAGTTTACTTGTATTATAACCTTTTGGGTGATCAAACCGATCTGGAGTTCCATATATTGAATCTGATCGCACAAAGCGGATAAATGGTTTCTCTAGCATGGCAATTTATTTTAGCTCTTGTTTTCTTCATGGAGCTGGGTACTGACGTTTCCGGCAATAATCTAATTCTTTTTTATGACTTTGGCCTTTTCTTTTGGTATGGGGCTTTTGTGTTCAGCCACAACGATATCGCATCTGATTGGGAGGTATTTTGATTGCTTTGAAGCCCTGGCAACAAGTTTTTTGTCGGACTACGCGTATATTCTTCTATATCGGTGATAGGAATATGATTCTACTGGGAAAATGGGTCTCATGTCTTATTTATGCAGGTTATTCTCGTATATTCCACTTTGTGTTTGATAATCAGGTTCCAATGCCTGGTCTTGATCGATGATCCATTTGTTTTGCGGGGTTGAGGTTGATTCTCATCAGCAGGTCAATTATTCACCACACAGTTGGTGGAAGAGATAATACCCTGATGCATATTCCTATGAAATAGGAATGCAATAGCGAATAGATACGTAGCAAATTTTCGCGTAAATGGATTTGAGACCTTTTTATCAAAGAATAAAATATCCTTGCCTTATCTCTGAGCTTCGTGTCTATGCTTCTATCGATCTGGAGAATTCACAGATTTTTGGTCAAGATGGCTTCATCCTTTCCTCCTTTCTCCGATTTAAAAATAATGGTCGATGCGTAGGTATTTCCCGTCAATATCAGCACTTTTCTGATTTATGGCTTTGATTTATTCGGAACAGTGGGAGTTATCGCTCTTTGCTAGGGAAGGGTGGAATTGCATTTCTCTGAGTTATGGATCTGTGCAATGGTGGTAATGGAGGTCCCAATTGGCGCTTTCCTTAACCTTCTAAATTGCTATGATCGTCTCGCTTGCTCTATTCCCATCCGTGAGGTGTGGGTCCGGGTGGCCTGTGTGTGTAATGCGGATAGAGCATTTAGCTTGAGTGGTTTCGTGCGTGTCCGCAGCTACTATGGCTTGTTCGATTATTGTGGCAGAAGGCCGTCCTCCACACCAACTTTCTCATTAGCCCGATCGCCAAACCATGTGCGTTTAGGCCAAGAAAGTGAGGGTGCCGGGAAAGGCGCCCCGGCCTAATAGCCAAAGGAAGGGGCTGGGCGAAGACTGTGCGGTGGGCCACGCACAGACGGAGCGTTTTACAAGACGTCAAGACTTCCACGCTTTCAAAAGGGAAAACCATCGCCATTAGTAGGACCCTCGGGTGAGGAAAATCAACACTGGCCGACTTCGGTCCCAAGATTCTGACGATCCTAGGGGCCGGTTTTTTTCCATTTTTTAAAAAAATTTTTTTCCTTTTGGATGGTGTTGGGAACATTCGGAAAACTTGTGAACTTAGGGGCATTCTGCGCAGCTTGATGTGGGCCCGATTGTTACACAAGAATCAATCTTTCCTTCAATGATACATACTTAACAATTATCGCCTTCGGGAATAGGTGATGTAAGCGCTCGACTTCAAGTAATCGAAGCGGCCCAGAATGAGCAAAATGCACATGAATACATTCCCAAAACTGGGAACAATGGCTTATGAGACCTCAACTTTTATGACGAGAACGAGGCTCCAAACTTTTCCGGAGGACAAAACAACAGCGACTTGAGCATTGCAAGAGCTCCGTATTAACAGAATGCCTTCCAATCCTTACCCATTCTTGATGAGGCTACTTCGGCACTTTGATTCAGAATCTGAACTTTTGGGTTCAAGAAGCACTCACCAAAAACTGATGCAAAAACCGACCCACTTGTGTAATTGCACATCGATTAAGCACCATTCAGCATGCAGGATTGAATATTGGTGATTGAGCAAAGGCCAAATTGTCCAGAGAGGTACCCATTCGAGTTGAGGGCCAAATTACAGGATTGTACCGAAGCTTTTCTAGTATTTCAGTCGGGTTTAGTATATTTCGAATAAAAATTTTCAACCCATGAAATTCATCAGATTTCTTCCCAATCGTACTCTTGGCCTTATTTGGAATGCATTCTTTATCTTCTTTATCGCCGTTGACAGCCTTAGGTGGTTTTATTCGGAATGGAAAAGAGATCACTTCAGACTCCACTGGGTGTGGAAAATCATGCTTGACAGGATAATTATATTTCTGCTTTCACTTGGGCTATTGGCTATTCGGTGGGAATGGCAGTATGACCGCTTCAATGAAAAAAAATGGGAATGAAAATGGAACGCGTTGACTTGAAAGCAAAAGATTTATGATTTCCGAAACATCCTACACTAGTGCCAAAGTTCAACTGAGTCTGTAAAAGGACAAGGGCAAAGCCATCCGGAAATCAAAACGAATCCCTTACCACACGTTCAAAATATTACTTAAAAAAATAAAAGTTTAAGTATTATCAAAACAGTATATTCAGCGAGACCTAAAACGTCTCCTTTTTTTATGTTGCTAAACCTTTGAAGTGCTGTCTCAGGTGTTGACTTCTAACATTATTTTTACAATAGAGGAAGTAAATGTTGGACAGGGAACCAACTTTTTTTACTGTTGGACTACCCGATTCTGCTGTCAAGAATCTCAACAAGCGGGTTTAGAATCAGCTTTAAAAAATATTTCGGATTCGAAGCCTCGGCAGAAAGTAGTGGTCAACCTGGCTCCTTGCTGACATTCGAAAAAGAAGCGTTCTGCTTATGATGTTACCCATTGCAATGGGAATTCTCCAAGCTTTCGAACAGGTTGGATTTCCCCGCTTTACACGAATACAATATATCATGGCGAGCTTTTCGGTTAGACGGAAATTTACGTCCGTAAGGGGAGTTCCTTGCCTATTGCAATATGAAGCTCGTAAGCGCGCGTGTTCAAGGGATTTATCCTACCCCTCGAAAATGCTTAAAGAAGACTTTCCTTATTCGTCAATAATCTTGGACATAAATGTGGACGGTAGAAACATTACAGCAAGCTTGCTGAAATTTTCTCAATGGGTGATTGGAATCATACCTTCTGGTGGACCGATAACACGCCGGGGATTTTTTATCATTCATTGGATGATAATGAGTTTGATTTGGTGCCAGAATGTTCAAAGGTTCAGAAAACATCAAACGCGCCATTGGGAAATCGCTGCTGCCGGTGCGTCATAATGGGGTGATCATGATCGGCCCGTCCAGGCGCAGGAAAAACTATGCTTGCAAAGCCACTTCCTTTCATCCTAAACCACAACACTTTACACTTATGGAAGGGCTTTGGAGGACGACTTAAAGATTCCATTTCCCGTAGCGGCAAATTAGGAAGGAAATGGGGGAGCTTGATTTTCGCAGCGACCTTTCCGAACCCCCACCATACGACTTTCAGATGTCGCATTGGTTCGGGAGGTGAGAGGCAATCCTCGAGCCCGGAGAATAATCTCATTTAGCTCACAATGGAGTTCCTTCTTTTTTGGATGAACTTACCTGAATTTAAACGATCAGTTTCTTTGAAGTGATGCGTCAGCCCTTGGAAGGAACGAAAGGTGACTATTTCTCGAGCGAAAATCTCGTGTGGACTATCCCGCTAATTTT
>Ga0163217_1074454_pt1 | contig 13666 bp, 22 predicted proteins | sample SynspAceP_FD_185933 | JGI IMG/M metagenome (GOLD analysis project Ga0163217, IMG submission 185933) | Saline lake microbial communities from Ace Lake in Antarctica - Synechococcus sp. Ace-P (PacBio error correction) | ecosystem: Environmental > Aquatic > Non-marine Saline and Alkaline > Saline ... | reverse complement strand
CGATGATATCTTATGTTCGCCGAGATTGATCACGCCAGCACTCGCTGCGCACGGGGGACACGATCGGAAGGATTGAATCAAGGCGCCGGATGATACGAACGCTACTTTGCGCTGACGAAGTGACCAAGATCAACTTTGAGGAGGCCCGAAAAGGCCCGCCACAATGGTTGCTTTTTGAAAACCCTGACGCCGCTTTTACCCAGGACGAACTCTCACGATGGAAGTCGATGATCCAACGATTCAAGGACCGCTCGGCACGTATATATCGATCTGGTATCACCCATCGGTAAAGGGGCCAGCGCTGTTTGATCGTGGCGCCGCACGGACTTGGTAAAACCGTTTGCTGCCAAAAATATCGCCAATTCGAATCGAAAAGAACCACCTGAGTGCTATTTGATCGTTTTTGCTGATCAATGAACGCCCCGAAGAAGTTCACTGATATGCAGCGTATGTCAAAGGGGAGGTCGTCTCCTCGAGACCTTCGACGAGCCTGCGACCGTCACGTTGCCGTGTCCGAAATGGTTATCGAAAAGGCAAAACGTCTGGTTGAACACAAGCGCGACGTCGTTAATTTTTGCTGGATTCGATCACCCGTTTTGGGCCGCGCCCTTTAACACTGTGTACCATCGTCGGTTAAGGTTCTGACCGGTGGTGTTTGATGCGAACCGCGCTGCAACGTCCGAAGCGTTTCTTTGGGTGCCGCGCGTAATATCGAAGAGGGCGGGTCGCTGACCATTATCGCGACCGCCACTGATCGTTACCGGGCAGCCGCATGGACGAAGTTCATCTTTGAAGGAATTCAAAGGCGACCGGTAACTCGAAATTTCGTGCTGGATTCGCAAGATCGCAGACAAACGCGTCATCCCTGCGAATGGATATCCCAAGTCCGGGCATCGCGAAAGAAAGATCTGTTTGGTCGATAAAATACGAAATCTGCAAAAGACATTTTGTCTTGCGTCGTATATTCTGAAACCCAATGGGGTACCACGGATGCAATCGAATTCCTGATCGGGAAATTGAAGCAAACGTAAGACAAATTCGATTTTCTTCGACTTCGATGAACAGCTAAAAATTTCACTTATTACAGTGGGTTAAATGTATGGATACGATATTTCGCCCAAGCCAACAAGCGCAGGGGCGGGCCGGTGTTTGCTCATTCGTATCTCGGGCCGCAGGCTTTTTTTAATCGCAAATGCCATCGCATCGCCCCTGCCGAGACAGTGCGCCAGAGCCGCGGTTCGCGCGCGCGTCAGCGACGCCGAGGGGCAAATCCTTGATCGCGGCGTTGGTTCTCACGTTAAGGGGCCTAACAGTTTTACGGCGAAGACACGGTAGAGTTGCACCTACACGCAGTATTGCGGTAGTGCGGGCTGTTGCTACGATTACTCTCCGGCTTCGACAAACGCTCGCCTCGCGGGAACCTGGCGAATCTTACGCGTCGAGCGATGGAGAACGGTAAGCTTGAATCTCACCCCAGGTCGAAGGCTTGGGTTGATTTGATCGAGGCGGAGACTGAGGTTCAGCGCAAGCAAGCGTTACGCGTTCTGTCCGGTCACTTGCGGCCAGAAAGTTGACATTCTGGCGCGGAAAAAAACTAACGCGCCGCTGCTCTGCTCGAAGTAACCATTCGATTTCGCTGACGAGGATGTCCCGGGTGGACCGTTTGCCGGGAAGTGACTGCGCTCTTACTGCGGTGAATGCCGACATTTTCAAAAGGAACTCGCAAGGTACACACACCGCCGAACGGATCAGAACCGGGATTTGAGGTCGCATTATCGGACGACCGTGCTTGGTAAGTCGACTTTTACTGAATTGCTCTGGCGGGACGCGATGCTGCGACACCTCGCTTGGCGGGCACTGACGCGTGATATCATCGCAGCGGTCCGGATGGATCTTAGGCGGATTACCTGCACACTACCTGATAATGCCGGTCTACGAGAGGCGCCGGACGAGGTTGAAGCGATCGGATGACGCGTTTTAAACATAGAGCTCAACAGGCAAGACCTACGGGTCTTTTTGGTTTGAGCAGGCGAGGAAGCTTCCTGTTTCTCTTATCCCCGATGATATTATCTTGCGCCCGAAGGCCGATTTCTTTTTAGGACGACCCAAAGGGGGCAATATCAGGTGTCACGGGCAGGGCGTAAAGTAAACTCGTTGATAGAATTCAAGCAATTCTTAAGGTGTTCGGAGCTATGAACGCCGGATTGGCACGCATGAGCGTCATCGCGTTGGCATTGCAGAAATCTGCCGAAGGTCTGGCATCTGCGATGTTGGTTACTGGATCATGGGGCCTGTATCAATATGATATAGCGTAGAAAGAACTTGCGCCATCGAATTCGCTGCGCTTGAGCGTTGTTGGTCGGATTGGACGTGGAAAATTCTGCTAGATGTAATCTTCTCGAGCTTTTGCTTGGAGTAAATAGATTGCGAAAGGTTTACGTGAAACATTTTTTGATGCATTGTTATTGGTGTGGGGGCATGCCGGCGCCGAGGCTGCGCATGCGTCGGCACTGTTATGGTGCAAAGTTTACCGCTTTGCATAACATGTCGCGCGATGGAATCGGCGTTGATGTCCTGTAAACCCTGGCATTGGCGGATGGAAAAGGGGCACCTTGTGCGCGAAAGATTGGACGCGAATGGACGGCGTGATGGCCGAGTTGCGGATAAGTCAGGCATTCAGTTTCGTCTTCTTAATCGTCGGCAAGGGCCCAGCCGTACAGGGACCGCGCGCCCAAGCAGATCGCGCCATATATCGTCGCGAAACATGCTTTCAGAGACCGAACAGCAAGCCAATCTGAGATTTATTTTGAGGGCGGAAGTCACCGACTTTATCTTACAAACGGGCGCGTAGGCGGAGCTGTACTGTCGTGGATTTGAAAAATTTCTGCGGCGGCGGTTGTTCTGACCAACTGGCACGTTTTCCTTTCGCCGGCGTTATTCATATCGGTGATGTGTTCACGCTTGGTGCCGAATGGGCGATAAGGCCTCCGTTTGATCTCCGCAAAACGTAATCGATTCAATTTTGAACCTGCCACTTGGGCGTTTGAAGAACAGGAACGCCACGCGGCCTAGATGGTCGGGACCATTGACATGGGGAGAAGCTTGAATCCAGCCGGGGATGCCGAGCCTGTGCTTTTTTTTCGTTCTTGTCTAAAGCGACGATCAGCGCCCAGATTTGCTTGCGGCCATCAACCCATACGAATGAGAAAACGCAGACATTATTCGCCAGCAACCTCGCGCGTATCCGCGATGTATGCTGGTCATATAGATTGGTGTTTTTTTTTTTTTTTTTTTTGGGGCGCCGCGCTTATTGGCCCCTCATCGAGGATAAGGTCGTAAGGTTTGCGATAAAACCTCTTCATCAGGTTGTTTCTTAGAGCCGAGGGCGTGACGACACACATTTATCCGAACGTTAATTTCTACATCTTTACCCCGAAGATGTTTGCAGCTGAGTACGTACGTTCTATGGTTGATTATAGCGGGTTTGAAGATCATCCAGCCTGTTATCGATTGAAATACGACTACGTAGGACCCTCGGCCCTTGACCTGACGCTCGCCGTGCGAAGCGGTGCCGGGCCTTTTCTTGGCGGGTAGATTAACGAACACGGGTTATGAAGAGGCCGCTGCGCAAGGATGGTCGGCTGCGGTTGGAACGCTGGGCTACTGGCACAACGGCAGGGAGCAATTACCTTTTAGCCGGTCGGAAAAGCTTACATCGGGGTGATGGAATGATTGACCTTACCAACGCGGGGCTGTAACGACCTATTATCGGATGTTTACATCGCGAGCCGAATTCCGCCTTCGCTTCGCGCGGATAAATGCAGACCAGAGATTGACCCGATTTGGCTTGGCATTGGCGTGTTCGCCGGTGCGGAGCGGGATCGGAGAGCTTTCAGGGACTAAGATGGCCAAAATTCGAAGACGCTATGGATATGCTTACCAAGTTGCTTACGCTCTAAGCCATTGAGTCTGCATGGGATTTAAGGTTAGTCAGAGGGTCCAAGCGAACCGGCTTGAGCTTCTGGCGTTCCCGATGTGACGTCGAACACCTCATTAAGAATTTAGGCCCGAGCTTGGAGATATGAGCCCCAAATTCGGGCGACCAGGTCGAACGCGACGCACTTGTACGCACATTTACATTGTGCGGCAGAAGAGGATATAGACTTCTACAGAAGGACGAAGCAACATGTTATTCCTATTGAATTTGATGTATAGTTCGATAGAATGGGTTGTCTAAATGACTGAAATCGAAACTATCGCTTTTTCCCGGCCGGAAAACCTTTGCAGGCGGCCCGGAGATGCATGACTCCATCTGCGCTAACACTGCTACTATCACATCTAAAACGGACAGCCGAAAGGAAGCAGCATAATGATCGGATCAGAGGCGATGTTTCACGTGAAAATTAATTAAAGCTTCAGCATTTTGCCCGGTCTCGTAGAAAAGTGGACAGGTGAAGATTTCAATCTTCGTTTCCAGGGCCAAGCGGTCGAGCTTTGGGATCGGCATATTCCAAGATTCTATTCAGCTTTACGCGCACGCACAAAGGCAGACCATGGGTCGATCTGGGGAAGCGGCGGGCGGGTTCCTGCAATAATATGCGTTGATGGCAGCCAATGAGGGACTGGATACTAGGTTCACCTGTCAAAAAGCGATCAGAGAAAGTTCGTGTATCTGCGCACGGCATTCGTGCAGCTTAATCTCAGCGCGTCGGTGGTAAATGACCGGATTTGAATCAATCGAGCCGCTATCTGCAGATGTGCTTAGCGCACGAGCCGCTCGCTGATCATTACCCTAATGGGATTTGCCAGCTTTCATTATGAGCCCATCTGGAACTGCGCTCTTTCGAAAGGCGTGAAACATTGGCGCGAGGAGCATAACGCGGCGAAATTGAAAGTGGGGCCTTATACCCTACGAGCGATCCGAGTTAAGGGACGAACAGCTCAGCTGCAATGTCCCTTTAAGATCAAGAAATCAATCATTCTGGACCTGTCTAGGCCATCGGACCAAAAGATTATTTGCGATTTGCGAACCAGAAGGACGGCGTGGGAAAAACAAAAAAAAACACAACGACGATAATTGGCTGCCGCATTAGTCGAGCAAAAGCAACGCGTTCTTTCGTGGATCGACCTTGATCCGCAGGGGAATTGCCTCAACGGGTGGGTATCGAACTCAGATGATAGAGAGTTTTACAACATTACGAAAAACTGCTGCTCGAGAATCGATTATGACCCAGTTATCATGTTCACCGAGACGGAGGGCCTGCCACATCGTTGCTGCGACGCGTCGATCTCAGTTCGGGCTGATATGGAGCTAATTCTCTAACGAAAAGCGAAGCTTTCTATTGCATTGACGCATTGCGTCAAACCCAAAATGGACAGGCTACGCCTTTGGACTATATCTTAATTGACTGCCCCCATCGTTGAACCTGTTGACGGGGTGAACGCGAATGATCGCGGCCGCAATTCAGTTCTGGGTCCCACTTGCAAAAGCGATTTTTTGCTTTGGAAGGGCTCTCGGCAGCTTAATGTTACAATCGAGAGGTCAGCAGAACGGTAATAAAGATCTTCGGACGAGGGGTTTCCTTCTGACCGATGTTATGATCGGCGGAATAATTCTGTCTCAACAGGTTGAGCCGGACGCCCGAAGTAATCTGGGTGAAACTGGTATATAGAACTGTCATCCCGGCGGAATGTCCGCGTCAGCGAGGACCAAGCTACGCGTGCCGGTCTTTAGCTATGATAGCGCGATCGAAAGGTTTGCCAAGCGTATCGCGATCTCGCGCGAGAAGTACTGGCGAATAGTGTTTAATAAAATAAAGGGGGTCAGGCATGGGCCAGATAGAGACAAACGACGCGGTTGGGTCGCGGATTGTTCGGCTTTGTGCAGGAGTAGCGGAGACACAAACGGTGGCATCAGAAGGCGCAGCGGGAACAGTATGTTCCGATCGAAAAAAATCTCTCCTAACCCGAGCAGCCGCGCAAGCGGTTTGATCCACAGGATTCTGGAGGATCTGCGAATTCGATCCGAGAAAAAGGGGTTCATCCAGCCGCTGATCGTGCTCCGCGCGAGGACGGACATTTCGAGATCGTTGCTGGCGAACGCGCTGGCTGGCGTTCGCAAATGGCACAGCATGCACCAGCTTGGCGATCATTGTCGCGAATTTCCGACGTGAAGTTCTTGAAGTCGCGATTATCGAAAACATTCAGCGCGCGGACCCTCAACTCGATTCGAAGAGGCTGCAGGTTATCGCCAGCTGATGGATCGTTTCGGGCACACGCAGGAAAAAAATGGCGAAGCCTGTGGTAAAGCCGAAAGCCATATTTGCGAACTTACTGCGGCTTTTAACCTGCCTGAAAATGTGCTGGAATTGGTGCGGCAGGGTGATCTGACGGCTGGGAACGCACGGACCTTTTGGTTTCCGTCAAAGAACCCCGAAAAAAGCTTGCGAAAAGCAGATTATTGCGGGCGGCTTGGTCGGTACGGGCTGCCGAAGCTTTGATTAAGAAAGAGCATCAGGCAGAAAAATGGTTGGGCGTGAGCACAGCAGGGCCGGGCCGTAGCGCGTTCGTTTGAGTTTTCAGCCCTGCGCCGACCATACAACCAACCCAAGCCCCAGCGATGGCCCGCGCGCGATCAGATCGACCGCCTGTCCTAGCGGCGGGTTATAAGGCGAAGGCAGGAGCGGCGTTGATAATGATGCTGCAACGCAGCCAGGATCAGCGGATTGCGGCTATCCTCTTGGCCAGCGTTCGCATGCTGGCGCGCACCGTTCCCGTACCAGGACCAAGCATGAACACGTTGATTGAATTGAGCGAGAAATGATGATCACCGCCATCACCAGGCCGACCAGCGCCAACCCGTTCGGCCCCGACAGTTTTCTGGCGATCGCCAGGGCGATGAAGCATATCCAGCGCGATGAGGTCTGAAACAGCGAGGTATAGCTAGCATCCGACATGCCCCGGGCTGCGTCCAGGGGTGAAGCACGAGGAGCAACACCGTCATCACCCGTAATCGCGATCAAGCGGACCAAGCGCCACTTTACCAGTTCAAGGCCGGAAAAATTCGGCGGTGGCGAGGGTGAGAAACAGAAGCGCCGGGAAGGAACATGTAATTATTCCAGCGTTTCCAGACCCGGCCAGACACTTCTGGTCGATGAATGGAGCGCGGCGCAGGGACAACGCGAGCAGCACGATCAGGAAAAAAATTCGGAGCGATTGCTTTCGAAAATGGGGATCATGGGTGTTGCCGGATGGAGGAGCCTCGTCATAGGCGGAGCCGGTCCGTTGGGCAATGGCGGCCGTTAACCTTAACAAATGGGTTTACATTGCGTGGGCGGACACCACCGTCATTGGTGTTGAAGAGATTTTTACACATTCCATTGAGCTTCCGACGGATTCCGTTGAGATATTCAAGTCGCCTGTATTATGCCTCAATGATGCTTTCTGGGTCTGCTACCTGTCCGCTCCTGGCGCTGGTTGTGACCTATGTGCGCAGGGCGGATGGTTTTGCAGGGACTGACCCTGTTCCGCGATTCCGGATTGGTTGATACGGCCATTGTCGCGATTGCAGACCATTGGCCTTTCGCCACTTGGACAAAGGCGCGTCTTCGGGGCTTTCTCGGCGGGTTCAGCGCCGCATCGGCGGGCTTGCTGCTGTTCGCGATTGATGTTACGTCTTCGGCGAAGACGTGAACAGGCGCGAGGGGCGCGCCCATTGGCGGCAGGGGCTGTGGCTGTTGCACAGCGGGCGGATCCATTTGCTGGACGCGGCGATTTTTCTTGCCGGCGGTCAGGGCCGGTGCCCTGCTAGGCGCTGGAATTCGGCGCCCTTGGAGGCTTGTTTCTCACCGTCAATGTTCGTTGCCCAACGCGGATTGAGGGCCTGATGAGAATTCACGGATGAAGAGAGTGGGGGCGCTTGACCAGGTCATTGCCGATCCACGCCGCCAATCATGCCAGCTTTCAGCGCTCGCTGGCTTCTCTCTCCAGGCGTGGATCACTGTCATTGAGCGTCTTTCTTGTCCTCTGGGTCATGCCCTTCGTCCTGCTCGGCAGGCTGGTATGCCTGTCCTTATTAGACATCAATTTCGGCTACCGTATCCTGACCCGCGGATCTGCATGATCTGTGTCTTCCACCATCTACGGAAAATTTTGCTCGGCATACCGCCTGAATCGATCCCGAATTGCTGGCTCAAGGCGATCATTTTCGACTCGTTCTGGTTGTCGGATTTATTTGTGATCAAACGCCGCTTCGCAAACAAATCTGGGGCAGCCATCCGCAAAATGCTTGCTGGACTGAAAACGGCGAGGGCGCGATGCCAGACATTCTAGTCGCGGGAATTCTGAATTTCTTCACGCTTCTTCCTGATCCGGCCTTCTGTTGCGCGCAACGGGTCAGCCGGTCGAGCGCGCCCTGCAGGAATGAAAACTGGCTGCGGGAATCGATCCGCGCCCTTCCGGTTCTTTCGCGAGACATTCCATTTTCTCGATCAGCGCGCGCTCGCCGCGACCGTCGACAGGCGCTCATCCAGAACACAAACGGCAGATCGGTCTTTTGCGCCATGTTGCGCACGAAGCCGCGTGTTTGCCTGGGCCGCGCCCTTCGCTGCCGTTTCCATATTGACTGCGCAATCCGATCACCGCGGCACGCCTTTGTCTTTGCTTCAAGCGCTGCAATCAGGGCAATTGCATCGAAGCCGTGAACTTCTTGCGTTTTAAATCATCGGGCCGCTGCGAGGCAAAGCCTGAGCGGACAGGTCGGAGAACTGCAGACCAATGGTTTTCGGTCCCCAACTTCAATGCCGCGATGGTCTTGCCCCAGGCTGAATCTGTTCGACAAAGCTCTTCGATGGTGATGCCGCTTATTGCTCTTCCGCCTTTGCGCCGGCAGCGTCAGCCGCGCTAGATGCGGGTTTAGCGAACAAGTTCTTGAAATGCAGGGCCCTTGAAATGCGTGAGGCCTTGAAATCGAGGGAAGAGTAATCCTATGAAAATCAAACCTGGCTAGGCCACTGGCGTTTCCGCTTTTGGAAACCGCAAAATCGACAATCACTGATCGATTCCGTTTTTTCACGGGGAAATCGGCTTTGAAGGGCAATGACCGCAAGGGGAAGTGGTCAAGGGCGTTACCCATATCCTGCTCACCCACGGGCCATGGCGACCATATCGCGATACCGCAGATAATCGCCAAGGAGACCGGCGCGGTGTGCTTTGCAACTACGATTGGAATTGTGGCTTGGCCATTCATTCAGGGCGTGGAAAAAGCTGAGACGGGCCAATACCGGCGCACCATATCGCTTGGCGATTTTCTCCGCGGACCTTCGTCAATGCCTTCCATTTCCTCGGCCGCATATCACCTCGGGGACGGCGGTCGCATTCGCTTGCTCAGCCAACGGGTTTGATGCTGCATTTCGACGATGAGGCCCGGGGCTTTTGCATATGGGTGACACCGATATTTTTTCCGACATGGCGCTTGATCAATGAGCTGCATCGTCCTGAAATTGGTATGTGCCGACGGCGATTCGCTTACCATTGGGTGGCGCGGTGTTGGGCAGCATCGCCTGCCGCAGTACTTCTCCCTTTGCCAAGGTGTTGGCCGTGTTCACTACGGAACTTTCCCGATCCTCGACCAGACTGCGGGACCGCCTTTCCTGGAAAGGCATGGAAGGACGATGCCAAAGAACGTCGCCGTGCCCAAATCGGTGAAAAGCGTCACTGTCTTGAGCCGTTGATGGGGCAATCCTGGCAAAAACGCGACGGGACCGAAGGTTCTACTCACCGATTGGGTCGGCGAAGTTGGAAACATTGAGAAGAAAATGACCGGGATGATAGGGACGCTGAGCTTTTATAGGCAGGAAGCTTCTGCCTATGGCTTCACGCGGTGAACATGCGGAATTCGAGGCATTAATCGAGGCCTTTTTGTCTTTGCTGCCGCCGGAAGCCGTCATTCCTCGAGTTGGGAACTGCGGTGACGGCGGGACAGTGAATTTCATTGATCGGCAGGGGATTCAAGGTGCGGTCGACGGACGGGCCGCGAGATGGCGCTTGCAGCGGGAACAGCGCCTTGGGTGCCGGTTGCCACGACTTGTTGTTCGCCTGATCTGCACAGGAAAGCACGGTGTGACGGGAATATGGCGATTGCCTGCCTGTTGCATGTCCGAGGAAGGATCTGCGGGTCCTTTCGAAAATTCATGGCCGCGATTGCAAGAAAAGCGGGGCTTTTACGCCAGCTTTCAAGGCTGGTGCGAAAACAGAAGGCCGCGACAATTCAATAGGTATTTACAATTACCTTCGATAGCACCTTGAGGGATGGTTATTGCTGCATCGGCTTGGGTATGTGGCAATCACAGCCGAAAGGGGCGGAGGTTATGGACGGAGGCCAAACCGATTGGCTCCTGTCGTTGCGATCAAGCAGGATTGACTTTCAAGCCGCCTTTTTGGCGTTCGCGGATTGACAATTCCTCGCCCGCAGTGCGCCGCTCCGCCGCTCGCCGCTATAGCGGGGCACCAGTCACACCATTCCGATGAGGACCCGATGTCGTAGATATTGCCCGTCAAACGCGTTGCGACACCTGCCCGACATTGCGGTCACCGATGAGGAAGCCGCCCGCATGGAAGGCGAACTCATACCATTTTGGGGTTTGTCGAGCAACCTGTCCGAAAGTGATGTCGACGGGCGGTTCGAGCCGATGACCATCGGTGACCCCGATGGCGATGAAAGAAGCGCAACGGATGTCGTCACCGCGGTCAGGGCCAGAAAGATATAGTGCCAACGCGGGGCCAAAAGGGAAAGGAACCACCGACAATTTCTTTCGTCGTTCAAAGGTTGTCGAGTAAGCCCATGACGGCCGCTGGTCACATCGAAAACGCCGTTGCCGCACACTATCGCGTCGGCTCCGCTTGCCGCCGCCGGTCTTGATTACCCTGAGCCGCGATATCCCGGTTCTTTTGAAAAGAAGTTGTCCAGCATGACCGACCTGACCCGTCTGACTCGCCGAAAGCCGTGACGAAAATGAGGCAGGTTGCCTTCTCAGCCTCGATTTTGACCGACGCCTATCTGGCAAACCATCGACGCTGCCAACCCGGCGACAATGCCTTGTGAAGTCACTGCTGACAAGGCCCGCGAGATGGCCAAAGCCTCCGGACGCCGCCGCGTGTGGCAAGGCCGGTGCGCTTGAGGTTATTCCAATCGGCGTCAAGGATCTCTACGGCCACCGAAGGCAGCTGCACACCCAGGCCTTGCAGCCACGTTGCTCGACGGTTTTTTTGAGGCCGCGCTACGAATTTTCAACTGTCACAGCAAATCCTCTGGGGCGATGTGCAGTCATTTGCTCGGCCAAAGCTCAACATGGACGAGTTTCGCGCATGGGCTCGTCCATGAGACGTTCCTATTACGGGCCCGGTGATCAATCCCTGTGGCGCGCCGAAGCATCCAAACGCCAATCTGGTTCCCGGGCGCTCGTTCGGGCGGTTCGGCGGCGGCTGCTTTGCGGCGCTGATGTGCGCTGGCGCCACTGCACCGATACAGGCGGTTTCGATCGCCAGCCCGCAGCGTTACCGCCGTCGGCATCAAGCCAACCTACGGCCGCTGCTCGCGCTGAGGGCATAGCGCCTTTGCCTCCTCGCTCGATCAGGCAGGCCCGATGCCCGCGACGTGCGCGAATGCGGCGATCCTGCTTTCAAATTCCATTGGCCTCGGTCGATTGACAAGGGAACCACCTTCGGTGGATATGCCTGTGCCTGGACTATTTGATGCAGCCTTGGCGGTTCGGGAAAGGTCTGAAGATTTGGAATCCCGCGCGAATACCGCATCGACGGCATTTGCCCGGAAGAGATGGACGCGCTGTGGCAGAAGGGGTATTGCCTGGCTCAAGGATGCCGGCGCCTGAGATTGTCGATATCGAATTGCCGCACAACAAATACGCGCTGCCAGCCTATTACATTGGTTCGCACCTGCGGAAGCCTCGTCCAACCTGGCGCGGCTATGACGGCGTCCGCTTACGGCCTTGCGCGTGCCCGGCAAGGACATTGCCGACATGTATGAAAAAGACCAAAGCGCCGAAGGTTTCGCGATGGAGGTCAAGCGCCGTATCATGATCGGCAACCTATGTGCTCCTGCCGGTTTTTACTTTGGAGCCCTATACCTGCTGTGCCCAGAAAGTCCGCACCCCGATTTCAGCGCGTTCGAACTGCCTTTGACGCTGGTGTTGACGCCATCCTGGACACCGGCCACTCCGTCCTCGGCCTTCCGCCATTGGTGTACGAAAGCCTCGCCAGGCGATCCGGTCAAGATGTACATGCAAAGGACGTTCTTCACTGTTACGCGTCAATATAGGGCGGCCTTTCCGGGATATTTTCAGTTCCCCTGCGGGTCTTGACCACAAGGGCTTGCAGCTGGTCTTCAGTTGATCGCCGTTCGTTTCGGGGAAGAAAACCCTGTTCAAGACGCCACCGTGATCGAACAGGCCGGCAGGCCGCGTTCGAAGCCAGAAGTGCGTGGTAAGCCGGGACGCAGATTTGATCCGGATTAAACCTGATAGATATCAATAGAAAAACGCGCCAGCGGGCCCGCCGTTTTGGTGTGTTCCGGTGTTGGTTTTTTTTGGGGCACGCGATTTTTCGCGAGATCAGCGGCTGGTGATGAGGAGTTGCAAATCGGCGAAGGCTTGATTGCTTCTTTGTACTTTTCCGGCGAAAAAGTCGGGTCAATTGGCTCGCACCGCGCGGCCATGACCTGACGGAGCGGTTTTAATGACTTAAGCTATCCGGCTTGCAACTGTCCGCTGAAGGCCCAGGAATCTCGCCGTTATCGCGTCTGGCTGCCTGGGAAGGAAGGCTATCGGGGTTTGGCGGCGAGGATGCCAGCCGCCTGCGTGAGAATGCCGAAGAGGCTTATTACGATTTTTTTGCACTCGCTTGCTGGCCTGACATCGTGGTCGCCGAATGGGGACGGTGATTTTCTTGCGGGCTGGGGGTCGTGCGAAAAGGCCGATTGATTTCATTCATCCCGAATCTCTGGGTTGGCTCTGCACGGGAATTTCAGGGGTAGGGGCATTCGGCACGGCGTTGTGGGAGGAAATTGAATCCAGGATTCAAAGAGCGTGGGCTTCCCGCCGCCCGTCTGGACACAACAACGCCGCAAATCTTGGTGCGATCCGGCTCTACAAGCGTCAGGGCTACCGGGTGAAAAAAAACCCTAAAAAAAAAACCTTTTTTATTATTCGTCACCTATCCGAACCGCTCGATGGAAGAACCATTTGGACCAAGGTCAGAGATGGATCAAAGGAGTTCGAGACTGGGTGCTTTGAAGCGATTGATACCGGAACGACGACTATGGCCATATACCGGACAACTGAGCAAACGAAATGTTGGGATGCGGATTTTGCGGCCCGGTCTCGTTGCTGCAAACCAAAAAAAAAGGACCCGGATGGCCAAAAACGATTTGCAATCGGGTTCCAAGGAATTTGGGCAGAGAAAAAAAAAACCCCTGCCTTAGGAGAGGAACTTTAAAAAATCAGGCCCCGCGGGTTGGCGTCTTTCCACATCGGTTGTTGCTTTTAGCAACCGCTCGGAAATTTTAGGGTCATGGTTTTTGCGGCAAGGGGGGGAAAGGGGGGGGACGGGGGGGAGGCCCTTTTCCATACTTTATGTTTCCTTTTTCCCTCCT
>Ga0163217_1052681_pt1 | contig 13667 bp, 18 predicted proteins | sample SynspAceP_FD_185933 | JGI IMG/M metagenome (GOLD analysis project Ga0163217, IMG submission 185933) | Saline lake microbial communities from Ace Lake in Antarctica - Synechococcus sp. Ace-P (PacBio error correction) | ecosystem: Environmental > Aquatic > Non-marine Saline and Alkaline > Saline ... | reverse complement strand
TGAGCGGGGCTTCTTGTGCGATCTCATCCGATACAAGCAAGCGTCCGTAGGTTCGAACAGATCACCGTATCTAAGAATATTTGCAATCGGGAGGCTATCGAGCCACCGTGTCGAACGTATCCGAGGTGCATCGATCGTAGTCTTCGCGTTCATAGTAGTATTCGGCCACTTTTCGGCGACGGATTCACCGACACGTCGCTTTCCGGGAAGTGGGTTCGAATACTTGTTTTTCTTTGTATTCTTGGGAACGCACGTCGAACAGTCGGATCTTACCGCGCATCACGCGGCGAATTCCCATTTCTTCATCAGCACGACTGCCATGTCGATTCCGGAATTGGTCCTCCGCCACGCAGGGATACTGTCTCCAATGTTGACGAGGCGATTGTGATCCCGGACGTCCCACGGCGAAATCTTTTTGGGTTCGGAGCGACCATCGCCAAGTTGCGAGCAATGCGTCGTCGACCAAAACCGCTACTGGGAAATTCACGGCTGCCAAGCCTTGGCACATTGGGCGGCCAATTCCAGTCGATCCATTCGAAATAGATGTGCCAGAAAATTTGGACGTAGGTTCTTTCCAGCAGACGTCCGGCCAGACGTCGGGCCGTCCGATCATGATTTCTCACAACGGCCAGCGCCGCGTCGATTACTTTTCTTTGGACTTTGTTGTTTGAGTCCGAATTCTTTTGTAAGCGGTTGCCAATTTCGTCATTCGCCTGGCAGTGGTTCAGTTGCGTTGAATGCGGAAGGCTCTTGATCGGAAATTTCGGCTCGGGTGACCTCCGCACGCCGCCACGTTCCCTCTAAGCATTTGGCTTTCGGATCAGCTCGCGTTTCCCTGTCCACTGTGAGATTCGTCCAGATAGAATTTTCAAACGCAGGTGGTCACCCGGGCTTGCTTGTAGCAGATCGTCCCTTGGACCGCTGCCGGAGTTTTGACCAACGTGACCACAACCCACGAAACACGCGCTTTGAACGACGTTGTTGACGGATTCCCGATCCGTCGGTTTGCCGATCGCCTGCCGCACCCAAGAGGCTTCATCAAAATCCGCCAGATTCGTCCGCGACACGGATGTGTCGACCGAATTCGCCGGTGCGGAAACTCGCCACGCTGCTCGTCGGCCAATCTCGCTTCGGTTCAAAGTGACCCGATGCGGTCCAAACGCTTGTATAAACGTTGAATCTTCCGGTTGCTTCGGACTCGTCTTCGGTTGATCGATCGAAGTGTCGGATGTATCAACCTCCTTCTTCGATCTCTTCCTCTGTTTTTTGATCGATGATTCGACGATCGCCTTCAGTGTGTCGGCTTTGATCGGACGGTGTCTTGATCTGGGTCCGCGACACGCAAGTTGACGTTTTTTTTCCAAGGGACAAACCCGTGAGGATCTCTTCAAAACCCCCGTCGGCGTAATCGCGAGCACTCCATCGCCAAACGACTCGGACGTCCATGCGCGCATCGGCACTTCAGTGCTTTTGTGCCGTTGCTGGTCGAATGTAAGATGGACGCGCAACCGAGTCGCCAGTCCCTGTGACTTCGAGTGTGTCGTCTGTCGGTTCTTGGGAATCCTATCGCCGAAAACCGATACTGCAAGAAGCCAGCCGTACGTTGCGTTACCCGATCGAAAAACACTCGAATAGGTTTCAGCGGTCTCCGCCACTGATTCACAGCGAACAGAAATGGCTTGATCGGGATCGAGAACGCAAAGGCCTCAGGCGTCCTCCGATTTTGACAAAGAAACGTTTTCCGGCTTCGAGTATTGCCTTCCGCATTGTCGCTGGGAGAGGTCGTGCCACACGCGTCCAAAGACGCTCCTGATCGCAGCGCACTGATTCAGTGGGACCACGTTGAAAATTGCCCCAAGACCGATTGTAGTATACCGCTTGGTTGACTTCTTTCTCTTACATACCACAAGAGGGGCTGGTCGGGAATTCTCAATCACCCCTCGCACAACTGAAAACACATTTCCGTACAAGTGACGAGCGTGCATAGAAACAGATTACCATATTTACCACCAGTGACGCTTCCACTCTCGCACTGAGTGTCGATCCAGGGTATCAATCTACTTCGGCAACGCCATCGAATTGAACTCGCGCCCTGTCGTAGGCCCGATCACGTCAAGGAAGTCAGTCGCCCAATCGCATGTGTGCGGACGTAACGACCTTGCTGCGGGGTGAGCGTTCGATCCCATGCTGATTGCCAAATTTCCAAACAGCCTATGACCTCTTCGGCACTTCATAGCGAGTGTCGCCAGCGGCCAGCAATTTCTTGGGCAGCCCGCATCTTCGACCAGGGACTCCGCGAGGCCCTTGTGCGAAACATGGGATTGACCCCAGCTCGCCGCACAAGGCAAACAGCAACAACCGAATGCGATCGTGACATCGCTGCTGAAGCCTTGCTGATTCGGTGAATACCGCGCAAATCGGCATGAGAGCTGCGACGGGGAATCAGCGTTTTGGATGAAGCCAAATATCCTTGGCTCTCCTCTGCCCGCTTCGGGGAGAGGGTTGGGCCGTTGAGGGGCTTCCCTCTTGCAGAAACCGTGTAAGAAAAGCTTGCGTTATCCTTCGTCGTGATGGCCCGCCTACACCCTGGCCCCCTCTCCCCCGCCGCAAAACGCGGGGGACGACAACGCCGGGGAGACGAGAGGATGGGCGTACACCCCGTGGCATAGCGCCATCGGCTCCACTTCTCAAACAACCCCCAACGGCGGTGCCCACACTCCTTCAGGTTGGTTGTCTTGTCGGAATCATTGGTGCATCGCGATGGTGAGGATGACGCAGTGGGCCGCCGCTGAACCATCGTCACAGCATGTGAGGGTCGGTTCAACGAACATGGGTTTCTCAAAAACGTAACCAACCGGTCTGACGGTATTGAATCGCCAGACCGGTTGGTGAAAACAGATTTTAATCTCAGTCCGCGGAAGGACATGAAATCACATCAAAGGACAATCGAGACGCAATGGAAAACAAGTCCGGTCAGGCGGAGCAACGCCATTGTCAGGATTCCAACGCGTATTAGGACAGCAGGGTCTTCGATAACGCTTCCGTCGTCAACCAACATCATCGGCCGGCCTTGCCGAGTGATGACTTCCTGTACGGGTTCGATGCCCAAGGCCGTGGCAGACTGTGGCGTGCGATGTCAGCGACTTTCACCGGGACTGTCTTTTCGCCGCTTTCGTCGCTCGAACCGATCACCGCTGCCACCTTGGATGCCGCCGCCCGCCAAACGCGGCTGAAGCATTTCGGCCAGTGGTCGCGCACCCGCATCGTCATGGATTTCTCGGTTGTGCGTCCGAATTCAGACATCATTGCACCATCGTTTTTTCTAACATGCCGCTTATCGGACAAAGCCTGCAAGTAAACACCGAGAGCCAGGGTCCATCACCTCACATGTTCACGCATCCTGAAAAACAGTTGTTCCCCGTCAGGTATCAAAGCCACCACGATTGATCTGCCCACGAAACGCACGCCTTCACTGACCAATCGTTTCGCCATCAGTCGCCCCGACCAAAGGGCGTCGTCGCCGATATGCTCGAGAAGTCTTTTGAGCGGAACTTGATCAATTCAAATGCCTCAGCGCCCGCGCGTGACGCATCAGTTCGAACCGCATCGTCCATAGACGTCGTACAGTTGGAGCGTCAGACAGTGAAGCCGACCGTGCACGTTGAAGCGATTATTTTGAATTTCCCAGCAACTCCAACCGTCTGTGTTGCCACGAGTACATCGCGACACCAGCAGGAAATTTCAGTAGGGTCTTGGGACGATTGCCGATGTAGTAAGCCCTTCGCAGCCTTGTCCCAGAGAGCTCGCGGTTCTGGCTTGGCCACTGATTCGAAATGGAAGGACGCGTAAGTCGCCGATTTTTTCCACATCGTGTGCGACGACGCTACCAATCCCTGGCGTGTTGAACCGGGCCAGTTGGTAAAAAGCTGTTTGCAAATAGGTAGCCGCCGCGAGCGTGTGCCCCCTGTGTTCCCGCCAATCGATCGGATGCAGGTTGATGCGTTGTGCATGCGTGCTGGCGACCGTCGAAAATTCCGCCAGATTTGAATGCCGCCCGCGGAGGTCTGATCGGCTCGAATTCACCCTGAGTGGACGTCCAGGCTTGACGGAGGTCCACACGTGTCGATGTGCGAATCCCACCGAGCTGTTCCCAAAACAAGATCACGTTTTCAACATTTGGCTTCATGATTCTCGACCGGACGCAAGCGATTCAAATTGGTGATTGTTCATCCCCAAACCAAAGAGGCCACCGGCACCGGGAGCCATCATCACGGGACGACGCAGTTCCATTTTGTGTCTTGGCAGGCTACATGGGTTTGTTCCTACGTAGGGCGGTTGGAAGACTGTCGCTGAGCGGTTTCGTGGTGATATTTCTGGAAGAAACGAAAACCCTAACGCGTCGGGTTAGGAAAAAGCGAAATTGAATGACACGATCTGCTTATAAAAGACGGAATCCATCATGGCCAGAAAGAAATCGTTACAGTTCAACAGAGATCCAGCGCAGGTACGGCCATCCCCGCCAGGCTTGTCTTTCGCCAGCATGAATGATCTTCATGTTTTCCCTCGGCGATTTCCGTCGGCATTGGGCAAACCGCGTCAGAATCATCGAAATAGGTGATCGAATCGCTTTGCGTAAAATCAGCTTGCCCCCGTCATCATCTTGTAAACGGTTCGAAGCTGGCCGACCGCGTGCAGCCTCATGGGTCAAAACGGACCGTTGAGCATCATCAGAGCTTGTCGCATGGATGCGTTCTCCTGCCGATGCCTCTCCTAAATCAACACGCGAGGCTGGTCCAAACAAACGCAGAAAAGGGTCCGACGGGTGCTGGCTGGCGCAGCGGTACGCGGAACTGTATTTCGGGTTGTCGGTCGATGGTGTCCTCGACGGTAGACGCGTTCGTAGCCGTTGACGGAGGATTCGCCCGTCGGCGGCATCCCTTCCATCCGCCCACTCCTTCGACTTACCGTCCCCGCGTCATCTTTTTCATTGCTGTCATCATTGGCGCAATCGTCATTCGCTGTAAGCAAAGCGCGAGTCAGCTCAATGATTTTTCCAAACGCAACCCGTCGGCTGGAACCAGCAATTCGTCTGGCATCTGCGATGACGATTCGTCTTTCCATCTGTGGCCGTTTTGGCTCGTCCGCTGGGCCAGCTCGGTTCGATTGCCAAACTCGGCTGCGGCGGTTGAAAATAGGCGCGGGTTTTGTCCTGGCAAGTGCTGACTTCGAAACAGCATGCCCGCGAGGTAACGAATACTGTCGTACATCGCCTGGCTTCACGCGGCGCATTCGGTTGTGCGCTAAAAAATCTTGTTTTCCCAATGAACCACGTTCATCGGGTCACCTCCAGCGCGACGTGAGCACGCTGGAAGCGTCGCTCGACACAATTCACCTTGACCAACCAAAAACGGAAAACTGAAAATCATTGGTCAACAAATTCCCTCGGCCAAATAGATCCATCGTTTTCGGATGGCTTGGCAGGATGGCTATCCCGAAAGTCATCGACGTTCCACAAAAACCGGGGTGCCGACCAAGGTCTTTCCAAATCGGTTGATTAAAGCGCGTGCGAAGTATCGTTTGCGTGACTTGGATGACTAAACGTGAGAGTTCGTTTCGCATCTGACTGCGTTGTACAGGTCAGCGATTGACATCGATTCTTCGAATGCATCTTTTGCTTCGTCGAAACTTTCATGCTCGCCCCGAATCCGCCACGAAGCCGAGACTTCGTCTTGCTACTGTGCGGTTGGCAAACAAAAGTCATCGACCGACGGGCCTGCTTGGATGGCCAGCCGTTTCGCATTCTTTTTCGCTGCGCCCAGGTTTTCGAAAAACGGGTGAGGTAATAGGAGGGATTCCGTTCGTCTAAATACGGGAACGGGGAATGACGGTTCCAGAGGCGAGCGCTCGTACCGCATCCGCTTCGTCTTCGGGGGCCATAGCACCGTCGTTTTTCGCCTTCGGTTGGTGTAGAACGCGTGTTGGTCAAATTGTCTTCTCACGCGAAGCGTTTTGCCAAAGAAGCGGCGACGCTTATAGAAATCTTTGCGTGTCCATTTCAAAAAGGATGATCGTGGACAACTGGCGCCAACTGATGCGATCCCCCATGAAGGACTGAGCCGTTGCCGTGGCCGATGCCATCGGGTCCGCGTCGTCCCCGCACGAAACGATTCCGGCGTCGCGCCCGCTTTGCGTTGGCGCTAACATCCGCCGACACATATCTCGTCGTAGGCAGGTCCGTCGTGATCTGCGTTATGACATAGGCCAGCAAAACTGCGTGCGCCTTCCTCGTGCTGCGGTCATCCGCAGCAATGTCGGCTAAAAACGCACACCAGCGATTAGCCAAAGCCTTCGTCCGGGTCATGTACAGGGGACACGAGGTTCGACGAACGCTCATCCAGCCGGCCACTTCAAAATACGCAGAGGAGATTTCCTCCCCGTCGGATGCGCCCGGCGAGATCCAAACAGATTCGCCGGAGCGAATCCCATGTCATCGAACGAGGCTGATCGCGTGCCAACGTCACACCTTTTTCGCGTTTTCTTTTGCGAGGATCTCATCAAGTCATCGCACATGCCGGTGTCGCGACAAGTAGCAAAGAAGAGAAGAAAACAAGCGGTAAAGCGTTCACGGGGCAATCCCATAGATGTTGATGTTGGGTGAGCACCTCGCTAGACACGATCAAAGGTGGTAATGGCCCAAGGTCCGCGTGTGCACTATCCTAACCATTCTGCCGTGAAGATGAGCGCGCTTGCTGAATTGTTGCCAGAATTAAAAAAAAACGGTCTGGCCCCGCCTCAGAGACGTGCCCACTTTGAAGTATCGAATTTCGGGTGCTTCTACGACTTCTACCCTCCCGGCGGAGGGACTGTGCAGACATTCCGGTTACGGTCACGGTAAGGCAACGAACACAAGTCCGAACGCAGCGAGCGAGTGAACACCTGTTGACCTTCCACGCTACCGCTACCGCGCCGGGCTTGGATTGCACCCTCGGCGATGAGGTCGTAGCGCGTTAAGTGCTGGTGGCACTTGTGATCACACTCCCCCGGCCTCGCGCGAGGGAGGTAGATCGACCGCGTTCAGGCGTACGCCAGGAGGAGGGCCGGGCGCATTGCCCTTCCCCCGGAAAACTCACGCTGAACGCTCGCTCCGAACCTTAGTACCAAACCGAAAATTTCTCGGCTCGCTTCCGTCTAGAGAGAGCACGGGGTTCGCGCCTCAGGACTGTCGAAACCGATCTCAATCTCTGCTGAAAGTGCGCCGCGCGCGAGAGTCCAGCAGCCGATGCCGCTGCCCTCCACCCCCTCATGTCGTTGCCCAACTGTGGCCAGCGACCCCATGCCAGGGGCGAACACCTTGTGAGTCTCATTGTAGCGACGTAAAGTGCTGTCCGTCCGAACGTTGCGTGGCGTGCTGAAATAACGCGTTCCCCGAAGGAATTCCTTCTGTCGCGGATTTATGGCGGTGTACCTGCCTTGCTGAGCATGGCGGCAATGGGACGGGGAGTCCGGCGTGCTTCTATTTATAAATATCTGGCTCATCGGATGCTCACCTTAGCCCGCTGCACAATCGCGCGGTGCGTCGATGCGGCTAAATAGCTCAGGGTCTGTATTTTGGATCGATATATATGGGTCCTTCTGTGAGCTCATGTGCCGTTGACAGTTTGAAGGTACTCACCAACGGTGATGCGTATATCTCGATCGGCCGGCGCGCGTCAAACCGGGCGGCATCGCCCCTGCGGGCCGATTCGGGTTAGGTGCCTGCGTCCGGTGTAGTCAACATGCTAGCCAGTCCATACAGGGCGGGCGTGGCTTCCGAAACATAGGTCCTTCAACAGCCGTGATCGAGGGTGGCTGCGCGAGCATCCTCTCCAAGAGTCAGCAGGAGCAGTGTGCGACCGAATAGTTCTCCATGCGTGCCCCGCCAGCAATCCCTGAGCCTGATCGGCGAAACCCGCACCATTCGACTGCGTTCTCGCTAAATGTGCGCACACCGTGGCGTTGACGCTTCTTGAATTGGAAGTACAAAGGGCCGGTGGAGGCGATTCGAAGCTGTGGAAATGTCTGGCGAGTGACTGGAATCCAGTTGCTTCACGGTGATCCATGCCGTGGCCGATCGAGGTGGGGTGGGCACGCGCCAGAAGTGTGCGAGGCGTCAGTCGGTCACGACTCACAGTCCAACGTTCTGTCTTAGTGTTCCACTGGCTGACACTATCTGCCGCCGCGAGGATCTGCTCTTCTGAGGAGTGCATCATTCGCCATGTGTCACGTCCGCGGACTTCCACCATCGAGATAGAGAGGCTCTGTCTCGGCGTGAATCGTGGCCAAGCGCGCAACAAGGCCGCAGGGTCGAGAGGATCTAGAGAAGCTGCGCCGAGACCGTGTAGTGTGTCATTATGCGTGTTGATCGTGATCCAGCCAGTAAGGCACTGCTGCTCGGCGAACATAAGCGAACCTGAGCTCTCAGAAACCCAGGTTCAGATTCTGATTGACACGAGCTGGTAGTCAGCGAGGAAATGCGTCACGCTATCAGAACAGCTCCGACGCCTTTTGTCTTTTTGTCATGTCGACTGTCGCCGATGGTATATGATCTGACAGAAGCTGACTCTATGAGACCTTGATATCGACCTCCAGTGTGGTTGTGTATTACTGATACTTGAGACTCTCGCACACTTGGCATCGGGTGCGCGGCCATTGTCGGTTACAATTCCCGAAGCCGAAATGTTAACCCTGTCGGAGTAACCATCCGACTTCGGCCACGCCTCGGATAGCGTACAATGCAGCGGCGGCGCCAGGTTGAGCGCGCCAAAACAGACCTCCAGGCGGGCATCTAACGCACCCATTTTCTCGCCGGAGAGGCATTCTGCGGTCGTCTGCACGGAGCGCGAAGACTCCCCGCTCCGTGATGTCAAATTTCTGTCGAGTCCCGTCAGCGTGTACTACAATCACTGCGAATCCCTTCTCTCGAACCGTGCAAGCTACAAGCGCTGTACAAAGCCACCTGAGGACTTTCACCCGGAGATAGCGAATTATGCCCGAGCAAGCGCACATGGTGGATTTGCTCCAGAACGTCTCTCGTGAGTCACCCCCGTGCCGAGATTGGCGTTGTGATAGATACATCCAGATGCGACTGCAATCGGGCCGTGAAGAGCAGGTCGGGATTCTCAGTACTCGAGCGACTTTCTCGGCCACAGATTACCGGACCGGCGCATGGACATCGAGCGCGAACCCGGATTTAAGGTCTGCTCCTGCGCATCTTCCCACGGAGAGCGATGCATCGTAGGGTGGCTGGCTCCCCAACAGAACAGCTCTGACACCCGTCTCGAGACGTCGACTATTGATGTTCCGTGCTCGAAAGCCCTTCGCATCTCGATACGAGAGCGACGCCTGAACTCCGGCCGAAAACGCTGCTGGCATGAATCGCCCTGCCAAAAAAAGTCGACAAACGACTACATCATCAAATCTTTCGCCCGCTGCGTGGTGCAGGCCGCGGCTCATCCCCGAGAACGTGGCGACGATTCGCGAGTGTGCAGCTCCATGCGAAGTGCCGGAAGTCCATCACTACGGAGGGAATGGGGACCACTTTATCACGGTATCCAGACAACCGTATGCGAGATTGAGTAGACCCAACGGTCAGATAAAAACGCCGAAGAGTTGGTGTATGAAAAGGTTCAGTCTCTCCGGTTTTGGGCGTCAAGGGCCGGGGCATCGGCTTCCGTTGCGCACCAGGCGCCAAGGTCATATCTCTCAGCACGGGAGTCACCCTTAGTCTATCGATTGGTTCCAAAGCGTGCCGCGAGATGGCCAACAAGCCCGTGCAAAGATCTGCCACTTGCGAGACGCTTTGCTATTTGCGAGTCTATACTGTAGCATGGCGCTAGCAAACGCCCAAATTCGTGGCGCGCGCGTGTCGTGACCGCACCCACGAAGGGTATGGTGGACGTGTCGTGCGCACGTAGATGGCCTTGAGATCACTTAGCTTGATTCGGGGCCATCGCCGTTCCACATTACCTCGGCGTTAGCGGAAACATGTGCGAATCTTGCTTGTTTCTACGGCATAAGAACGCCCGTATAGCGCGTTCTCTCAGAGTGTTCTGGGCGCTCATGCAAAGGCGCGGACCACCAATTTGGTGCCGACGCCTGACGGCTCAGCCGATCCTATCTTCGCAGCGCGTTTGCGACGTCAAGCGCGCAGCTCCCACACCCCATATGACTGCTGGATCTGGTGAAAAATGGATACGGTCTTGACCCGCACGGAGGACAAACCGCGACGCGATAGCGAACGATTTCCAGCCAAGCCTTCGACGCACTACGGTATGGCGGATACGGATCTCCCGCGTACAAACAGGCGATTCTACCGGAGATATGCCGAATGCTGTCTATTCTGACCAGCTAGATCGTGAAAAAGAGCGCAGGTTCGACTTTTCTATGCGCCTGCTACATATACGGCTGGAATCGAAAATGGCCGAAGCCTTATCTGAAGACAAAAGCGCGGTCCTTGCCTGTGCCCGCCTGATGAGTTGAACAGAGTGCCTACATGGTCTGGGGGACCATCCCCGAGGGGTTGTCTTATGTACACGCGTTCGTGCACCCACCGTGAATCCGATTGAGTGGCAGGATTTGCCAATATCGAAGGCCCTCTCTCGCCTCAGGTTGCCAGGATCGGCCAAACAGTATCGATCCGAGCAATGAACCCGGCGAGTCGACCCGAGTCTGCGCGAGGCTTCAGAAATGCGGAAACGAACCTTGCCGTGCTGATTGTATAGAACAGACCGAAAGGGCTAAGTGCCACTTCCTTCAGGAAGCCAGCTCCCTGTATCTCAGTTCCGGTTTCTTCGATTGGTGACATGAAATCCCAAAAGCGAGACATCCGATCGTAACAGAAGGACGTCGAGGAGGTCGTCAGATGCGATTTCTAATATGGAATAAGGCGAGCACAGTGAGGAGCGGGCGGACGATGTTCAGAGCAAATCTCTGGATCCAGACAGCACCGTCTCACGATAAGGGTCGGGAGTACGATGCGGTAATGCCATGTAGAGAATAGAGCATCGGGAATGAGGTCGGGCATGAATATTAACCGTGCACCGTCGGTGCAGCAAGTTTGCTCGGGGTTGTGGCACACCTTTAAACCTATTTCTTGGGACTACCCAGGGGTGCGTAATAAGTCCATCGCTCACTCAGTCACCCTATGCCCGATCGTTGCTACCGATTCGCCGATCTGCAGCCTCGTCACGGTTTGTGCGCGAATCCTGGCATGTGCGAGCATACGCACGGCTCAGGGCACCACCATCACTTTGATTCTTGAATGCGCCATTGCTCTGGCCTATCGCGGACAGCTACAGTATACCCCTGTTGGATTCACCCAACTATCCGGTGTCATTGTTTCTAACAGTGTCTACTGTTCACGCGTATGCGCATTTGCTGGGCCAGGTGTTTCAGGCCCCGAAGTAACTATTCACCGGAGCTTTCCGGGTTATATTCAACGCCATTATGAGTTCCTGTGAATTCACCACGTCCTAAATTAGAGTTAGGACACGATCCACAAAATGATCATCCTTATATGTCCGGTCGAGGCTCGAACCGTAACGAGCGGTTGCGTTCCGTGTTTACCGGGCAACTGGGCTCCCCATACAACGCGTCTGCAAAGAAATCACGCTCTGGACGGTTAGTGACAGTAGAGCGAGGAATGCGACAGAGAGATTAACGTTATCTCTTCTGGATGACTCCGGCATTCGCGCACATAGAATGCCTCTTGACGAGAAAAGGTAATTACCATGCATGGGCAGATGTAAACCGCGGGATCAGGAGGCGACAGTCGGTACCCGCCTCGCCGACTGTCCACAGCCCCAATATGCCCCGACGCAACACCACTTGCTCGAGCTCTTAATATCGCCGCAACTGACCTTCGCTCTATGATCGTTTCGATCCTGATCTCGCCATTATCCAGGCCAATCGCGCTAGCTGCGTTATCGTCAGCGCGCTGAGTGCCTGATCGTATGTGGTTACCTGGCAGGCTGCGAGCGATCGACTCACGGTCACGGTCATGATTAGTTGCGACTATGTAAACGCATTGGGCATCATCACCAGCCTGGAGGTTCTGTGTGCGGTGATCGCGTCCTGGATCAATCTTTCATCTCGTGCCTTGGGTCCGGGGACTTGTTCTCGGTTATCGACACGCTGGCCGGCATCGCACCTGATCTGGACAATGGCTATGCGCTTGAGACATCCGCGCGACGCGCATTGAAAAGCTGGCCACTGTGGTCGTCGCGCGCTCTGCAGTGCTTGGCTTTACCGGTCGTTGTCTGTTCCGAGCGTCTATTCATTCCCGGACGCTTAGTCATTGTGCGTAGGAATAGGACCCAATTGATGCGACTTAAATACGCCGTTTACAGAGCGCGACAATTAACGCCCATCTCATGTGGCTCTTATTGGGGCATTGCGGCGAGCGGCCAGAATCTCGTGTACCGCACGATTCTGGGCGTGGACTGAAAGTCAGCATCTCGTTGCAGCATGACTGATCCTTCTGTTCTCCCTGTGTCGATTTTCACCCTTCTTGGAGCGTCGACGCCCTAGCCGGCGGGCCGCAAACCGACGTAACAGGCACACTCAGTCTGCTTTTACATACAAGCGTAAGCTCGAGCGCCATTGACCCTTTCGCCCAACCTACGATCTGCCCCCTGGCGACGACCTGCAATCGTTTGGCTTCAAAACATGTTTAGATTACGTGTGATCTAAGTGACAGTGAATCGCGAAAGACCTATATACCGTCACGGGCTGTCGCTCAGAAAGTCTGCGCACTGCATACTTGCTCACCTTGAGGAAAAAGAATTGCACCCTGGACCTAGCTATCTTCGGTGTTTTGCGGCTCGGCGAGCGTTGTGACGTTTTTCGCCAGCCCACCGCGAGATTCAGCGGCCGTTGTTGTATCAACCACGTAGTCTTGTGCGTGCCTCGCCGCTTGGTAGTGACCGAAGAGTCCTGATACTCGTTCGATTTGGCCTGCCTTGTCAAGAAATGAATATGTAACGCTTCCAGAACGAACATCACGTTTTCTCGGCACGCTTCTCGCGTTTTCGCGACCGGTTACGACGCTGCTAACGGAACGGCCTTGGGAGCATTCGAAGCGTGTGCGATGTGGGTTTTGGTACGGCAAGTTACGCCAAGCGCATTCATCCGGGCTTGGCGAACCACTGCTTCCCGCCGAATCTGTCGCTTGCGTGTTCGAGATGCAAGGTCACATTGTTCGGCAGTGTGGTCATCGTCACGCGCTGGTTGCCCACGGCACGTCGCGTCTGTCGCCTTAAGATCGTTGCGACACTTGCATGGTCGATGCCCCAGACGATTGCCTATAGTTTGCTCGCGTCGTTCGCAAGCGGTCCCCGTGCGCTCGCAACCTGGGGTCTCCATTCTTTGTACACCACACGACTTCCTGAACAGGCATGTCTCTGCTTTTGCCACCCGGAACAGACGACTTTGGTCCTCCGAGCAGCAGTTGTGCGTCGGCGAGCCGGCGCCCAAGTTTTCGTCGAGTCCGCTGCGATCTGTTCCGGACTAGCAATGGCCCAATTCCTGTGCGCACGACACCGCGTCGCACTTGTGCACCCCAATGCGGCCCGCGAACATCCAGGACTCGCTGCTGCTGGCTTGATCTTGCTATCGTCGGCCGATGGAAT
>Ga0163217_1010661_pt1 | contig 13667 bp, 17 predicted proteins | sample SynspAceP_FD_185933 | JGI IMG/M metagenome (GOLD analysis project Ga0163217, IMG submission 185933) | Saline lake microbial communities from Ace Lake in Antarctica - Synechococcus sp. Ace-P (PacBio error correction) | ecosystem: Environmental > Aquatic > Non-marine Saline and Alkaline > Saline ... | reverse complement strand
TTCTCCCGATCGGCCAGGCGGCGGCCTCATCAGGGTTTCGGTGGCCCCAAACGCTGGGGCAATCCAGGCAGATGCGTCCACACTGAGAGGCGATTTGCCGCGGCCTGGAACGGCGCTGTAAACGATCCGTGCTCAATGACCCACGTGAGCCCGAAGTGCTTTCAGGCCGTGACATGAACCGCGACGGGCGCGGAGCCGATCTTGGCAGCCCCCTGGCATGGGGGATCTTGGCTACACCGAGCCTTGCGAGGAGAGGGCCGATACAGAAAAAACGGCTGGCACGAGGCTGACTGACCAAGCTCGTAGGGCGGCCATTGGCCCGGGCTCACGGTGGCTGGCGTCGAGCTCGACCCAATCAGGGCGCTTTTTCACCTTGACGCCAAGGGGCCATAGGGATTTCCCCCGATGGCCGCAAGTCGCGTGAGAGGGGAACGTTGGAGCTGAGGCGCGAGGTTCTTTGGTGAGCAGGCCAAGCGCCATCCACCAAGCGGAGTTTTGGCCCCGTTAACGCGTTACTTCCCAGAGGCGACGACCACCGGGCATGCTCAGCTGGGGGTGAACAAAGCTGGGGAGAGCCACGGGGCGGTCAGGGGCATGGCTCTAGGGCATGGAATTTGTTTGGCATCTTGACACCGACGCCACGGATCGTCTAGGCGTCACGCCCAAGAAAACTGTCTATTAGTCCACAAATTCCATTCAGGAGGTCAGCGGCAGGTTGAAACAGCTTCGGCAACCCAGCCTTCAGCCCCCGCCGGGAGATGGGGGGATGGGCCACGATGTTTTTATGGTTTGAGGGCCCATATCGGTGCGGGCCAGCGGATGTGGCGGAATTTTTGGTAGACGCGCTGTTCTCAGGTACTAGTGTGGCAGCATGTTCGTGGAGTTCAAGTCTCCCCATCCGCATTTTTCACTTTCCAGCTCCAAACGTGGGCTACTGTTTCTTGCCCGGTGTTGAGGTCCCATGCACCGCTGAACCTTGATTTTCCGATGATGTCCTTCAAGATCACCAAATGCGTCCGATTGTAGTGGCGGAAAAATCAGGCAATCCTCGGAAGAGCCTCACCCCCGACGCCTTCGATCAAATCACCAATTGGAAGACATCGTGGTGAGAAGTGGTGGAGAATCTTCAACAGGAAGCCTGAAAGGAGAGAAGTGCTCGATCCAGGGCCCATTGGACCTAGGTAGAGGCGGAATTGGTCCTGGAAGAGTCCACCATTTGGTTCGTCGCCATCAGCATTTCTGAGCCGCTGATCACAGGCCGGCGCCATCGCTGCGTGGGCCCGATTCCGGGCCTTGCAAAAATTCTGAGGCAAGGCGTGAGCAGGGCTGCTGCTGCTTGAGCACCATCTGCTCGAAGAGGTCATCCAGCCTTGGCCTGGCACCCAGAGAAGGTGCGGCCACCCCCGGCCTTGGCTGCAGCGGCATCCTGCCTGGAGCCCGATGCCGGCCTTCCGCCGTGCCGGAGTCGGGTGCTGGCCGCGTCGCCCACCACGGCCAAATCCGACGGGGGTTTTGGTGCTCAGCCTGCCCTGGCCCGATCCGGCGCTGAGGGGCCAATCGGATCGTGCTGGCGCTCGATCATCTGGGCGGATTCCCGGCAACCTCGGCACTGATGCGACGGGCCCTTGGCCGCCGGCGAGGGAGGCTCTCTGGCTCGCTAGGCAGGGGCTTGATCCCTGCGCAACCCAAGGTGCTGCCGGGCCTCCGCAGGCGCGGCCCTTTGGCCCATGCCGCTGCAGCGGTATTGAAGGCCCTGGCTTCGCGGTTGCAGCAGGCCGCGCCAGCAGTGGGTTCAGGGGCGGCCAGCCGTCGGTTCCGCAGGCGACGGATGGCAGCCGCCACCCCAGCCATCCGTATTGCAGCTGCGATTGGCCCGGCCCACCGTTTGCTGACTGTCGGCAATGAAAGCCGCAGGCGGTTGGCGCCCCGATTACTGGCTTGCTGGCAGCCACCAACGTCACCTTCCCACAGCCGCGCCGTCGAGTCGGCGAAACGTGCGCGGTGGCCGGCCGCTCCGCTTGCTATTGGGCGGCTGGCGCCAGCACAGGAGAGAATGCCGCGGCTTTAGCAGCAACGCACACTTGTGGAGTTTCGACTCGATGTGCTCGTGTCGGGCCGGCTACGGGCAGGCTTCGATGCCGCCATCACGCGGCCGATACGGCCTTGCGCACCGCCTTCGTCGATCACGCGACAATGGGCGGGCACCTGCGTGAACCGAGGCATGTGTGCCTCCAAGGCCTGCTGGCCGCCAGTGGCCGGTGCGGGAACTGGCCGACGTGAGCACTCAGGGAGTTCTGGCATCCATGCGGCATCGGTTCGCTTCGAACGCCAGGCAATCGCGACCACGCCCACCAGGCTTGGTGGGCGCGATTCGCGCCAACTGCACCAAAACCCCTGGAGCGCTCCGGCACCAGATCCTGAGCGGAAGGGTCGGCTCGATGGCGCCAGCGAGGTGGCGGGTGCGCAGACGGCAGCGGGTCTGAGAGGTTTACCAGCGCCAAGGAGTTGGATCATCGCCACCGTTGTTTCGACCCTTATGTCCCACCGGCATCACACACCGACGGCACTCACCCGTTTTCACCAGCGATGACGCGATCAACTGGAGTGGTTCTACCGCGGCTGGCGATACGCGATTCATCGGCAGCGGCTACATCGGCCTGGATCGCCGACGTCTACACCGCCTGGGCTGTGAGGGTCCGATGTGTCGGAGGGCCCTCAGATCGGGTGATGCCACCTTTCGATCCCGGACATCGCCAAGATCGCGGCCCGGCCGGCCTGATCGATGGCGCGAGATCGGACACCGGCCGGCCTGTTGGCCCGCAAGAGTAGGAGCGGGCTTCACCGGTGCGCATCGAGTTGGCGGACATGGGCCCAGCAAGGAGCTGTGGAGGTGCTGGAGGTCGAGCCGGGTGCTGGTTAGCACCGGGCCGAGGTGCCGTCAGGCAAAGATTTCTCAACTGGCGCGTGGGGTGCAAACCCAGCGCGGCTGTCATCCGGTCGACGACGCATGCGCTTTGCTGGGCCAACGGGGAGCGGTGGCCACCTCTGGCGTGGCGATGTTTGACGGGAACGATGATGCTTCGCCCACACCGCCGCTGGCCAGGGCTCTGTGGCGGTGGAGCAACATCCTTGGCCACGCCGCCTGATCGATTACCGCTCCATCCGCGCCACCTTTACCCCATGCCGAGAGATCAGAGCTCGGCTGGGCCTCAGTTGAAAAGCGACGGCCAGGGCGCTGGCCACCAAGCGAGGGTTCGGCTCGGCCTGGTGCGCAGCTTACTTCAAAGCGAACACAAGGCCCTGGCGAAACTCGGACCAGTGATGGGGCTGATCGAAAACTGCTGTTCGCAAGAGGACAGCGGCGAAGTGCTTCGGTGGCCCAATTCTACGGGCTCCACGCCGCCGACTTGATCCGGAGATCGCCAACGCCGTGGCCGCGCCAGGGGCGTGCGCGACTCGCCAGCGAGTCACACCATCCCACCCTCAGTGACTGTTTGTGAGGGTGGCCTAACAGCGGCCGCCGCCAGCTCTAAGGAACCAGAGAAACCATCGATTCCTACGTCAGTACCCTTGCCACCGGCCTTTGGAGATTCGCCGCCGTCCCCAATCCACCGGTGAGGGTGGCCACATTCAGTACGGCATCCCCCACAGCGAAGCCGAACCCTCGGTTCACCATTCCTCGAAAAGTTGTGTGGGCGAAGGAATCGTGAGATCACGCCGATATAAGAGCGCGTCAGCCTGCTCAACTGAGGCAGCAAGTGGAGGCTTGCGCACCCGGGATTTTTCGTGTCGGCCCTGCGGGCAGTTGCCGCAAGCCGGCCGTTGATCGCCAGAGATCAAAGGCCAGCCCGAGCAGGGGGTGATCCGGGAGGATTTCGATCGGTGGCGATTTCGCTCGGGCTATGTGGCCGGTTTGGGGGCCAGCTGCTTGTCGGTGGCTCACGACAAGCCTTTTTCCAGGGAGTTTGAGGGTGCTGGTGGCGGTGCGGCAGGGTGGTGGCTAGAGCTGCCCCTGCTCTGCACCGACTGTCATCCTCTCCCCCGACAGCTGTATCAGGCACGGTCGCTGCCGGCGCTGATGCGGCTGCTGATCGCGCGATTCCTCAGCTGACCATGGATTCACCTACTGCTCAGGCCGCCCGCAGCCTCGATCTGGCCGTGCTGGTCGAGGTGCATGAACGGCTGGAACTCGACGGGTGCTGGGCCTAAGGATGGGGCTGGAGTGATCGGATCAAACAACCGCGGATCTCACACATCACCACGGATCTGGCCACACCGAACAGCCTGATGGCACGCTTTGGCGAGCGCCTGCGCGCAGAAGGAAGCCCTGCTGGTGAGAGCGAATCAGCCTGCACAGCCGTGGGGATCTCGACCGCGCTTGTGGAGGCCGGTGCCGATGCGGTTGCTTGTTCGGCGAGGCCTGATGCAGGCAAAGCCGATGTAGACGGGCGGCCTGGAGCATTGATCAGCGGTTGAGGGCTGCTCCCTCCGGGGAAATTTTTTCTGTTGGTCGGTGATATGGACGTGGAACCCCCATCAGGCAAGGGTCAATGAACAAAATTGCCCTGGGCACCACTTTCAAGTGCCCGGGGTCTTGAGCCTCCATAAGGATAGTGGCGTCTTCGAATCCCACTTCTTGGCGCATTGAGGGCTGCCTTGTCAGCTGATTATCAGACAGCGCCTCAAGCATGGATCGCGCTGGGATCTCCATTGGCCGTCCTTTCCCAGACGGACGCCTGGTGTGCAATCCATCAGGATGCGACCTTGCGGTGAGCTTGCCGTCGGCGTCCATGATTTTTGCCTGTGCGCACGGGCATTCGCTCCTGAACGTCTTTTCGCGGTTTCGCTTGTCTTGCTTCTGCAGGATGTTGGACGCTGCCTGTTGATGACTCAAACGTTGCTGTTTCAGAGCTCGGTTGTTCGTGGGGGCCTTTGGTGATGGTTCCACGGTGGTGCTACCTGGATGGAACCCCCATTCGCTCCTTTTTGGCACACGCTCGAACGCTTTTGAGTGTTGCAGCTTTATTTGCATTCTTGGTTGGTCCAGCGGAGGAGTCTCAGGCTTCGAACGGTTCATCCTGAGTGAGAGGGCGCCGATCTGGAGCTGGACTGTGACACCGCCAACCCAACGTCCTTGCGGTTGGTGTTCTCAGGGTGTTTGCGCCATCCTCAGGCTACGGGATCCTTGGCCATATGGGTGAACCCTGCCTTACATGTTCTGGCGGCTGGACAAGCCGTGCCGACGTGACAAACTATTCTCGGTCGGACGTTGAGTTCGATCCGTCCACGAGCGACGTGCTGAAGCGCCATGTGATGGTTGACCGACATAGGGGTGTGTGCGGGATGCCCCCTCCGGTGTGCCCTGGAGAAATATGGGCGATCAGCGGGTGATGTTTCCACCGTTACCCGTATGAAGACATTCAGCTGCTGCCGATTGGATCGAGAACGCCGCCATCGCGAAAGACAGCGATCAGGTCTGCTCCACCAATGCCAGCGCGTCCTGCGCATCGGGTAAAGAACCAAAGCTGGCACAGGATTTTTTTTTTTTTTTTTTTTTTTGGCCCATTCTCGGCTTAGTTGGCAGCAGCCCTCCATCAAAAACCCCGCACAAAGCCGGTGTGGGTGATGAGAAGCAAGCAAAGGAGCTGAGTGGATAAGGTCCGAGGATCAGACCTTGGGCTGTAGAACTCCACCACCAGCAATTCGTTGTTTCCAGGGGCAAACCCATTCCCGCTCGATTCCGGGCATTCACCCTGGCGGGAGCTTCGGTTGTCGAGCTCCAAATTGGGGGGAGAATGTTGGCCAGACCGGGGAATTCCAGGTGCCTTCAGCGACGTTGGCGGCTGGCTTGCGATCGCGAACCACGGTTCACGGTCGACGGGGCGGCATGGTAGCTGGGGATGTCCACACACGACCATTCACAGGTCAGGTGACCTGGTTTGGCACCAGTTTGGCGAGCACCGGGGAACGTTGGGGCCCGAAAAACCGAGGCCGGAAGCAGATGTGTCGAGGCGATCTCAAGCAGTTTGAGCAGGTTAGAGTTCTGTGGAGCGTCCTGGGCGCGCGCTTTCTTCCACGACTAGCGCCCACGAGCTGGAACGCTCGGAGCTGCCGTAGTTGACCGAAGTTTTGCTTTCTTCGAGGCGGTTCGGCGTATTTCGGAGCGTTGCCGACGGGCTTGCCGTGCTGACCGGGGGATAAGCCGCTTGGCGGACTTCACGGGTGAGACCGAGGGAAGGTCTCCAAGCGCCGCGTCACCCTGGCAGCGCGAGGGACCGCGGTAGCGAGGACATGAGGAAAGGGGCAAAGGGCAGGGAAAGTTGGGGCTCTGCTGCAGCAGATGGGGAACGTCTCCCCATGCCTGCCTGCAGTGTGCCGCACCAAATCGGAGTCCTTAATCGGTGGCTCTTCAGGAGGACCGGCCTGCTCATGGCTTCAGCAGGGCTTCGGGTAGCGGCCCTGCTGACGGCTGATCGCGGCTACCGCCGCGTGGATTTCACCCTTGGCTCGGGCCCCCGCTGTCTCGCTTCATCTCCCAGCTGCAGCGCCTATTGGAGATCGAGGCGATTCGAGCCGCCTATGGCCCTGCGTGCGTGGCGCTGGGCTCACCCTGCGCCGCCTAGTTGCGCTGCCATCCCTTCACCCCTGCGGCGGCCGATCGGTCCGGACTGGAGGCCCGGCTTGGCCCTGCTCAAGCGGGCCCCACACCCTCACAGCGCAGAACTCTCCATAACCCACCTCTCGCCGCGCACCAATGGCTGACCCTCCCCCCGGATCACTGTTCAGCCGTGTAAGGGTGTGTGCCTGTGCGCAGGCCTGCTGATCGCCCTGGCCGCCGGGCCGCTCCCCCCACAGCTGCAGGTGGTCGGACAGCGACAACGCGATCCAGGCCCTGAGGCTCGCTATGACCTGGAGGTGCCGGTTACTTGGCGTGGGCCGAAGCAGCGGCCTGATCGAGCTGCCGCGGGTTCCTCCCCGGTGCGGGGGTGATGGCCTGGAGCGCTGTTTGGGGCAAAGCGCTTTGCTGCCTTTTCCCCCCCACCCAGCCTGATCTGCCGAGCAAACTTGCCAGTCTTCCGCTCGCCCCGGCTCGCCCGCGGCTCGAACCATTCCACACCGCCGCCCGCTTCAGCCCGCCTTGCCCCACGCTCCAACCCTGCTTGCTGTCAGTGTCGGTTTGCCATTTCCCACTGGCCTGCAGACGGGGAGGTCAGGGCGTCAGCTCCGATTCGCGGCGGATCAGCCCTGGCACCTTGTTTCATTCGGCCTGCCCGGCGGCAGGTGATGCGCGCAGCTTCTGGCCAGGTCCTTGGAGGCCGGTTGGCCGTTGCGCGCTGGTGATTCGTAGGCAGGTGGAAGCGGCGGGCGGCGCAGCCCCCGCCAGCGGGCGAGTCAGTGCTGGTGCTGGAAGGCCATGGCCCTGGCCGGAACGGGCTGGCCGGCGCGTTCTGGCAATCCAAGCAGAAGACTGGCTTGATCGTGTCACCGGCCACCATGGCAAAACCACGACCACCCATCTGCATCGCACAGCACCTGGCCGCTCGCGGCGGGCAGACCACCGGCCCTGTTCGGCACCTGGTCAACCGCTGGCCCGGCCATCGCGCCACGGCCAGCCACACCACGCTTCGCCGACTCTGCAGGGCCAAGCTGGCTCGCAGTGCCGGTTGCGCGGCGGGCAGCGCCCTGGCGGCCATGGAGTGAGTTTCCCACGCCCTCACAGGGGCGGGTGGCTCGGGCTGCCATTGTCGGCGGAGCGGTTCACCAACTGAGCCGGACCACTCGACTACCACCGTCGATGCAGGACCTTATTTCGAGGCCAAGGCCCTGCTTGTCGCCCGAACCGTTTTGCTGGCGGGCTGTGCGGTGGTGAACATCGATGAATCCCTGGGGGCGAAATTGGGGCCACCTGGCCGGGTCAGCAGGCCTCGGGAGCGCCTCTGGCGCAAGCTCGCTGGCACGCAGCGACGCGAGCGCGGATGGGGGGAGCTGAAGTTCGAGGCTCGATGGGGTCAGCGGGACAGGGCTCGCATTACAGCCGCTGGGCCATGGGGCCCAGTTCCGATCACCCCCTGGTGGGCGCTTAACCTGATGAACTGTTGCAGGCGGTGGGGTGTGCGCAGAGGCCGTGCATTTGCCGGCTGCTGGAGCCTCCTCATTTCCCCGGCGTGCCGGTCGCATGGAGCGGCGTGCGGGTGCTGAACATCGGCTGCACTGGAGGCCTTGCGCGGCTTTGCTGGTCTGTACTATCGGCCCACACGCCAGTGGCTGGAGAAACGCCTTGGCCGTCCTGCAGACCGTGTTGCAGCGGGCGAACTATCTGTGTGTTCTCGGCTGCGGTGGTGGACCGGATACGGCGGCAAGGCGGCCCAGATGGCGGCCATTGCCGCTCGCCTGGCCGACGGGTGGTCGTCACTCCGACGAACCACGCAACCGAAAGATCCGGGGCGCTCCTAGACGACCGTGGCGGCCGGCATCCCCGCCGGCACGGATCTGCTGTGGAAGGGGATCGGGCCAGCGCCATTTCCTCTGGCATTGCCGGCCAGCAACGGGCCGGTGAATCTTGGTGGCTGTCGCCGGTAAGGGCACGAGGCATTACCAGGATCCTCGCACCCACCAGACCACTTCGACGACCGGGAGGAAGCGCAGCAGGCCCTGCACCAAGCGCCGGCTGATCGCTCAGGAGCGGGGAAGGGGGTTGATTGTTATCCTTACAACGCCTTTCTTCGGACCCAACGGTTCTCATTATGTCCAAGTGTGCGCATGCCCAAAAAAGTTCCTAGCGAACTTGATTGGGACCTTCATGGCTTGTCTCGGTGGCTGCGGCAGCGTCCGTGCTGGCTGCCGTCCTCTTCGTTGATGTACACGCCGCGCCACCCCCCTTGGGGCTCGGTTTTCTCGGCGTATCGATCGCCTTCAGGCCTCACCCCTGTTAACGATGGTTTATGCCATCGGCCATATTTGTCGGCTGCCACATTCAATCCCGCCGTGGCTTCTGGGGCCCCCCTGGGCCGGCGGCAAGTTTCCAGGCTCCGGGTGCTTGCCTTACATGTCGCCCAGGTGCTCGGCGCCTGTGATCGCGGTGGGCGATCAAGTTGGTCGCCAGTGGCGCCCGGTTTTTGAACTGACGGCAGCGAATCCTTTGGCCCCCAAATGGGCTTCGGTGCCCTCCCCGGTGGCTACGGCTTGCTCTCTGGCTGGTGAAAATTGGAAGATGGTGATCCTCACCTTCGTCTTCGGCTGGTGATCCTCGGCGCCCCCACAAAACAGGAGGCTCGGCGCATCGCCGGCGTGGCCGATTGGTCTTCCCTGACCCTGATTACCTGCATCGTCATCCTGTCACCAAACACCTCGGTGCAACCCCTGCCCCAGCACCGGTGTGGCGCTCTGGGTCGGGAGGCCAGGCGTGGGCCAGTTGTGCGCTGTTCTGGTGGCCCCCATTCGTGGGGGCTCTGCTGGCCGGTTGGGTTTCAAGGCGATGTTCGATCCGGGAAAACAGCTGACTGACGACAGGCTGAACCCATTTCCCGGGCACTGCTAGTGGAGAAGGAGTGTGAGGGCGGCCAACAGCTGCTTGCCACCTCCTTCGCTGGTGTGTGTCGGTGGGTGCAGGCCGCAGACAGTTGAGGGGTGATCAAGTGCGCGCCAAACTCCCTGTGCCAGTTGTTTCCACCAGAGATCCGGCGTGTTGCCCGGCATCGCCCTCCAGTGTTAACACTGACCAGACCAGCTGGCGTGCGGCTCCTGGAGCAGGGTCTTCAGCCCTGGGATGGCATGAAGACAGAGCCAGGGCTTGGCTTGCTGCGCTTCGCGGATCAGGCAGACGAGCGGCGGGGCCTCGACCGGCATCAGCGTTCAAGCGAGCAGCGCAAACCCGGCAATCAAAGGGAGCGCAGGAGGTGGTACTCGAAGCGGCGACATTCGTGGTGGGCCACGAGATTCATGGCCACACCCGGGCCATCAAGGCCGATCGTTTCTATGTTGGCAGGCTGCGCCATCCCCATGGTCGGTCTTGATGCGCTGGAGGTTTCGCTCCGGACAGGCACACCCAGCCCTCTGGACCCGCAACACCACTTGTGGCGTGAAGGCGTAGATATACGGCCGGCCGAGGGCTGCCGCCGCCGGCAGGGAACCCCACGACTGGGCGGCAGCGACCAGGCAACACGGGATGGCGAGGGTGGTGCTCCAGCCGCTGGGGCACCGCTTCGGATCGATTTCACCAGACCGGTGTTCCAAAGCAGTGGGAGGAAACCAACCGGCGTGTTGGCGCGGAGTTGAGGCTTGATCAGAGCGTAAAGCACGGCCCCATCGCTGGCCACGCCTACCCGGGCGGATCGAGGCCCCGCAGGGCTGAGCTGAGCCCTTCACGGTGGGCAGCTCGCAGGGCGCCACCACACCGGATGCTCGCAATCACGATCAAACAGTTCATGCGGCCGCTCTGCCAGGCAACCCAGAGCGCAGCACGCAGCCACTGGAACATTTCATGGGTAAGCGCCAGCGATGGGGCGGCACGCCGCAGATGACCGCCAGATCAGGCGCGCAGACCCTGGGGTTTTGAGCCGCCAGCCACGGCAGATGGATCCCGTGAAGGGCCCAGCTCTGGATACGCTGCAGCTTCGGTTAATCGCGCCAGCGACGCGAGGCATGGCCCCTGGCGCCAGGGTTGAAGTAGGTTTGTTCGCCAGGTGCATCAGCGCCCGAAGCTGGGGCAGGCTCAGCGGTCGCGCGAGCGTTCTGGGGATCGGGCAGGATTGATGAGCGCTCGACATAACGGTTATCTAGGGGAAGAAATGAACCTTGATAGGCTGAGCGGGGAGCGAAGGGATTGGGTCGCTCGGACTGAACAGCAGGCTATGGACGTTGTCAGGAACGAGCAAGTTGAGCGAGAATCACACAGATCAACGATCCAATCAGGTTTGAGCCCTCGGCAATTGGCTCAGCGGGGGTTACTGCGCCTGCTCAAGGCGTCAGTATTCCCCATTCAGTATCGATGCTATCTTGCTATCATCCATTCAGTACAACCAACCCTTCATTAAAGCCAGTCCAGTTATAGGCCGTGAATTCTTGGGTCCTTTCGCCAGCCTTGATCAAACAGCCCCTCGTCAGATTCTCGATAGTCAGTTTTGCTTTTTGCAGAAGTCGGCCCTAGGGCCTGGCCGCACCAATCAGGCCTGCTCGCGGCTGATTCTGCAGGAAGCACCAGTCACCTTTCAAAAACCCTGTTTTCCAAGTTGTTTCCTCTAACATGGCTAAAGGTTTTTCCAAAAATAAACAATACACGAGCTTCTTCGAATTTGCTCATACCATCTAAATGAATTCGATAGTTATTGGTGCTTCAAATTGCTCGCTACCGATGATGTACACTCACCCCGCCAAACTTTTGATCTCGCGATTTCACCTGCATGGACATGGTCCTGGCTTGCCGTGCAATCAGCCTAACGGTATCTGCTGATTCCATAAATATAGTGCCCGTCTTCAGGTATGCCGCATTCTGGATACAGCAAACAGATTTTTTTTTAGCGCTTCTTTGTTCGAATTCAAATAGCGCCGAAGGTTGTAACTGTTTATATGCGTTCAAGACAGAAAAAACAGGTTTTCCGTAGTTCTTGCGAAAGCGCAATCTGTTCTGGGTCCTTGTTCTGTCCATCATAGGACTGTAGGTTGTCATCTTCCCCACTAGTCTTTTGCTGCTGCGCCAGGAGGGTTGGGACGAATGTTGTGTAGTGTACAGGTTTCAGTTGGCCAAAGAGGACATTAACAGGGCCTGAAAATCAGGGAAGTCCACGCCACTTTGCAACTGTCTGGACCCATTGGCTGAATCAATTGGCTGGATTCAATAGTCAACAGCCAAGAACCCTGACAGCTTTCTCCCAAAGGCCATTAACCTTGCACTGAGGAGCAAAGCCGGTTGCCAAAAACACTCAGGCCAGGGTAGACGCGATTCGGGTTTAGTGAGCACGGCATCAACGGCTTCGAGCACGTTCAAACGATTAGATGCTGAAAGACAACTTCAGTAAGGTCGTGAAATAAGTGCGCTAAAGTGGATCGGCCTGGCTCAGAGCAACCTGGCGGATTGACGCGGCGTGGGCCCCGGAAAGACCCGTGATTCAAAGGGCCGGTGTGGGATTTCTGGCGCGCTCTGCAAAGTGGTGATCACCCGCCCCGGCGCGGAGGAGGCACAGCCATGGGTGGTTGCGGAGGACCGGTCCCCAAGGTGGGGTGGCAATGCAGGGCACCGTGGTCACCCTTGGGCCCAGCTGGATTTTCCGCTGTTTCGTTTACCGGGTCGGGGTTCGTTCGGGAGTCTGTTTTCGTTTACACGCCGCAACTGGAGGGGCTGGCGCAGGCCGTTGGCCCACTGTTGGGATCCATCTGCTTCCCAGTGCCGTTTCGCGACAAGCGGTCAGATCGCTGGGCAGACCGGATTTCAGGTCGCTTCTGAAAAGTCCACGGTGGGCACCGAAGCGGGTGCTGCCTCACACGATCTGCTGCGAGTTCGGGCGCGGAGAAGCCGTGCGGTGCGATCCCCGACCTCTCACGGGGGATCGCATTGGGCGGGGCGGCGGCGGCGCAGCTGCAGATACAGGATGGTGCGCCGTCGGCCCGCATCGGCAGATCGAGCTGGAAAAGATCTCTTTGTCGAAGACGCCCTTGCGTCATCCAGCTCCGGCGGCAGGTTGGCCACACCGTTGGCCGTCGGCCACCACGAACACCCGCCGTGGTCTTCTCGGCCATCAGAGTGAGCAGGCTGGGCCCAGCACCGCTGGTGGCTCCCCATCGCTGCGGCTGTCGCCCGAGCCCTTGTCCAATCTCATCGAATCAAGAGCCGCTAGGGTCCATTCGCTTCGGCCCGGCGGATCATGTCGCGGGTTGCGCGCTTCGCTCGGCTCTCCCACCAGGACCGGCAACAGCGACCACATCCAGCGCTGAGCAGGGGCATCGCCGCTGCTGGGCAATCGCCTTGGCTGTCAGGTGACTTGCCCGTGCCCTGGGGCCCCACCAGCAGCACCTCCCCTGGGGCAGGGTGCAGGCCATAGCGCTCGGCTTCGTCGCTGGCTTAAGGCCAGGCGGCGCTGGTCAAAGCAATGCTTGAGGGCTCCAAAGCCGCCGATGATCCGCCGGGGCTCGCTCTCAGTGTGGGTGGCCGTTACTCAGCAGCTCCGCTGCGGGCGATCGGACTGGGTTTTTCCTCGAGAACCTCAGCGGAGCTCGGCCTCCCGATCTGGCCACGGGGCTAAGGCCCGGGCGGCACTGGCGGATCCGTTGTTCGTCAGACCGCTGCAGGAATGGACGAGCTGCTCGGGGCATTCGGCAGGGGGGCGAATGCCACTGCCTGGGCATGCTTTCAGAGGTCGCGGATCTGCCCCCGCGCCGTGGCAAGGGCAGATCGAGCACCGGTGATGCACTCTCCCGCTTCCTGGGCACCTTGCCAGTCGGGGCGCTGTGATTCCCAGGGTCTGGGCTGGCGGCCGCAGGTGATCGAGAGGATTGCGCAGGCGCGGCAGGATGACCGGATCATCGCAGTAGCGATGGACAATCGAGAAGGCAGAAGAATGGCAGGTTGATCCTGGGGCAGGGATTTTGAGGCTTGTCGAGGGCCGCCAGCGGATTTGCGGTGGCCTCGCCGAGCGGATTCGGCAGCCGGCGATCCCTCAACCGAATCCCAGCGA
>Ga0163217_1071686_pt1 | contig 13668 bp, 7 predicted proteins | sample SynspAceP_FD_185933 | JGI IMG/M metagenome (GOLD analysis project Ga0163217, IMG submission 185933) | Saline lake microbial communities from Ace Lake in Antarctica - Synechococcus sp. Ace-P (PacBio error correction) | ecosystem: Environmental > Aquatic > Non-marine Saline and Alkaline > Saline ... | reverse complement strand
TGTCACCTAAAAAATGCTTTTATTGATTAGTTTCAATTATTGTCTACCTCACTTCCCCATAGTAGTTACGGCAAGGTGGGCATAAAATTTAGGCCTACCATACAATAATACTTTACAACAGCAATTTAAGTATTAGCTAAAACCCATACCTTGCGCGATCTTTATGAGCAACACGGTGGAGAATACCATGGTCACAATGCGATCATATTGACGATTATCCAGCACAATTTACAGCACAATGGCTGACTTGACTACAAAAAAGCTCCGATGGATTTTTACTATGCAATGCCTAGAATAATTTCCTCTGAGCCTATTCATTACCGAATGCGGCTGAATTTAGAGGTGTGCAGAAGGCCAGCGATTTGTATCACATCTTCGAAAGCAGAGCAAGAGAAATAAAGTTGAAAATTTCTGCGCCAGCAAAATAATTAACCAATGAGTGATTTAAGTGGAATTGCTTTAACCTAACGCATTTCTCGACGTAACCTAAATTTCAAAATCGATTACCTTTAAGTAGCCTTAGTAATCACATTGTTGCTTTCTTGCTCTATCAAAACCTTAGACGCCGATTTGCAGCGAATGCAAGAAATCTGCTTAATCTGAGAAGAAAATTATAGCATCATATTTATCGGCACAAAACAAAAAATAGTATAATAAGATATTTAATTAAAATTTAACCATCAAAGGCACCAGACTTTCAGTTTAAACATATCGAAAATAGTTTACCCCAACCCAACCGCTGTAAATATTAAGATGCATGAATGCCCGTAGATGTGACACAGAACTTCAAGGTGACTTATTAAACTGTACTGGTGGCTAGGAACCTTCCTCTACTCTAGCACAAACTTAATTCGCGTCATAGCCACAGAATTTCCATCGTCGGTTACCCTGCGCAATACAATATTCCTCTTAACAAAATTATAATTCACCGTAATAAGAATGTCGAGTGAAGAATTGTAGAGCGCATTGCAAAAACGAGAGTTTCGCGATTAAAGCCATTAATCTGCTAAGATTTTGATGCTCGACCATATTAGTAGACCCACCACCTCTGGACTAGTATAAAACCTTAGGCAATGGGTAAAGACCTACCAACTATCGTTTACATCTTCTTGTAACCCAGACACCTGAAACAAAATCTCGAAGTACTGCAGCCAAAACCTCATAATCAGTAGTACGCTTGGCTTTGTTCATCAGTTTCCCATACCCATCACACAGAATCTGTGTATTTTACAAACAGCTTAAGCCTGTGAAGCTCCAACAACGAAAATTCTCAATTGTATTTTGAGCTTTCACGCCAATACCCTTCTTATGTTCCGAAGATGCACAGGCCTCTGCCCTGTGCTAAAACCGTTCACCATGCCTCAGCTTGTAAAATTAGCAATATTTACTTTTTGAGCCAGTCGTTGCCATAGTGTAAGTCAGTCAGTTTCTCATGAAGTGCGAATCTCGCGCAAAACTGCCGCTTCTGAGGCAATTGAAGTCCCCGTAGCTCACCTAAGCAAAATCTAAAAAACGTTACTGTTCATTAATGAATTTCCATAAAAGTCCGACGGAGTATTATTACTCCTCCGCCAAGCTATTCTCAATTCTGGCTTGACGCATAAGTTGTCGCAAAGCTAACCCCGCTCATCAACTAGGGTTAGTTCCTAAAACTCGATCAATATCTTTAAAATGTCGATAAAAAGATTAGGAGCAATACTGCGACCCTACAACTTCCCTTAGATCTAATACTAGACAACTGCGTGTTCATCAAGCAATGGAAAAAAGCGGCTTCAATAATACTCGCGAGTACGTAGTTTTTAGTGACGACTCACAATAAGGCCCTAGTGATTTAATAAACTAGTCTAACCTGAAAAGAGCTTGGGACACAGCCAATGTTCAATCAGTTATCAGCAATTTCTTGATTAAGGGACGCAAAAGTAAAATGAGCGTTACGTTGTAAGCTCAAACGTAATTATCATGAAAAAAACCTCGCTTGTATATTTGTAAATGTTGCATATTCCTGATAAACCGGACTTATCGCCTTTTTATTCTTCCTTACGAAGGCCTTTACCATGGATCTTGATAGCTTTAAATTATCGCTTTATTGACTTATCTATTTTTCGGGTAGTCGATTACCGCTGGTCCACCGTGTGTCTCATAAAGGCCTATGAGCTAACCCCGTAGTAAGAGTTGTCTGGTCTAGGTGGGCGAGGCTTTGCAAAACAGCATTTTGCACTGTGCTCAGATCAACCTTATTCACCATAAACACGTAGATACAATGAATCTACCCCTATCGCAAAAATGATTTTTCTCACATATTGCTTGAAGCTTAGAGATACAAGTTGATCGTTATAGTGATTACAGTAATTGTCGAATCTGCAAAAAGATAAAAGTTGTTATGTGCAACACCGTCATTTTATTTAGCCATCATGTAAGCGCTAATTTGGTGTGCCTATTTGTTAGTTGCTTTAATAATGACATTTTGGGCATGTTGCTTTTAGGCTGTGTGTTTAGACTGTTTTAGCATTCACTGACTTCTTTATTAACTCTTTAGCCCAATTGGGGAGACAGCCCTACACTGATAAAACATAGTTGCTAGAGATATGATATTTTAGCCTTTGTTCACCTTTGGTGCAGGAGTTACTCATAATTTCCATTTCATATTCTTGAATAGACATCGGCAATGAATGGTATAGGATGTGCAATTCTGACCCAGTAAATGGGCTAATCAGAGACTATCTTTTTGGGACTCGCTAGAACTTACACGCTGCCCTGAAGAACGTATTGAAAAGCCAGACTAGGTTATGCAATTGCAACGCTCAAGAAGACGCATCGCATATTAGCCAATGGAGAAGAAAATATGCAAACCTCCAGACGAATACAGCTGCTGGTGCAACGGAATGACAGATATTACGCAGCTAAAAAACCGTATTGAGAATTGAAAAAAACAAGATCCTAAAACGCAAGTTTGAAATTGGAATTGCACCATCGCTATAAGATTGAAAACTTAAATTTGCTTTACAGAAAGAAAATGCTTAATTAAATCAATTAGTTTGTTGCCCTTAATGTCGAGAACTAGGAGAAGCCAGGATCACAAAAAAAGCTGGCTTCAAGCAGCTTTTTTATTTATCTTATTCTTATTAACTAGAGCAAAATAATTTAGTGTCCTGTTTCTTGATCTTGACATTACTTTAATTCAACATTCTTATTTAGGAACGAATTTGTGTGTCGCCATCCATTGGGCTTTGGCTTCTCAAGTTTCAAGTGAGCTCCCGTTGCATATTTTGAAATGATATTGTTCGTTATCAAAGATTGCAGGCACTGGGACTGTTCACCTCATAACTCTCATGTCAATACAATAAACCCATGGGGCCCCTTTTTTTTTTGAAAAAAAAAAAAAAAAAAAAAAAACTATTTCCTGTGCGCTAGATGAGGCTATACCAATAAAATGCTCGTACAACTTAGTTTCAACGCATAATTATTCACCTTTAAATTGCTGGTAAAGTCAAAAGTTCACTGATAGGACAAACACATCAAGTTTAAAACATAGTTTGTTACATATTATGGACAAAGTAAATTATTGCTATATTTTTTTGATTCCACGCAGAAATAATCACCAAATAAAGTCGTATGTAGAGAGTGACAATTACTCTTGATGGGCTAGACTAAAAAAAGAATCAGGAAGAAAGCCGGTAGCGTTTTACGGTCAAATTTAAATAATATTAAGCAGCACACAATTAAGCTGAGCAAAAAATGTCAAACAAAAACACAGTATTGCTACCTAAGGTAAATCCGAGCGTTAAATTTTACATGTCACGATGGTTCAATCCAAAAAGGCCAGCAACTGGTTCGATGGCATAGGTTTGGCAAAACAGCTATCCATTGCTTCATCACACCCGAGTTTCAGCATATAATCCTTGTTCTTCGCTTTCTATGCCTCAGCATGTTGATAGCCCCAGTTTATTCCTTAGTGTTACTATAGTATTTCAGCAATAAAGGCCGAACTTACCTGCATGATTTCATTCACAAAAGAACGATCAACCTTTAGTCATATCCAAACGGAAGCTTGCTGCAAATAGCTCATCGAATGAAAATCAGTACCATAAATCATCAATACTACTTTAACCCCAACGCTTTTAATTCCGCAACGCTTCCACCCCACAATTTGTGCTCACCTAACAATACTTGCATAATTTCCAGTTCTATTTTTTTCGGGTTTAATACCTTCACTGAGTGATAACGTCTTTTACCACATTAATTAAAAGCTGATCTCGAAATTGGGGCATGAAATATTACTGCCACGTAATTCATTCAAAATCCATAGGTCGCAGCGACACCTAATTGTCCACACGATTTTCTATCACCATTTTGCACACTATGTCTAATATAAGCCCCGAATATTCGCAAGCGGATTAAAACATCTGCGAAATATCATCCTTGCACCGTAACAAAGCTCCATACAACTACATTTCAGTGACAAATCCACTTGTGGTTAGGTACCACCATTGTAAATTTACGCGCCTTAAAGTCGATAGCAAGTTGACGATCATGTCTAAACCACTTTGTTTGCTCTTCCATCTCAGTTCGTATATTCAAATTTGTATTAGTGTTTTTCTTTGCTTGTTTAACGCATGTTGCTATGTTTTAAGAAGTTAATGCGCGCTTTGGATTTTGTCGTTAATCTAACATAAACCAAAAAGATGCCCCCAAAATGCAGAGAGTGTCGCCAGCCTTAAAAGGAGCGATAAAAAGCTCTTGTAAGGTTTGTGGATAACAAAAAACTCAGGGCCAATAACCCAAACACATCAGAACCAATGCTGCCTAACGAACCTTGCTCTTAAAAGTCTCCTCAAGTTCTATCAAGCAACCGATAATAGTACCACTTTGCCTTACATTTGGCCGAGAGCCATCGTTATATCTGCGAAAAATGGCTGATATCAACAGTGCGTACCATCACATCCTGAGTCGGATTTTTCCATTGCCAAGCTCATCCAGACATATTAAAACTCGCTACGATTTGTAATTTCGTAACCATCCTTAACGCAGCCGTACGCAACTGATGAAACAAATTAAACATTTTCATAGCACAGAACACTGGTCAAAAGAATACTTCAAGTACTGTTTATTTATCTCAACTAATTTCTCTTACCCATTTGAGATTAACACGGCCTTCATGCCAGAAAAACTATTAGTACAGCCAGACGAAATCGTGGTTCGAATATATGTGTTTTGCTTAGCAGCGTTTACAAAATCACGATTTTAGCATAGTACTATGTTCAACTTGCATTGATGTGGCAGGCAAAACCTCACCCAGCTCCGAGATATAACACCATCTTCATCTTTTCCGCACAGAGGCCTCCCAGCACACACACACCTCCGACTCAAGGCCAAGAGCGAGCATTTGTGTACTACTCCCTTCACAAAGATTTTTACTAATGTTCTTCCATCAAATTTGCAGCAGAGATTATTTTTTCTGCAGACCAAGTCGGCTTTGATTAATGGATAATATTTGTTTGATTGAACGTAAGGACGCTATTATTGTCGTGACTATTGCTTTCGGTTTAAAACTCTTTCTGGTTTTATAGTCATGATATCATAATCTTTTATAATGCTCTTCAGAGAATATCCCGCTGACCAGTGCGCAATTATCCTGGTCTTCTAGCCCATTTCTGGAAGGCATGATTTTGGCTACTTCAAAACCTGAATCATCAGTTCCATCACCACATCTAAACAAGATTATGGAATACTTGAGCCCATGTCCCAATAATTTTTTAATGCCTCAAGACAACCAGAATAGGCATGAATTTAACTTTAAACCTTTGTCATTTACAATTATAGTCTGACAAGCTAAGCGTCATAGGTGAATTTCTCATCATCATCAACGGACTAAGATTTCCCAATAACCACTTTGCCCGTGACTCTGACCTTTTCTTCCATAAAAAATAAGTTCAATCATTTTCATAATTAATTTCGCTCATTAATTTACAGAAGACTCCGCAGTTAAAAGATTTGTTGGTTAAGTTAAAAGTCTAGCTAACATTACCCCAATACTTGCTTAGAGCAAAGACTCCTATCACAATTGAGTAATTTATGATATGAAGAGCTATTCTTTATTTTAACGCTAAGTATCAATCAAATCTTCGTATGACGCACAGCTCTCACTAAAATTCCAATAAACACATGTCATTAAAGTAAAAATATTGGTTTTAAGCTATAACAACTGATGATTAAACATTAAAACCCAAGTCAAATTGAATAACCCAATATAACTGAAACAGGTTAAAAAAACGCGCACAATGCATGCCGAAATGGTTTTAGTCAGCTGGAATTTATTCAATAACAAATGCCAAACAAAACCCAAAGTATCGATACAAATAAGTGAGCGTCTAAAAAATTAAAAAAACGCCGGAAATTTATAAAATTAGAAAGTATTCTTAGTTAAAACCATTAAACTTGTGTCGGATGATGTCAAAGGACGATATATCCTGACTTGGTTTTTCAGTTTTATTAAAATGCAGAAATCTATTCCCCTCCATGCAAGAATTATGGGGGGAAATTTTTGCAGTTGAAAGTGTAAAGCCACTGTAGTTTCCCTCAACACTTTGCAGTTATTAACAACTGACGCAAAAAGATGCCCTAATTTTCGCCCCCCCCCCCCCGTTTGCGGTTTAATTTTGCCCCCCCCCCCAGTCTGGCAAACGAGGGACTCTAGCCCAAAGTTATTTATTGGCTAGTTCCGTAAAAAATCTCTTGTCTTTTTTAAGCACTAATAGTGGACACCAAACTGAATTGGCGCAATTTGCGTTTAGTCTATCTGATTCTGGCATTAATGATTTAGCCTAATTCACACAGGCAAATAGAATCCAGAAATCCCATTAGGTGATACAAACAGAATGGCGCGGTTGCTGACACACGATGACACATCGCAAGACTAAAAAGCACTTTTACTCTGTTTTTTTAAATACCACCACAGGAGCAGAACTGAGTAAACTTGGTCAATAGCCCAAGCAAGACCACTATGTTGCTGCGCTTGAACAAAGGCTTAGTGGCCCGTATTTATATAAAAACGAATCTGCATAAAAAAGCCAAATTCCGCGTTTTTAAGAAGCGCTTAGAACCATCGCCAATTCATGTACCACATTCTCTTTTTCATACCAAAAGAAACGCGATCTTGCTCATTCATACCTTCCTCTAACGCAGCGAATTATATTCCAACGCCGAAGACACATAACCTTTTTCCCAAGTGAGATAAGGAAGATTGTGCTCTTTGAGTAATAATGTACTGTCCTTTATGGTCCAGTTAATAATAGTATAAATCTTGAAACTGATTTCTTTTAGCGTTGCACCAACCGCTAGTTTTCTCGCTATCAACTGGCTGCGGCGCAGCCAGCGAACCCAACTTTACCGATAACTCTGCTAAGCTTGCTGCATGGTTCACTTTAAGCTGGATTTATAACGATAATACCGTCTTGGCCCTTTTCCATAACTTGCCCTCTCGCCTCTTGCAAGCTGCAACTGGTGCGCGGTAGACTCAGGTAAGTTGAGCTTTTCATCAACTCATCAATATGATAGTTTCAGGGAAAAATAGCCGTGTCTTTACCACTACAGGAATATCATGGTTTCTTGACTTTCACCAGTGCAGCATCACCGCAGCTTTGTGCACCAAAACATAGAAGACAGCATAAAATTCGGGCAAATGTCCATGCCAAAGAGACCCTCTCTTGAGACTCACTTTTCAAGTTGCACATTCAACGAGGCAAGCTCTCTGCGCTTAGGGCAAAAGTGACCTTGCTTTGTTTGCAGGTATTAGATGGCAATTCTGACTCATTCAAAAAATCTTTGGCAGGAATCTATGAACCGGCTCTTGACAACTTAGCGCGGATCACAAAATCACAATGACTCATTAGCTGCCAAGCTTCTTTCGCCCAACGACAAATCATTCATCAAAGCTCATCGCATGATTTCTTTTTCATCGATATTTTCACGATACATCCTTGGTATAGCGTGTACCTCACGATTACCACCAAGATGCAGATTATATTTACCGGGCCTTTTACCGACTAAACCCACTTCCCAACATTAGCTCGCCACCAAACCATTGGGCAAGCCCAGTGACCCGAAAAATACATGCAGGTCCCTCTGAAGAAGAAATACCATGCTAATAGATTAGCATTCATACTCCATCCGATCGTGCTTCCTGACGCTTTCTCGCCTACCGTCCATTGCCATAAGGACGAAGTAGGAGGCACACCACCCCTTAGAATCTAAGCGCTGTGGACTACATCTCTGGCAAATCCGCTAGGTAAGTCACATGGTCTGCGGCATAGCAAAGCTGTTCAATTTTATCTTATCACTCTGCCGTACGCCAGGCCAAACAATCTAAATTGTCCTCAGCGGGTTGAATCTTGCATCTCGTAGGTGATATTTCTCGAATCTCAGTCCGACCCTGGATCACTTTCTCTCCTCAAGATGTTCTTTGCCTCGGATAATCGAGAAATTTCGCCCGTTTTCGCTTACCAAGCTCAGTGATTAAAATTGTTCGTTTACTCTCATTCTATCCTTCAACCCAACCAATGCGATTCGAACTTCGCACGGTTCGATGTAGCTACTTGCTCCACCAACGACGTACTGCGTCGAAATTTATGCCCTGCGCGCGATTCAACTTTCCTCGTGCTTCTCTGAGGAAGGTTCTCAACGACCTTTTAAAATACGGGCGAACCTCAGTATCCTTTCTCTATGTTTTTGTTCTTATGAAGCGTCATTATATGTCTTATCAGCGTGTTTTTTCACGATTAAACTTCGGTGTTGCTCTCCTCATACAGGCTTCGACTGTCGATCGGGTTATCCTTCGAGCTTCGGCGATCTGCCTTAATGTCTATGGTTCATACGAGTCCTGTAACTCAGAAAGTCTCACTCTCGTTCACGGTGCGCGAACAGTGTGGTGCCCGGTGGTCATAGCTTTGATAAACGTCCACTTCCACTCCAAACTGTTCTGAAGTTCGCGAGAATTCGACCCGATTGTTCGTGGCGACGTCCGCTGATCTACATAAATTCAAAACTTCGGAGCCCTCTAGGATACAGACTGACACAATCGATATCATTATGCGCGGAAAAACACAACTACTCTTTGTTTTAAAATGACGTCGGTAGGATTAATTTATCTGGCCTAAAATAGCTCTTCATCAGTTAGTTTGCAAACTTTTCACATCTAAGCCGAAATTATCTAGCAGTAAGCACGTGTTTTGCGAAACTAAGCTTTGCGCGCCAAGTACTACATAGCACATCACTTGGGCACTTCCTTTCGTCCTAAATGCGATAGGCTGCATGGGGTCGCTCATCTTGCTCGATTCGAAACCTGTTCGTTAGAGCTGTGCACTATACTTTAACGAAGATAACGATCAAGATCACCGGCCGGCTGCGCCAATAGAATCGATACCGCTCTTCATGCAAGTGTATTGATGCAGTCAGCTTGTATGTCGCGTCTCTACTCCCATGTAATTGAAGAGCTGTCGAATCTAGTATCTTTCAAGACTTTGCCTGAATACTGCCAAGCATAAGAGTGTGCCCTCCTGTCGCTCGAACATGTTATTCAAACTTCGAGCCATTGAGTGGGCGTGATAATACCGCCCGGTAAACGTGCACGAAGCATTAGCGTTTTGCAAAGTTCTAACTTTTGTTTGCGCTCGCTCTGCACGAATACGCACTGGGTCATCTTGCTGAACATGCCCTGAAGCGAATCAACTGAAAATTGTCAGCGCTAAACCGCCGCTAGTTCGTTCTTTAAAGTCTTCAGGATGGTGCCACGCAAAAAAATACTGCGCTTTTCATTCGTCTCGATTATCAGCTAATTTTGCCCTGCACAATCAGATTATGATCGATTATCGGTTCTTATTATGATATAAACATTCCTTTCTGTATATTGTGGATTTAGCTCCAGACGCAATTCCATAATATACTTCGTTCAGCCTTGCCTCTCTTTGACCACCATTGCAATTATGCCCGATCGCATAAGTGCGTCCTATACGTGTCTTTACATATGATCTGCGGTCACCGCCAACGTTAGATATGCGCGCCATCTTGCAACAGTATACACTTTGCTCGACCTTCCGCCTCAAAAAACATGTTGCATACACTTTTTTTCTTCTTAACTATCGTCGTGCGAGTAGAGAAAGCCCAGACACTTTGTCGACACGCCATTCTTTTGACAACGTTCACTCACTGATAGGAGTAAATCTTGGTCGTAATTGGTGGTTATCACACCGAAACACACAAATTGTTTACCTTAGCCTTCTCAAGCTTCTCGTAGTCGCTGGGACAGATAAAACTGCTTCTGAAAGGTCTGATATCTCCAGGCGCTGCCGATTCATAGTACAGGTGGTTCTGGATTCCTGGCAAGCCAAATCGTCTCCAGTCCTTTGCGTGTATATCGAGAAAAACCCTGACTTTCTCCGCCTTTCTTCTAAGACATTTTTAGCGTAAAGGAATCCTGAAGGCGCCGCCCCTCAGCTTGATACCGGTAACCATGAGAGTTGTGGCATACGAACTACTCCACTCTGTAGGGTGAACTCCCTTTGCCTTTCAACTTCAGCCTGACTTCGAGGCATTAGAATAAGACGAGAGCCATGTTTTCCATACGGGACGTAAGGAGCTAATTCAAGCTAGCTGTGTTGGCTCGTTTTAATTCTCTGTTATCCCTGACTCATGCGCGTAACCACATTTCAATTATTGTACGCTCTGCCAAGTACACACGCCAACTACCTCTTTACTGTTTCAATTTAGCGGCGGATTCATCACGTGCTTGTGCCATTAGACTACTCGCTTTGGGGCAAAAAGTCGGATAACTCAGGTAAGCTCTATTTTTTCAAATCAATGCATCAAATAAATATGTGTGAGCGCATTGCTTCAGTTGAATAGTTTAATCGACTCATTCTTTTCTCCAGTGCCCATAGACAATATCAAAGCTACTCCTTAATACGCAACTCGCATCGTTAATGAACTCATTTACTCACCGGCACTCTCCGTCTTTTACGATAACCGAGTCTGCACTCAGCACTTCGAACCTTGTTGTCGCATATCTTTAAGCTTGAATCTCTACCCGGTATTTCCTGACTCGCCAGTAAAGGCCTTGAAGGGAATTTTTGTGTGTGTTATTTTAACCACATTTGTCCATGTGTCTTCACTTGCTATGGTTCGTTAATCTGAGATATGCCCATATTCTCACTGTCGTTCAGCCATTCTCATCTAACGTCTTGCGCATATCTAATGTGCGACTGACCGCGTCGCGGTCGCTCGTAATCGTGTACACTCATCTAAGCGATCTAAAATTCTTTGGCGCCGAGATCAGCCAAGCGTGAATCAAGTCTTACCTTCTGACAGAAAACTCTAGCTACGTCACCTAAGCCAATACTGCCAAAGTGCCAAATTGGGTATTTAGGGGACTTTTTTACTGGGCTAAAAAAGCATGAAACTCTACTGCATCATCAGGTGCATCACCTTCACCATGGGTACTACAATCGCCGGACAATATGAACTCGACTTCAATTGTTTGGCTTATATAATCACCATGCTATAAACTCCGATGTCAGCAACCATTGTTGCTTATGAGTTTGCTTTTACTTGACTTAATTCACTTCGAACCCTGAGTTTATCGCCGTTACCGGTTTGAGATCGAATAAAATAGTGAGCCTTTTTGCGTATCGAGACCGACAGGCTGCGTTTTATACCCGAACTCGGCCGCATTATGCCCTGGCATCGACTTGCCCACAACCGACGCTCAATTTGCTCAAACCACATTCACCATATCTTAATTAGTCGCGACGCATGTTGCTGCCGTCCAAGTCCTCGTATGAATTAATGGCACAGCTCATCTGTTCAGCCCATTAAAGTGACCGCGGACCCGCGAATTTGAGTGATTACGATTATTTTTCTGCCGAGAAGCACATAAATCACTACCTTCTATTAGATCACCACATATGGTGAAGCGATTCTTTTATTAACCGGAAAATTAAAACTAATTTTTATTACTTAAGCCTGAAAGATTAATGGGACTTTCAAGGACCGAAAATAGCCCCATTTAAATTTCCAGAAGAGCTTCTGACAAATTAATAACCATTAAGTCCTGTAGATACCAACTTATTACTAGCCCTGGATTAGCCGATACTTTAAATTCTGGCCTGCAAAAATGAACACGACGATCTTGTCCATACCAAGATGGACTAAGCTGGGAACCCGTCTTAGCATTTTCCGATAAAAATCACTTCATGCCTTGGATTTCGTTGCCAATCTGAATACTAAAAACTTTAATCGCCTTCGATATACACACGAAACCAGAGTAGGTTTATACCCAGAGCCGAGATATCCATCGGATACGACACAGGAAAATTCTTCACGCCCCGTTCTTGTTGCGATCATCCTTTATCTCCCAGTAACATACTTAGATTCCACAATACATTTCCAGTTATCTTATCTTTTCTACCAATCAAAGCTTAACTCCACCTCATTGGTCACATACAGTTTCCTATAGATTACAAAATAGTATCTCGGTAGATGCTTCAGATTTAGAACATCCTGCTTCACTTGCCTTGTGTATTTACCAGTAAAACAACCTACATCCTCCGGATGTAAAATGCTCAGCCTCCACCACCGACGCGCGAGCCGCGCGAGCGCTATCCATGGCTCCCAGTCCCGCACTGTTTAATATTTGGTTGTCACGTGGAAGAGTATGCTCTACAAGACATGTAAGTCAAAACTCGACTTTTCGGTTTTGTTGCCCCCAAAATTTGAAATAATATTTATACCGTCCTCAGAAAACCCACCTTTTGGTTTCCATCCATCTCGCGAGGCTATGCCCCAGGAGATTAAACCCAATTAAGTGTCTGCTTTGACTTGAAAGCCAGTCTCTAAGCAACAATTCCTACTGATACCTACAAATACCTGAGTGGGTTCGTTATATACGATTCCTGTCCCTCGTTAGCGCTCTGATTAATAAGTCTCTGAGTAGTTCGACGAATTAAGCCCGCGTGTTGCCCGAGAAGAACTACATGTTTCCAGTCACCAGGATGAAATTCTCTCTTCTTATTCTGGCCAATAACATAAACCACTGCCGTTGAGAATTAGAGCCACATCCCACACCTACTTGACTTCGCTTGTCAGTTGTCCTCCCAATGCCGCCTCAAAGCACTCGTATTTCAACTACTATCTGCTGTAAACTTAATTACCCGGCATTCTTTTTCTCAAACATCAGCTAAAGTCTACTCAAAGCTTGAGAAAATTGGAGCAATGTGCCCAAACTTGCTACGCGCCCTCCAGCATACAACAGTGTTATCGTTCTATAGCCCTATCACCGGCTTGTTCTCTATTTTCCTATAGCTAGTCTTGCATTTCTCCGCGGCCAGGTCTTCTTACTTTGACTGTGTCGCCTGCGCTATCACCCGGCCTAAGCTAGGTCGTAAACGTTACGTTCTTTGACCCACTCCATACTTTGCTATCTCTCTTGCGACAACTACCCGATATGACGGTGTTTCGACTTGCTTTAGCCAAAGGTCACGGTAACATTATCCGCCGCGCATAAAACTGCCTTGTCCTTTGCAGCCGGCTGATATCGGACAAAGCTTTCGCGATTACAGATAGAGGATTATCGATACCTTTTTCTTTGGTGATCCAACGAATTCTGCCGTAGGCTCGGAT
>Ga0163217_1074048_pt1 | contig 13669 bp, 14 predicted proteins | sample SynspAceP_FD_185933 | JGI IMG/M metagenome (GOLD analysis project Ga0163217, IMG submission 185933) | Saline lake microbial communities from Ace Lake in Antarctica - Synechococcus sp. Ace-P (PacBio error correction) | ecosystem: Environmental > Aquatic > Non-marine Saline and Alkaline > Saline ... | reverse complement strand
TCCATAGTTCTCGTTTCAATCAGGACTGGCCCAGGCGTCAGCCAGAACGATGGTCGGTGGGCGGGCGATGTCATGGGTGGTCCCGTAGTCCGATGATCAATGCTAACTGAAATATAACCTGTTTGAGCTGGCCGGCAGGGCGTATAGCCGGTTGAATGTGGTTGATTGCCGCCCGCTTGCGCTACATCAGGGCTCCAGACATAGGCCAGGTGACCATGAAACAGCGGCGCTAAACTTATCAGCGTGGCTGTGGTCAATCTGTTAGCTGTATCAATATCGCAACATATAATATTTTGCTTCACGGTGATTGTGGTCGCGGGGCTATGGAGCCGGGTCACGTCATTTGATGCGGTAGGGAATTCTATTTACAAGTGTTGGCGCGGCAAGTCTGATCAGCCGCCGGTGCTGCTGCATCATGGTATGTTGCCTCCATTCGCGAGTCAACTGGGGTTTTCAATCCCCGGGATGGTGCGCCGGCTGAATGCAGCGGGGCGCGACGTTATCCACTCTGGCATTTTAACAAACCCGGCCCGGCAGTAGGCACGGTTTCGAGCGCTCAGAAAAAACCCGCAGACGCGGCGGACGCAGCTACGGTGAAATCGCGGCTGGCGCAAGACCTCAGGTGTCCTGCTGGATGAACTCGAATGACGAGGTGGATCTGGTTGGCTATTCCATGGGCGCTACGGGCCTCTGCTGGCCCCACGGAGAATACGTATTCGCCGCTGGTTATTGGCGATGTAGGCGGTTGAGCCTGTGCACATTGATAGCGCTTATCGCTCAGCGGCCGCAAAAGCGCTGTCCAAGGGCCATGTTGAGGCAGCCGCTGGAGTATTCGTAATCCGATGTTGCTGGGTTTCTCGCTTGCTGTGCGGACATGCTCATGGCTGGATCGCCAAGCGATGGTGCGCAGGGCGCTGGCTTTCACTCCAGGTCGAGTCCCACTTGGAGACGGAGAACGCCGCCACGCTCGAGGTCATTGCCGGCCGCCAGTGACCCTTTGCTCGCCAGCCGCACCAAACTGCAGAAAAGTGGTCGCTGGCGCGAGCTCAGGTGGTGGCGCAGGCGACTACGGCCAGTGTGCTCTGCTCAAGCCCAGTTTCAGGGTGTCTCGGGCGTACTGCGACAGCCAGTTTATCACCCTCACAGGCCGAAGGTTGCTCTTTCTGGCAAACACCAGTGTGGGTCCATCAGCTGGCGCGGCGCAGAAATATCATTGCCGTCTCACTGAATGTTCAGCGATCTGACCATGCGACGAATGTCGCCAATTTGTGGCTATTGAGGTTTAGGTTTCAACCCCTGGCGCTTTTTGAATGAGCGGGTCAAAAGGGCTGTCGCAAGGTTACTCGCGCGCTGACGCTTTGGTCAGCTCGCGGAACTGGTTAACAGCGTAAACGCGCCCCTCTCGGTCGCCGACCGATTGCAGGTCCGCGCGGTTCTGGCGCCGTTGGGGTTCAATCGGCTCGCTTTCCACGGCTTAGGTGTGCGATCTAGAATTGCACGCTGGCGGTTGATCTCTCCTCAGGCCCGCGGGCTGCTTCTTCGGCGCGCTGGCGACTCGTGCCATGTCATGCCAGTTGATCGGGTGCCGATTTCACGGGTTTTGAAATTGGCGTCCGAGTGACAGGGCCCGCCTTGTTGGACGTGCTTCGCTGTGTCACCCTCACCGCGCACTCGCTCGGAAGCGGATCGCGCATTTGAAGCAACTGCCTGCCCTCTTGGTGCCTTGTTGAGGCGTGTCATGCTGATGTTCCTGCATCAAGTCACCTATCTCATGCTGGCGTGCGGCTTCAGCTAACGTCCGAGAAGCCTCGTCGGCTTCCACGCAACGAGCCTGTTACAAGCTTCCGGGCTGGAGGCGGGTCTTCGATTAGGCGTTCAGCGCCAGAAGGTTGGCTCTGGCTCGGACGCTCAGCGATCACAGTCCAGCCGCTGACCCGTGGAATGCGTTAACGGATCCTGCGCGCAGCGCCTTTTGCCTCACTGGTTCGCGCTCGTGCCTCGAACGATCCTGTTTACCGGTGCCGCTGAGAATACGGGATATGTACTGCACCAGCATGGTATGGATCTAGTCGACACACCTATGTACCGTTTACGGACGATTTGGCCCGTGGCTGCGCCTTCCCGGTACGCTGGTTTGCTGTTGCAGTTTCTGCTGCACACTGTGCAGCGCTTCTGGCCACTCTCGGTTGTCGCTGACGGTCACTCTGCGGATTGTTTGCTGAAACGTGCATCTGGGGCAAGCAGACCTGCTCCGGGTTTCGCTTACGCTGTTGGGCCATGGCTTTTTCCGAAGCGCGCATGCGCCATGAGGACCGAAGAACATCCGCGGACCAACAGGTCTCCAACTGGACCCGGTCAATTTCCACGTCTGCGCTGATCAGGCGTGAAACCTGTGCGTACGAAAGCGAGTCAGAACGAGGTCGCAGTTCAGCAATTCTGTCGGTTACTGGTTACCGGCAGGCGGCGGGTAAGGTCACCTTCGCCTTCAGACAATATCGTCAGATTTGTTTTTGATCTGTTGCAGCGGGCGGCAGGCAGCGGTATTGGCCAGGATTACCCGGCGATGCGAACCACAATCAACAACACCGTGGCAATCACCAGGGATACCGGTGATGATGTTTTTCATCCGTTCGCGGACGCCTGGGTCCTCAACTAGTCGCAAGCTGCGCGTACGATGCGCAATCCAGGTTAATTGGGCCGGTACCCTCGGCCATGTCCCACGGGCAGATAAAGCTGTAGGCAGTTTCGGCACCAGTTACCGCTTCGTCTGCCCGGCAATGGCTGAAGGAAGTTAGTTGACGTAATAGGCTGTTGTTCCTTGGCCACGCGCCACAGTTCACGGTTGATATAGGACGCCACTTTCGCGCGTCACGCCGTGTTACTTCTCCGCGACTGTTGCCCGACCGTCACCGCGCTTATGCGCCCGCGGACGAAGGCGCACACATCGGAATCGTGGGCGCGAAGCGAATACCGATCATTCGTTAATCGCTAACTTGAATTACCTCTCGACAGCTGCTGACGCATTATCGGCCGTACTTGGCGCCGTCGTACAGCGACGCCACCACCGATAGCGATCTGCATATAGTTGCGCAGTCCTTGTACGCTTTCCTCAAGCAATCCTTCCCGCGTGGTTGTCCAGCTTCAGGTGCCATCAGCGCGCGAGGTTTTCAGATCTCTTCGCCCCGCCGCGCCCGCTTAGCGCGAGAGCGGGCGAACAGGAATGACCGCGCACCAGCGCAGCAGAGACGACTTATCGTGTACTCCTTGTTGGCACAGCGCGCATCGTGTTCTTCTCCGTAATGGGTCGGCAGGATGCTATTATGCCGTGAGATTCGATTTATCGGCAACGCCGTGGCTTTCTGATTAGTGCATTCAACTGGTTGAGAGGCGATTCCCGGACACCATACAATGCTGCACCACTGCAACTCCGCACACGGCTGCGTACCTTGCGAGCGTTCCTGTTCGACATAACTTCGCCATGTTTATCTGGGGATAAAAGCATGCTATTGAGGCAAGGTAGTTAGCGTGAGAACAGCGTAGAATCTCGGCATTCATGCGCGGCTGGACGCCTGCGGAAGAACCGTACGCGTTTGAGGCGATCGAAGCACTGTATGGGCTGAACGAGTACGCGGTTCATAGCTGATGTCTTAAGCGAACTGAAGGCCGGCTCTTCGGTATGGCAGCGGATCAGCGGGCGCAAGATCCAAACATCATGCATCTGGGCGTATCGGAGGAGGTGATTCGCGGTCCGGTTTAGCCCGACTCAGATAAAGCGCTGAGCATTGTTGGGTGCGTACGCCGTTGTTTCCCCGCTGTCTCATGGGCGTCTGCAGCTCCCAGTCTTGCGGTGAGGTGACACGCGCGCTTGCGCAATTCGTCAAAACTGAGTGGTCAGTGAAAAATATCTGTTGTACCTCTGCGGCCGAGAGCGGCGATTTACGCTCTAGGAGTTGTTACCTGCGGCGTTGACGCGTGCTGATTGTTAATCATTTAGCAGCGGCGCGTTCTCATACGGCAACTCCATGATATATTTTCGAACCACGGCCAAGGTTGGCGGGTGACGTTTTTTTCCGCTCTGGATCCCGTTTTAACTCTCGAGGTACGGGACCCTGCTGTCTTAAACGAGAAATGAATCTCCTGGTCATGACGTTATTACGCAACCTGCTTGTGCGCACTCCGCGTCCCAGCCGTGCTCTCGCAAAAGCTCGCGGTGAAAAGCATTACCGCCTTACGACAACGATTTTTTTTTTTTTTTTCAGGCCGTCGCATGACCATGAAGTAGTGACGCGTACGGCGTTAGTACTTACATGGCGCACACTGTCTACTCACCATCCCCATCCCTCGCCAGTTACGGCATTGCCGACGGCTTCGTTTTTATTAGCGGATCTGGTGTGTGTGTGTGGCTTGGCGGTTCTCTGATATTCTGGGTTGGTGGGAGAGATTGCATGCGTGGGAGCTCGACAGATGGGTATGGCCGACGCAAGGCCTGCTGCGATGCCCTTCTCTGATCAGCGTTCTTATGCGGCCCACGCGAATTACAGGGCGTGCATCGCCTCCGTGAGTCGGTTCTCAAGCACGTTCAGGTAGGCTTACCGAGCACGGTTATCGCCGCCGATTCACATACCTTCAGAGCACACTTTAAGCGCATTGAGCGCCGAACGCCTCGCTTGTGCCGTTCCCGTGGATCAGGTTGGCTATAACCCGTTTGTATCCAGATCTGACCCTTTACAGCCTGGGCAGGTAGTGGGAAACGCTAGCGATGCAGTGCGTGGCTCAAGAGCATGTGTCGATCCTATTCTTGCGCCAACTATGGATCTTGCGCAGGTAAATCTGGAATATTTCTGCTAAGCCTCGGGGATAGCACTCGTAGCGAAAGGAGGCGTTCTGAGGCGATATCAATCGCCGGCGCAAAACATGCTCCTGATCAGAACGGATTGGCGGCACAGAATATCCAACCATTATTGTTGAGCACGCGCTTCTACGTTGCAAAGAATATTGCACCACCGCCGTTGTCGGTACGCGTGAATCTGCTTTGCTGAAAAATCATTTCTTGCTGCGGCACCGGGATGGCGGGTTTTCTACTCTTGTCGAGCGGCTTGCGGTGTTACCTCGCTACCTCACCGACCTACCGTTACCAGGGCGAAATTTCCTTAGCCGAGTACCGTGCGGGCTGTGCCAACTTAAAGCCAATTGGCTAACGATCCGCACTATTGCATGCAGATGGCGAGCGGGTACTGCTAGGTGTCAGGACGAATCGGAAACCTGTATTGGACTATGCGAGAGCGAGTTTTCTTGCCTGTACCACGGAGCTATCACGCCGTTCGGGTTTTGCTCCACGCAGTGAAGTATTGCGCCTGGTGCGAGCGCCAAGATCGGCCACCTATGTTCCATACGCGCAAAGGTCTCATAGGTCATGATGTACGGAATTGCGAACCGAGTCAAAAACCTGTGTAAGGCTGGTTTTAATATACGTTTGGCACCGGCTGCGGAAGCCGTCATATGCAAAATCTTTATCGCGGGCTTACGGACAGGATGAAGGTGCTAAATTACTGGTTCTTGTGGCCTTTTGTTCAGTGGCGCACTTTTAAAATGCTGGGGCCAGACAGAAAGACAGGCGAGGGCCGCTTATTTGTCTGGGATGCAGGCAATGCTTGGCAATGCATGCTGCCAGCGCAAGGTTCTTCATCATGGCTTCATCTGGAGGTCTGTGGTATTGGATGCCGCCTTACAGCGGCCAGCCTGCCCGAAGCTATGCGGATACAGTGCTCGCGCTGGGTTTCACGATAGGCGGCAAACTGCCTGCAGGATGCCGGTTTTTTCGCGAGGGCGGTTCACCGGGGGTGCCTCTTGAGCTCTCGACTGGGCAAGGGCTATGCGGTTTGTAAGAGGCATCTACTGCATCTTCGCTTTGGCCATGGCTGCTGCTCACAACTCTACGCAGCGATCTTGGCTGGCATTTTGCTTGTACACCGGCAGAGTGGCAGGTATATGTAGGAGGAGGCAAAGGAGCTGAGGTATTGTCTGCGCTTCGCGCCGCCGCTGCAAAAAAGACGCAGTGTCTATGACACGCTGGTGGAGCGCTCACGGGGCTTTGATTGAGCTGAATGTTGATCCGCTCCTAATAAATTAGTCATTGGCCAGACAACTTCTGATGATGAAGGAAACGCTCTGAGGACTGCTTTGATTACACGCTGCGTTCAGCGGGTTGCGAAAACGTGGGTCTGATACGCTGCAGAGCTGCCGATTCATAATGGTTAAAAACAAAAGAGTCAGCTGGTTCAACCTAACAAACCAAGCCACCCCTGCACGCCGGCCAGCAACAAAGCCCATCAGCTGATTGAAAACGCTGAAGTTTGATGCGGCGATGTCAGCAACACCTGCCTTGATGCGAGCCAGGCAGAGCAGCATTGGCAGGATCGCCTCAGCAGAAACAGAGTCGCCAGCAGCATGCCGGTGCGTTGCGCGCCATGAACACACCTGACGACCGCCGTGCCACCGTCCATGGGGGTTCGGGCGTTGAATCGACTTTCCTGATAACTGCTATGCTTAGGACAGATGCTGTCGTGCTCACCATTCGACTCCAAGCGTTCTCCCTGGAAGGCGTTGCAGGGGAGTCCAGCTCCAGGTTGAGGCGGCGCGATCTGCCGCCAGATAAGGTCAGCTCAGAGCGCACCCGCCCAGTCCAGCAGGTTTGCACGCAGCGGGACTCCAGGCAGTTCATATTTGCAATGCAGCCCTCGCTAGCCTCGGACCAGCCCCGGCGTGACTTGCGAAGGGCACCCGGCACATGACACATAGTTGGTGTGCGCTGCAAGCACCGCGTGCACTCGACTGGCTCTCTGCGCAAACGATTTTTGGATTCGGTGGGGTATGGATTGCGACGAAGGCAAGGAATAACAGAGCAGACGTCAGCAGGTGAGTCAAGGTTCCGTCTACCGGGATGAGCATCTGTCTTGGAGTTATTGTGCGCTGCCTGCTCGCAGAGCGCTATATAGGGCAACGGTGTGTAGTAGGCGCGTTGCCGATGCTCTGCAGGGGTAACGCAGGCTCTGCGTCGCGCGCGCTTCAACTCAGGGCGGCCGAGTATTGGACTCTGGTCGGCAAAAACCACAGATCCTGGCCACTTGCGGAAGTCGGAGTCACAGCAGCAATTCGACGCCGCGCCTGGGCCAGCCTCAGTGCACCAGGTACGCAGCTGTGGCGCCAACCCGAACGCCGCCTTGAACTTTGCACTTCAGATGTGTAGCGCACGCGAAATGATATCTCCTTACCGTGCCTAAATTGGCAGATCTGTTCAGGCTCACCGTTATCGGCCAGGGGGTGTTGAGATAGTCCGAAGACAGTTCGACCACCTTGCGGCATGCGCGATCAGCCTCCGCTGCGCTTGCGCCTCAGCGCATCTGGGCGAGAACTGGCACTCAATAGATATCCGCGCCGTTTGCCGCGACTCGGATTGCGCTAGTACCTATGCTCGATGCAGCGTCTGGACAAGGTGCTTCCAGTCAAATGGCGAAAAATCGATGCTTTGGCGAAGTGGCGTACGGTCATGTCTCTGATGGCGGGTCGCCTCTACCGGGGCCGTCACCAAACAGCCCGCGCAACATCGCGCTCCAGCCAGTGCGGATCAGGTCAGCATGCGAGGAGGTAAAGCCTCAGCGTGGGCGTTCTCGCCAGTCCGTGATGTCGCCAATGGCTCCCAGCAGTTATGGCGACCTGCCAGGCACACTGATCGTTACAACGGCTGGACACCCGCAGTACCGCAACAATGTCGCTCGCACGCCTGCTCCAGGGGCGTTGAAACCGACCAGATGTGCATTGCGCTCAATATTGGTGGGTCTAGCTTGGCTTTCCGAACATGGCACGCGGTCGCAAATGGGTCTCAACTCGCCGGTATCAGCATCCTGTTTGAGAATTCACATATCTAGGTGCGGCCACGCCTGGTGCGACGACTATATGGTTGAATTAGCAGCTTCTGGGATTTCTCTCGCGTCAACAAGGGGCAAATTTCTGCCACATATATAAACGAGCCCTGCGCAGGGCGCAGAGTCTGGAAGATATCTGTGCAGAGGGGCGCGGGAGCGAGACACTGCTTAGCGCTCGCTCTTATCCTGCCATCCATGGTTATATAGGTGGCTCAGTAGGTCTCTGTGTACCTATTTCTCGAGCCTCAGGACTCTCACATCGGCCCAGTCGATCAACATTGCTCGCGGTAGGCGCTGCTGTATAAAGCTTCATTCATGGCGTGGTCGAGGAAGTCGATCGAGTTGTCGTATAAAGCCGGCCGCCGATCTGTACAGTGGCCGCAGGCTCGCCGGTATCTTTAGTGATGGCCAAAGTTGGGGCCATTGGTCCAGACCTCCGAACTAACAGCTCTTCAAGGTGACTAACGGCCGCCGGTGCATGTAGGCGATGAAGACGTAGTACATGGCGACTAGACTCGTCTCGCCATTCCATGCCTTGGCTTTCGTTGTCTCATGGCGCCTGTTACTGGCGTCATCTGCGAGGTCAGGCTGGTATGAGCAGGCTTCCACGTCACAGATGCGGTGCGAATACGCCTATTCTACCTGACCGCCGGAGCCAGTTGCCGCATCCGGCGACAAGCGAAGCCACTCAAAACCAACCTGGCGCTCGCCGTTACACCAGCCGCTTGACAACCGGCTTTTGCTCCAGAGTGGTGCAGACTTGTCTGGGATCTTCTAAGATATGTAGGGCTGATTTGCCGGCACTGACTGTAGAAAAGAACAGAGTCTCTCAAGACGTGTTTAATTCGGTAAGCATCTCCAGATGTGAATAGTCATTGAATATCGATACGTTCGCGCTACGGCGCGCCTCGCAGAAAATATCAGCATGGGGCGAAGCAAGATAACGCAGGCCGCTTAATCAGAACTGCGTTAAAAGCAGCGTGTTTGCGCTGACTGTTAGTGGAACCGTCTGCCGCGATTAGATTTGGCTTGACGTACAGTGGTCATATCTCGCTATGGTGCGACACCGCGAGTTCGAGGCCGCTGTGCTCAGAGTCTCGGGTATCGTGTTGCGTGTCGCGCGCGGGCGTTAAATACTCGCATGGTGCAGCAGCTTTTGTATCAAGACTTCTCTCTGCTTTCTCAAACGCCGAATATTCTTCGCTCAGGGAGGCAGAATCGTCTCGGTACCACGCTCCGCGTCTTCCGCCTTGCTGAATGTTATCCAGTACAAGCATGGCAAAATTGCATCTCTCCGCCGGCGCGCGCGATTAGGTCTCGGAGTCGCGACGATTCTGTGAGGCGTGCGTGTGATAGCAATACTTCGCCTTGAGCAAATGGTCGCGCGCGGTCGGTAGTGGTGTCACGATATAGTTATCGTATGGTGTTGGTTGAAGTTCGTGTCCATGATTCAGTACGCCGGACAGGGCAGGCATAAGGATTCGCTTTGGGCCCGCTGCAGTGACTGTGCAGCCGGTGCCAGAAACAGCGCTCTCGCGTTCGGGACATTCTGTCACGTTGAGTCGCTCATGGGTCGAGACATTGACCACGGAGCGAAAGATGAGTTGATGCTCTTGGCGCTCCTATCCCCACAGTGGCGACCTTTTGATCCCGCGCTCGAAACACCTGGGATGCGTGGTTGAACAGCTCGCGGAGCATTGGTGAGAATAGCAACCTCGAATGCAGCAGTCTATGTGATATCTCGAGTTTATCTCGGCCTGCTCGCGAGTGGCTCGGAATAGCTTTGCAGCACCAGGGGTAGTCGCCAGTCGTGTCGTGCGTGGCGGTCGTGTTTCAGTCTTGACATGGCATTCCCTACGCACTCGAGGGAGTGGCTTGCGGACGGTAGATTCGTATACCTCTATGCCTCTCCGCCATCTTTGGCTCTGCTGTTGTTCAGGTGAGCGACAGGTATCGGCTCAGTCTGCGCCTACGAACGCTTACGTGCTGAACGGCCGATTTAATTCTTGCCACTCAGAGTGTGCTGACGCGAGTCAGTCTGGGTATGTGATCGCTAAGGATAGGGCGCGTCAACGGATGATAAAGTCCACGAAAATCGTATGTTAGTGTGGTGCACGGCAGGGTTTTCCTCTCTCGCAGATTGAGTTTTCGAAAAAATGGTGTCGCAAGGGGTTTGGGTAACAAAATGGGCCACCACCTGATGCACTGTATGCTGGTTTGGCCGTACAGCGCCTGCAGATCCTCCGCCCGAGTGCGCTGCCTCGAGCGATGAGTGTCACGGATTCTCGAATTTAGCAAGACTCGCTAGCAGTTTGCGTCATCTGGCGCGTGCGCTATGTTGTGCGACTCGTAATACGGTCTCGGTTTAGCACGTTGCGGATTGTGATGCATACTGGCTCGGTTCAGTGCAGCGGGAACCCGAACACGCATATGTGTAATAGTGTGACGCGGCTGTGGCGTCTTCTTGCGTAGTGTAACGGTTTTCCCTGATTAGGCGAAAGTGTGTTCTAGGCTCGCGGAGCGTTCATGCAGCATCACATCTCGAGGGTGGCTGGCTCCGGGCATCGGGGGTGACATCGCTCAAGAGTGGCAGTGGTGTAGGTCCTCCATCATCATAGCGTACAGTCCGGTATGTCAAAGACAGGGACCAGTATCTCTGCTGCGCGCAGCGCTGACTGAAACAAAACGCCCGTTAGTTGCCATTCTACACACAACGACGGGTCGCGAGTAGCCAGAATTGCATGATCAGAATATTGCTCTTTGTGGTTTTGATATGGGTGTGATTTTAACCGTTTATTATGGCTCCGCGATTCGCTGGTAACCTATACGGGCCAGCCCAGGACGACGGGCTCGTTGAGCCTGTCGCCGGACTTAATGCGTATTATGATATTGGAAGACGGCGCGGCAAGCTGGTTATCGCATAGGCAAGCATCCTGCGAATCAGGGTGCTCGAACGCGCTCCGCGCACAGTGCAATATGGCATCTCTGCAGCTTGAGCAGGGCAAAACGCGAGCTTCCGGCATGCGTGTCCGGCTCGCGCTCGTGATTGTCCGTGGGTCGACTTGCGGGCCTTGCGCACAGCCCGGTTGCGGTTCGATACCTGAATGCTCGATGCTAGGTCTCGCTGAATAGGCGCGCGTACTTACGAATGAGTGCCTGCGGGCTATACGCAGACGAATGGCCAATTGCTTGCTCCATGACGCTTGAACGGATGCTCCAGATCGTCTCTCGCGTCTGGTACATGTGCTTTCCATCGCGCGAGCAGGCGCTTTTCCTGTTCATGGCAAAGTTTAGCGCAGACTGGCGATTGTTCCGACTTCCAGGATTTGGCCAGCAGCCGGCCTGTCGCAATACAGGTGCGCAGCCGCGCGGGTCGGCGACCATTGTGACGTCGTGCTAGTGCCGTCATGGGCTGTCGCCTCAGTGATGTTCCGGTTTATCGGGCTATCGGCAAGTTTGGCGTAATTGAGTGTGCTCGCAGACGGGAAGAGCTATTTCCGCTGCAACAAGGCTCGAGCGCCTCTATCTTTTTCTTAGCAGCGCGTGTCGTTAATTTTGCGGAGATGCACGGCGGCAAGGCGAACGCTGAAGCGGTGGGTTACCTGTTGTGCCTGACCATTGCTGGTGGGCGCTGTCACCTCTCCTCAGCGCTGTTGGTTGCCGCGCAAGAAATTGAGGGCCTGGCATCGTAGAGTTCCTCCCGGCGCTGGTATCGCCGTGAAGCTGAAAGGTAACCTCAGCTTTTTGGTCGCAGCTACGCAGTGGGAGTGAAGTAGAGGCAGTGACGTCAACTGTTTTGTGGATGCTTCATGAGTCATGCGCTGAAGTACACCTACGAGTGACCAGACCTAGGATCAATGTTGGCGAACTCGTGTTAATACTCCATTTGTCTATATCGTTCCCCTGCAGCAGCATGGCCGCAAGTTGACTGTTATTTCTCCGCCGGCACCACGAAAACTATCGCACAGATCAGTTCGGATCGCGCGTTTCCGCGCCTCAGTGAGATTGGCGACTCCGGCTGAGGTGGCGCGCGTTTCGCTCTCTGGCGCCTGTCTGGTACTCTCGCCTCGTGTTTCAAAGTGCGCGAGCGTAGTGACCCACTGCGCGGTTGGACTTGGCGGCCCAAGAACAGAAGGCCTGTGATGCGTCGAGCCGGATAACGTTATCGATAAGGGCTATCTTAGAAACCAGCTCTTGGCTTTGACTTTTTTTTTGCCAGAATTCAGCTTGCCTACAACGTTTATCGCCAATGAAGCGCACCCGCCGGGGTTTAGGGGTTAGGGCTGAAAAACGCCTCTTCAGCAGGCTTCGCTCTGCTGGTGGGACTATTCGACTTTTCAATCAACGAGGCAGTGCTTCCAGATACAAATCGAGTGCGACGCTGTGCTTGGCGATAATTTGTCGGGGGGTAAGCCAGTTTGAATGCGGTAGTCCGGAGGACGAGGGTTTAGCGCTAGCCAGCCTGATTGCAATGCAGCCGATAAAGTGAAGTTCAGTACCTCTGGTACTGCCGGTTGGCGCTGGACGACAGCTTTCGCCGTCGCCTGCCAGGACGGGTAAGGGGTAAGCTGGCCGCCTGTTACTCGCAGGCGGCATATTGAAGAAGGTTGCGAATCGCCTCACGCCTTGAGCGCGGCTAACGCGCTCAAGGCGGCCAGTGGCACTTGGCGCTTGTGCTCCCGTTCGCATCGTACTGGCTCAGATGATCTTCGCGCGGCGGCCGCCTCTTCATGCACCGTATCTACCAGCAGAGCGCATTCAATCTTGCTCGTAGGTCACGCCGTGGGCATCTTCATCTGGTTCTGCCGGTTCAGCTCCTCCAGATCGGCCGTAGGCACCTTTTTGGAACCAAGTCGTCGCAGGTGAGCCATTCTAGCTCGCTTTGCCACTGCAAGTCGCTCGAGACACATGGCCTATTGGTCAGGCCGGTTAGCGGTGGCAGATACAGGCGCCGTCGCCGAACTTTTGGTGAAAAAACCCATATGGGGAACCGCTTCGGGCAGGCGAGATTCGTCCCTACACCCGAACCGTTCATTGGAAGCGTCCGCCAGTCGTGTTATTGCGGCCTACCATGGCGCTGCGCCGCTATCACAGTTACTTGACGAAGTCCATAGGAGCTGGGCAGCTTCTTCACCGGCTCCGAGACAGCTTAGATCGCCTCGTCGCCAGTCTCAACGGAGCGCCCTGATATTCGCGTGCGCATGTCAGGTGCTCGTTGTTGTTAGAAATCAGCGCCAACTTGCGCATCCCGCCTTCACGTGGTGCTCTGCGAGACGTAGGCATGCTGCATGGGGCATGCGCTCGCCTCATTAAAGCCCTCGAATGGGCGCGCAGACGATGTCGATCGTCCTCTTTGGCAAAGCGGCCACATGAGGTGTGTCGAATCGAACCGATCACCGCGCTCTGCTCGCGCCATGACTCGTTGCGCACTCGCGCGTTACCCGGATCGGCGCATAGGCTATTTAAGCGCTGGTCGGCGCTCAATTCGCGGGCTGCGCCTTTAATGCTCATATCTCGCGGGGTCGTTGTGCTTAAGCTGTGTCGGATGCCTCACCTGCTCATATTGCGCATGCGTGACGTCTTGAATCTTGTCAGCGCCAGGCTGCGTGCAGTGTTCAGGCTTGTCTCACTGAGTAGCGGCATACGGACGTTACTGAATTTAGTCCCAGGTAAGTTTCACAGCATAAATGAGTTGACGGCGGGCACCAGGAGTGTGGAATTGGATTGCGGCGATTTTGGCTGCTGGC
>Ga0163217_1031859_pt1 | contig 13670 bp, 12 predicted proteins | sample SynspAceP_FD_185933 | JGI IMG/M metagenome (GOLD analysis project Ga0163217, IMG submission 185933) | Saline lake microbial communities from Ace Lake in Antarctica - Synechococcus sp. Ace-P (PacBio error correction) | ecosystem: Environmental > Aquatic > Non-marine Saline and Alkaline > Saline ... | reverse complement strand
GCTCCTGTTCCGATTCCTTGCCCGGTAAATCCGGATCGACGGGAGGCGGGACATCCATAATCCGATCTGCTCCAAATTTCCTTCAAAAGACCTTTACTCACTTGCGAATGCTCCACCATTAATTTCCCACATCTTCGCCCATCAGAAAACCCGTCATCTTTGCATGAAATCTGAATAGCTGTTTGATAGCCTCCCGATAATTATTTTGTTTGATCATGTCGCTCATATCGATTCGTTTCAGAGTATACAAATCGCGTCAGGTTTCCAATATCTTCCCAAGTTCCATCTCTTGCAATGTGATCGCCTCTTGGAAATTCTGGCATCTACTGCCTTTTCGAATTTCGGTTATTTTTTTTAGCCGTAATGAGTTTTTCCTTTCGTAAAAATTCCTGAAACTTGGAATTGGGATCTTTTCTTTTTCCCACTCCTCGACTTCCGATTTTTCTCTATACAATTCGGCATCAAACATGGAATGCGCCCGGAAAAGCGACTTTATTGGCCAAACCAGAAAATGGGTTTCCTTTTCTTTAATTCGTCTTTATTGCTTTTTGAGCAGCTTCCATCACTGCCAAAAAGATCCATCATCTACAGCAGGCAGACCCAATTCCATATGCAGCCCCTTTCTTCTCCCAGTTGCAGCATGGAATGGGTAATTTGATAGCAGTACCCTGCATAAAGGTTGTTTTTCGCAAAACAAAAGTGCTGGAACTGCCATAAAAGCAAGATTCCATCGATCATGAAAAACTCGCCTTCTGCCGCAGGCTCCCTTCTCCAAAAAAGCAGCAAGTCACAATTTTTTTCTTTTGTTTTTGGCTGCCAAAGCCATTCCTACTGCCAAAGGCAAATGCCGCAGACGATTGGCATTTTCCTCCGAAAAAATTCTTTGAGCATTCCAAAAAAGATGCATAGATCTCCCACGCCCTTGCTGCAACCCTCCTGCCTTCCCATTACATCTCCGCCATGTTTGAGTTTGGGATCCACGCCTCTTGCCTAGGCGCATGACCATTGCTCCCGATAGGTGACATAGAATATTATCTTTCCTTCGGTCAAAGCTTGAAAAACACCAACAGCTACTGCTTTTCTCTCCCGAGTAGAGATGAAGGAATTCCACGGATTTGACTTGGTATACTCTTCCGCGAATTCTCTTTCAACCTTCGAATGAGTATCATCGTGTAGAAGCCCGCTGGCCTTCTATTTGAATTCAATCTTTTTCTTCCTTTCCCATAAATCTTTAGCCTTTTTTTCAAGTGTTGACAAATCGTTCCTTCTGGTAATCCCAATTCACGAGCTTTGAGCAGTCTTCTCAGGATTTTTCCCACTTTTGGTTTAGGGAAGAACTTTCGTAAAGGAAATCTCTTTGGGTGCCACTGCTGGTCCCATCGTTTTTCTTGCCGAAACCAATCAACTCTCTGATCTCATCAGTAGGCTCGAAACCTTCTTTCAGGACAACAAATGCCTTGACCAATTCGCCAATCGATGGCTCAGGTTTTTCCAATATACCCGCAAGCTTCCACCACCGCTGAGTTTCATAGAGTGCTTTCCACCTCAAATGGACCGACCATATGGCCTGAAGTTTTAATGATGTCATCAGGCACGGCCGAACCCAAACCAGAAATATCATTCCGCATCAATCTTAGCTATGGTCTCCGGTGATAACCCAGTCCCTTTTGAAGGTTTTTGGTAGGTTTTCCTCGTGTAGATAGCCTCTGAAAAGTGATGGAAACCTTTTCAAAACCAAATGACCTTTGGGAGTTCATTTATCTAATCTTATTCTACGGTACCATCTATATCTGCAATAGCAGCTACTTATTCCGGAAGAGGTTTTCCCATGGGAACCCGGTTTACTTTCATCGACTGTAATTGGCAATCATGATCCCGCCGGTTTTCGGGGGGGTTTTTTTGCCACCAATTATCCAGGATTGGAACTCCAAAAAGCTTTCTGTTCCCCAGGTGACAAGGCTCCGGGATGAAGCGGCTCGCCGACCAAACTCAGCACCAATCTTAAATTAGAAAGGCATATTTTTCTTTGGGCACAAAATCTCCATTCGCATCAACCTTCGGATGCGGTCCCGTGCGGTGTACCAAAACGTGATTTGTTTTCCAAAATGGAAATACCACCTTCAAATCCATCAAATTCGGCTATCTACAATACAGGTGACGCCGTTAACCAAAGGAGGCGATGATACCATACGAGGGGGATGCCTGTAACCCAAACCCGGATCTGCAGTACACCAAAAATATATCCCCCCTCATGGAAATTCCAAAACATACTTTCCGGTAGAATTAATGGATAAGAACGGCTTGTTGGACATGCAAAGCCCCTTTGGGCATCCCTGTTTGTTCCGCTCGTAAAATGCAACAAACTGGATCCTCAGGATCTGTGGGAGGAATGACAAATTCCTTCGGAAGCTACCCATTTAATTTGCTAAGGACAAGGGCTTCTTATCCAAATGGTCAGTGAATCTGTTCAGTTAAGATGAAAATCTAGAGAAAGGAAGCTTATCAGAGCCCCTGACCTTCTTCTCATAAAAGTCTTTATGGTGGACCAAAAACTTTTTGCATCTCCTTACTCAATCGCTGAAAAATGGTTTTCTGGGCCGAATACCGAAATAGTGGGACAAAAAACGCTTTTTGAATTTCAGCACCCAAAGCCGCGACATACAAGTCCGGCACACGGCCCCAAAAGCGAAAAACCCGATTCTCCTTGTTTCAATTTTTAACCCAGCCAAAAGATTGCAAATTTGAATCTGGATCTTTAAATCTCCATAAGTATTAGTCATCAATACTATCCCTTTTCAAAAAGCGAAGCGCAACGTATTTTTCAAATTGGCCTGGAAGCATGACTGTCCACTGCTTTCATGCGCGATGTTTAGCCCTTTCCCTTGAGGTATCCTGCTAAATTGGCCTTCGCTCATTTTTCCCAGTTCAAAATTGCTGATATAACTTAGCGTATCTTTTTTAAATTGGGTTCTTTCATAAATAGATCTTAAAATTTTGAAAATTCTAAAAGTCTGTTTTAAGCCAGTTTTTAAATCTTTCAATCTCAAAAAAATCAAATGAGAATTGACCTTTCTTAATTTTACCATTTTTAATAAAAATCAAAATCCAATTTGAGCCCAATTCATTTTAGGAGTAATGACTTAAATCTATTCTTCGGCATTGAAATGACGTTTTATTGGCAGACCAAAAAAGGGAAAGGTGACTTTCTAAAAATAACAGGAGATTATCCTAAAGGTGGAAATGGCGCGATTTGGGGGAGGGTTAGTTTTTTTTACTTAGAATGGAAACAGCCCAAAAAATCTTCGACTTGGGCTGTATTTTTCAGACTTTCTCACTTTAGCTTCTAAACTTCATTCTTGCTTTTCCTTCACCGCATGATGCGCCGCTCTCGCTGCAAAAGCCATATAAGTAAGTGACTGGATTTCTGGGGTAGAGGTGGAAAAAGTTCATCGCTGCTCCATCCGTCACGTAGACATTCGGCACCGCATGAAGCTGAGTGATTGGCCATTTGAGGAGGGAAGTCTTTGGGTCTTTTCCCATTCGAATGCACCCATCTTCATGGTATCCAATCCCGGGGTCGATTGTCGTCTTCAGCCTGATATTGGTGAAGCCGGCCTTCTCAAAACATCTCGGTCATCTGCTCGATGTAATCCTTGGTCATCTTCACATCATTTGTCATCGTATGTCCACATTGATTTTCAGTTGTGGCATTACCGAATGGATCTTTGAGCGTTCGCATCCAATGAACATAGTTCGACTCCTTCTCGGAATCTCTCTCCCATCATGTGAGAACCAACACGCCAAGGGTCCCATTTCTGGATTGAGTAGATTTACTCTTTTAATTCTTCCCCAATACCACTGTTATCCAGGACCTAGCTCCTTTCCTGCTGAAAATCCCGCAGCAAGCCCCGAAGGAAATCCAGTTTTCCTGCTTTTCGAACATTTTCTGAATCTTGGAAAATACCCACTAGTTGGCCTTCCGCCACTGGTCGCATATTCAGAATGCCCTTCATATTTCACCCGAAACCCAGCTCGGTAATTGTGGAAAGCCACATATTTCCCCATCAGCCATTATCATTTCCTAGTCCATTTTGGAAAGCGCTGGAAGTGGAATTCAATAAAGATCAAATTGGTATTTAAGGCGGCGCGTGATGAAACAATTACCGGAGCATAAAACTCTTCCATCTCTTCGTAATGCGCATCAATGATCCGGAACGGCCTGTTGCCTTGCCTTTTTCTTCATCATGATTACAGATGCAACCCACAGCTCTTGGTCTTAGGGTCAGTTTCTTGATTTTCAAAGCCCAAGAAAGTCGATGAATTGGAAGAAAAATAGCCACCCAAAAAGGACAACCCGCGACATAAATGTTCGGTTTTTGCACATCGCACACCTTGCTGCGCATAGTATTCCGCATCTCCATGAATATTGTGCAACAAGCGGGATGAAATATGTTGACGTCATTTCCATAATGCTCTTCAGGCCTTTCCTTGGAAATATTTCTCCACCACATTCAGCTCATTAACCCGGCAAAAACTCTCCATCGGGCAAAGTTGTAAGCCGTCTTTATGTCCAGATATCCAACGCAAATTTCTCCACCATGGCTGTACCAAGAAGCAATTTCCTTGTATCGGTCGGCCAACTCGACCGCAAAGCAATCTTCTCGCAGGAACCTTCAAAATCAAAAATCGACCAGCGTTGCACTTGCCTTGCCCAAAGCAGCGATTTCCCCCTACTTGGTAGCCTCTTGCATCCAAATCAAATGGGCTTCTCCTGTACATATGGATGCTCGGCGTCTTTTACAAAAAAGTGCGCAGCTCCGCAATTGAATTGCATTAAGCATTTACTCACAATCGGTTTGCATCCTGACTTCCTGGTAATCTGTTCCGATGAGGAAATTCATAGGGAAGGCATTATGGTAGTCGGAATCTTTGTATGCTCCACATTTCGGCCCTCGCTCGATCATTCAGCGTTTTCAACTCCGAGATCACAAAGTTCTTTTGCCGCCCAACTTCCACTGGAATCCCCCCCATTGAGCCCACTACCAATGGCTCCATAAGTTCGTTCTTCTTTACTTTTAAATTCAGATTAGCAATTAAATACAAGTGGTTTTTTGAAGGTCGGTGATAAATTACGGCGCCATGTGTATTCGCCTGAATCAAGGAATATGGAAATAACTTCAGTTTGGATATTATTCAGAAGCCATATAGCCTTGATAAGTAAATCGTTTGGTGTACTTGAAGAAAGTTAGGCAATTGCCATTATTTGGTGATGCCTTCCTTCGGTTTCCCCAGTTTCCAATTTGGCGCCAGTCTGAATGACTTCTTCCTTCTTTTTGGTATCCAATTTATCGAAAGCTGCTTCCTGCAGACTTTTTTCACATAAGCGGGGAATGCCGCTAAGGCCTTGGGTGAAAAGGGCATTGATTTCATCCGTAAAGCCATCATTATCCCATGACTAGGATAAAGTCTGGAACCTCCAGATCCCAATGCCCCTTTAATTTTTCCCCTGCGGGAATTAATGCGTTTTAGAAATATCACCGAGCAGGGATTTCTGCAAGCGGTGACTTTCAACTTGTCGTAGGCAGCGAGATGTCATCCGAACTGGAAATCACAGGGAAGGAATGAGGGCAAGTCCTTCCGGAGATCGCGCCAGATGTCGCAGTGCGATGCGTCTGTTCATAGGTTAAAAGGTTTAGGTATGATTTTGGGTTGGGTAATTTCCAGAACAAATAAGATAAGGGAAATGTGATGCAAATGCCACAATTTTGAGATTGCGGTTCAAAAATCTCTCCAATCCAGTCTTTCATGTAATTTTAACAGCCCAGCGTACTACCGCTGGATGTCAGTTGCAAAGTTCCTTTGCTCGGTTGCTATCTCGCGCTAGATTGACGAGGTGAAGTTGATCGGGCTTCGCCAAAGTTAAATTTTTCTTAGTTCGGGTCTGTCGGATTCCCCGAAGCTCCAAGGCCCTTTCCGTACAGCCCAAGCTCCTTTTGGGATTTATCTGGATTCCAGTCCCCCAATGATGATGCTATGTGGAGATTTGCCGAGTTTTCATCGATTGTTTTTTTCGCCACAAAACTTAGCCCGTCGATTTCCTGGGTATTTGGGTATCGGAGACCATCTACAAATCAAGCCAAGGGTAGGCAACCAATCTTACCGAACCCTGCCACTGATGCCGAAACTTCCCCTGCAGGAATTTTCCCAGGGTAGGAAATAATCGCTGGAATCCAATCCCCCCTTCGAGGCATGCTGAATTTTTTGCGCCGGCAAAAGACCGGCATGCCTCCTCCAAAATTAAAGCTCGCTCCTCCCCACACTATGTCCATGACTCAGATTGGAAGACGATGAATAGTGTTCTCCAATTTGCCTGTTTGTTTTACTCCAGATGATCCAAGACATTCCCTCCAAACTCATCCAAGGTGGATAGAAAAGCCAGATATTCCCGGCGTGGGCTTGGAAGATTTTATAATGCTTGAGCCACTTTCCCGTCCTTGATGAAGGATAAGGCGGCATATTGATCGCCCAATAAACAAAGAAAAGGATTCGAGAAGGTTGGGTTGAATTGCTTACTTCCTCCACCATCAGGTCTTCCAAAAAATTTGTCCCTCTCGATAGATTCTCGGTTTCATGTTTGGAGAGATCGTGAAGTTTTGGACCATTCCAATAAAAGAAATGGGGTAGTAATTTATCAATGCAACCACGTTGATTGTCCAAAGAAAGTAAATCGAAGCCTTGACCGTGGGAAGGCTTTTCTGGGCGTATGTCCCGAGATGCCATTTGCCGATGGCAGCGTTCGTATCTGCAGGACGAATACTTTCGCCATGGTGATTTCCTTCAGTTGGCAAAACCGGGATAACCCTTCCGGATCATTGTTAGGGGTATCTAACATTTCCCGGAAAGCCTTGCATTGAAATTGTATTTCCTTTAACAAGTCGCTCGAGATGGAGAACAAACTGGAGCTGCTGCATAAACTGAGTAAATCGTAACTCCCCGAGCCCACGATCCAAGTTTGGAGTAAGCCAAATCAGTTCGAACCTAGCTATTCCAAAAATCCAAGGTTCCTTGATCATCTGGATAGAAATAGATCAGGTATTGGCTTATGTGGTTTTTGGGTTTCTGGAAGCTTTTTACCACAGAAAAAAGAAGAATACTCCGACTAATACGGCCAAAATAGAATTTTTCTCATTTCTCTTGTTTCTAAAGTATGAAAGTTCAGGATTGGCTACTGTTCTGAGTTATTAAAGGCAGCAATCAAATTTTGAAGCTGGGCTACCGAGTTCCAGGCTGTCTTGCCGCCAGATTATACTTTCCGGAAAGGGTCGGTATCCAAGGTTCAAAATAGGGCAAAGGCAAAGGGATCATTCAAAATAGGTCTCTCCGTTTGGCTAGTGTACGGAATATGGGTTTTCCATTCCCCTGCCTGACGCAAAAAACAGTTATTGTCGTGTCCAAAATAATAGAAGCTGTCATGCGTGGATTTCTGACCAAAAGTTGTGTTTAGATTTCCACGGAGATCCACTCCATCCACAATCCGATTCTGTGGGAATTTTTCTCCCAGCCAAAAGTAATGCAGTCAGTATAAAATATCTTTGTAGCACCGAAGGTTAAAATGTTCTACCGAACCTGGGAGCGATCGTTCTTAGGCCACCCCAAGCAATCGAAGGGCTCGGCTGTCACCTTCCCAAGTGCTGCTTGCCATCGCGAAAACAGATCCCAGCCCGAGCCGCCTGATCGCCCTTGATGATCCAAGGGGTCATTGTCAAGAAGTTAAACCAAACCAGCGTATTTTTCTGGGACAATCCATTTGGCTTTGAGGTAAGTCAAAATCTCACCCACAGCACCAGTTCAATTTCTCGATCACATCCCCATAAAGTCCCCTGCCTGGATTTGCCCTGAAAGTCCGCATCCGGGAAAAAAGTCGGCCACATGGGGCATTCGCAAATGGGAAGGTAGACGAAAAAGGGTTTTTCCAATTTTTTTCTCAATAAAGTCAATCGCTTTTTTGAGTTGTATAGGTTGTCAATTTGGTCTGATCTGGATTGAGTTCCAACGTATCATTTCCCCAGTCATCAGAGCGATAATTCCGGCCATTTTGGAGGAATCATATCGTTGCATGATAGGGCAATCCAAAACATAGCATCAAAAGCCATTTTGAAGTGGAGGAAATCAGGCTTGTCGTTCCCAAATGCCATTTTCCATACATGGCAATGTAGCATAACCTTGCCCTTTCAAAACCTTCTCCAACGAATTTCCTTGGGATGCAATTGCCTCGTGGAGAATCCGGATTGAGCCACCCAGCCAAATCCGGATCAGGCCGGGAAAACGTCCCCGTCAACAATCCTAGCGACTGGCGGTGCAGGCAGGGAGAGTACCGAATAGAAATTTGGTCCATCGCCAATACCTTCCATCGCCATCTAGGTCGGAGATTGGGTGTCCGAATTGCTGGAGATGACCGTTGTTCCCAAGTCACCATAGCCCATAATCTCCGCGAAAATGACGATGATATTAGGTTTTTGCTGCGCAAAGTTTGGGCTGAAAATAGGCTACAAATAGGAAGAATAAAGATAAGTAATTGTTTCATGATTAGGCGTGTCAGGAATACCTAGTTTCCGCGAAAGTAGCGGAATTCCCATCCGTAGTTTTGATCGCTTTCAGACGAATAAATGAGCTTCTACCGAATCAAAATCCGGAACTTCCTGGGAATGGGATTATTTTGGCAATATTGGCGAATTCTCCTGGGAAACAGTTTATTCCAGATTTTCCCATCAGCGGAAATTTGAAACTCATAATTTTCTGATAAATCCACTTGGGATATCGGGCTTGCATTGGAAATAGGTAAAGCCTTTCAGCTGAAGTGAATTCTCCTAAATCGAGTGCCAAATTCAATTGTTTTCGCTTGCCCAAAAGGTAGCTGGGGTTTTTCACTCGAATTGCTTTTTCAGCACCTGAATATCATCGCACTCCCACTTGGCCTTTGGCATGATCTAAATATTCACTTCCAACACCTCAACCTTCTTCTTGTGTATTCGATCAAAAACTAAGCGCCTTCAAGGTTTTTGCTTCGATCATTGGATCGGACTGAGTAAATTGGCATTGGTTCGCTTCCATTCCAAACTATAACGAAGCTCGAGGTCAGAATCAGAAGCAGTCATCAACGGTACATTTCGCCAGGACTTATCCCGCTTGATATTTGGCGGATTCAGCAGGGCCGGAAGCATGACTAAAACTCCCAATTCGGAGGGATGACTGGAATCCCTTTTCATCTTCAAAATTACTCGAAGCTTTTGCGCATTGTTGAAGGGGAAATGAGAATTCGCTTAATATTCCGACGTCGTGCCCTCAAACAATTTTTTTCCCCAGTTTCCATTTACTTTTCCTTTATCTAGTGAAAAAGCTTTTTTTGGCGCTGTCCCAGTGGGGTGTTTCCGAAGGTAAGAGCCGATTGAAATACTGTTTTCTTTTCCAAAGTCCAATTCTACGGAAGGCTGAAAATATCACCATCGCCCGTAGTTCCAATACGTTTCATAATTCCCCATCCAATAAAATATCTCGACCTGTAAACCGTTTTTCCTCTGAATACTTGCAGAAATCACCGCTATGAAGCCGCCAAGTTCACAGCAAGTCTGCCTTGATTTTTCTTCCCAAAGCCAAGATTGCTGCTTCATCTTCTTTCATGGAAATCAATCCCCGGCGTATCTACTGGAAAATTTGATCAGCATCGAGCTGTTCCTTCCAATACTATTGTAAAATATCTCCAGAAGCTGTGGTAAAGTTTCACTTTCATATGATCTTTCATAGATGGTAATTACCAACCCGGACGACATGCTCACATCCGATTCGGCCGGCAACCCCAATGGCGTCCCATTTTTTGGCCAAGTTGCCCATTTTTCAGAAGAATTCTGGCATGCCGGCCATTAGACCGAATCCCGACCATCAAATTGGGACCAAGTGGTTTCTTATGCGAAGCCGTGTTCATTCCCAACCCAGCCGAAACATCCGTCCTGCTCGCTTAAAAAAGCCATAGCGCCAGGCTGAAGTTTTCTTGACCAAATCAATCGTCTCAGGCCAACCGCGTTAATAGCTAAATTTATCTAACAATTCGGGTTTCTTTGCACCACCGTTACCATCCGTCACCGCCATTGCTCCGTGCAAACCAGAGACTTCGAAGATTTCCCCATAATTTGGTTCAATAGATTCAGTCAGTTGATTTTTCGCATGTAGGTAATGTATGCCGCTGCCGGTAGTCGGGATGATTCCGATCCCAAGGAGAATAATAGATTTCCGAATTTCAAGCCCATACTCACCACAGGCATCCGCCAGTTCTCTGATCAAATCTCCTTCCCCATCTTTCCAAGCGGCTATTTTTTTTCACCGAATTGCTTTCGGTATAGGCAGAAGCCAAAGTACAAAATCCACATGATGCATTGGCGGTGGATGATCAGTCCTTTCATCCCTGCTTCCGAAGGCAATTCTAGCCACTGACGCACATCCAATTCAGTTGGCATTAAACTGCTCGGGTTTCTGCGTTCTCCAAAATCCCCCACTTCCCGAAGAAAAAGATATTTCATATTGAAATGGACAAAAGCCATAGTATTCCAACTCTTCCTAACTATCTGTCGGAGCATCAGGAATTTGGCCAAGATCGGGTTGGTGGCGGGACTTTTTCTTGGGCAAAATGAAAGAAAAGGAGGAGACATTGGCCAGATTATTTTTTCATTCGCAGTAGATTGAGTTAAGGATATTAGCCAATTTGAGTGAAAAAATGGAAGTGGAGTTTGATTTGGGGGAGTATTATTAAAGTTTTCGCCCTTACAGGGCTGGTCTGTAGATTTTGCTAGTTTTCTACCCCCGGCTGCGCCGAGGGTTCCACCACAGCGGACGGGTACTGAAGAGTTTTCGACCTTCGGATCTTTCTAATTCCATTAGCTATCTTATTTGCAAAATTTCAACGTTTCCAAAAAATGTCAATTCTTATGAATTGGATTTCATACGAATTACCTTTTAAAACTTGATTTTGTTATTTTAATTCTTAATGAAGCTCCGAAGGAAGCGGGACCAATTCATGACCCTGTACGGAGTGCAGGGAAAGGAGTAGTAACCTGATTACCGAAAGCCTTGCAGGGGCAGACTTTTGAGGTGGGCGCCCCTGCAGGGCTCCTATATTTATTCCTAGGCCTTAGCCCTCGGCTGTGCCGAGGGTCATGAATGGTTTCGATCCTACGGGAATCTAGACAAATATCAACGGGAACAAAGTATTTTGAGAAAAAGCCGCTGAAAATTGGATGATGTATAAAATTTGTTGGATTATTGGAATTAGAGATACTATCTAGCTCCGAAGGAGCCTTATTTCATGACCCTGTACGAAAGTGCAGGGAACGAATAAATAATTATTGTCGAAGCCCTAAGGGCGAAACAATTTCTTAAAAAAACCCTAACTTCCTTAAAAAAAAAACTTTTTAAATATGACTTCATATCGACAGATGTATTACCACATCCTTTTCACACCAAAGGAAGTATGCCAAAACTGATGGAAATTCTGATCAACCAGATATTTACAATTATATGTGGGGAATAATTAAAAAACAAAAAAGTCAAAAACTCTATCAAAATTAATGGAGTCGAAGACCCATATTCATTTGCTAGTTGACATTCATCCTTCCAATGCTGTTGCGGGACTTTCATGAAGGATTTGAAGCGTTATATTCCAGTTCCTTGGATAAAACAATCAAGAGCATCCAAATTTTTCGGGTTGGGCAGATGGATACGGGTTTGTTTTCACCAGTTCAAAATCATTGAAAAGGAATAGGTTGATAAACTACATTAAAGGGCCAAAAAGAACATTCATAAAAAGGAAAGCTTTGAGCAAGAATATCGAAGGATTTGATTAGAAAATGGAATGAGGTTGATGAGCCGATATTTTTAAAATAAGTATATTGCTTTCGCCCCTTCAGGGCTTCCCAACCCACATCGATTGGCCTGGACCCCCGGCTGCGCGAGGGTCATGAATAGTTAAAGGATCCTTTGGATCTTCCTAATTCCATTAGCTACCTTTTTTACAAAATTCAACACTTCCAAAATTCAATCTTAGAAATTTCATTCTAAAACTGGGTTTCCCATTAAATTCCTTATTAAAGCCTCCAAAGGAGCGTTACCCATTTCATGACCCGAACAAAGTTGCCAGGTTAAGGGAATTAAATCATCTACCAAAGCCCCGAAAAAAAAGGCGGGCACTCCTCTCCAAAATTTTTTAAATGGTCAATATTCCTTTCCAAAAAAACCCTTAAATTCGCCGTATGAGAAAATGCCTATCCCTATTATTTCCTATTTATTAGTTTTTCTACAATCGCAAGTTAATTCAAAATAGTTGACACCCCAAATACCACTTTACCCTTGGAAAAATGTGCGTTGATTTCGCCCTGAAAATGGGGCAAAGCTCAGCTTTTCGAACGCCTCTGGAATTTCGTAACGTTCTCGGGATCGGAAGCACGCAAACTTTTATCTTCTTTCAAAATCTGGCTACCGGAGAAAACCTTTTCGGCGAATTTGCCGCTGGAAGAACATGTGGTGGAATTAACGGAAAAATCCCTAAAATCTATCAAGAAGTCCCGTCACGCTTTCGAATCTGAGCGGAACCTCTTTTAGAGCAATTCGGCAGCCATTTCCAGTCGTATCAGACGAGGATTTTCAATCGATTCAATGGAAACGTCCATCGTCCAATTCTTCAACACCAAAGCCGGGAATTCCGAATCGAAAGAAACGTGCTCCTTGCCAGCTTATAGGAATATCCATTCGAAGGGGAGTTCCATTTCGTTCTCCCTTCGGCGTTCGGAAATGTTCAAAGTTCTATTGGAATGAAGTGCCTTTCACTGCTCCGATGGCAACCACTCCTTTGAAACCCTACTAGGACCCTCAGCAATATTCAGAAACTGCCAGAAGTCTCAAAGGTCCATCAGGAAGTATTACGTGACAGGAAAATGTTGTGCAATCAGTTTAAACTCCCAAGTCCTAAGCTCAGGGGGGAAAATCGAAATTTCGACGGAAGTATTTCCGCAAAGGGAAGGCTTTTGGGGCTTACCAACTTCCGATTAGGTCTTTCCCGCAGGGCCAATTGGCAAAGGGGCGGAATTTGAAGCTTCTTTGTCACTCAAAAAGGCGGATGGGCTAATCGGAAGAGCATACCGCAATGGACCGAAAGGATTCTTCCAATTTGGGGGAAGCTTTTTTTCCCAGTTTTCTGGAAAAAACAAACGAAATTTCCGGAACGCAACTTGTTTTGATTCTGATCTATAAAAACTTATTTCAGATTTCCCGGAAGCTTTTAAAATGGCCGATTCAATTGGGCAGCTTGATTCCAACCCAGCTCGGTTCCCTGGTTCGGTTGAATCCCCCAAAAATTGCTCCAATTGCTCCCAAAAAAAGTCGGTTTTCGCTTTCCCTTTCCGCGGGCATTTTTATTATTCGCCTTTTTCTGATTAAAAAAAAAACAGGGGGCCCAAACAACACCACCGGTTACCCTTGGGGGAATACCCAAATGGGGGACTTCGAAAAAATTTTCCCCCAATTTTTTTATTTCCTAAAAAAGGGATTTTTTTACCCAAAAAAAAAAAAAAAAGGGGGGAAAAAAAAAAAAAAAAAAAAAAACTTGGTTTCGGATTATCTCTTCTTTT
>Ga0163217_1083201_pt1 | contig 13672 bp, 19 predicted proteins | sample SynspAceP_FD_185933 | JGI IMG/M metagenome (GOLD analysis project Ga0163217, IMG submission 185933) | Saline lake microbial communities from Ace Lake in Antarctica - Synechococcus sp. Ace-P (PacBio error correction) | ecosystem: Environmental > Aquatic > Non-marine Saline and Alkaline > Saline ... | reverse complement strand
ACGCAGATGCGCAGGCTTTGGCAGGCATCACCAGCAGCAGGCGCCGGCGTCTGGCCTGAGCTTGCGATCGCCTCGATTCGGATGAGGCAACCCAGGGTGTTGCTGATTCTGAACAACCGCTCACCAGCCTGGTTCGGTTGCTGAGTTTTTTGCTTGAAAGTCTCGAGGTCGAGCTCTTCCGGCTTCGGTGAGGGCCGGCATGGCGCAGCACCGCACCGGTACGTGAAGCAGCCAACTGCCAGGCCACAGATTGCCTTGTGCGTGCTCCATCCACCGTCAGCAGGAATCTCATCGCCGGGCCGGATGTTTCATCGCCCCAACTCGCCGGGCCACCAGGTTGATCGCCTCGGCTGGCGTTGCGGCCAGGGAACACAATTCGCGCGGGGTGGGGCCGCACCTGATGAAGTGGCCACTTTCTCGCGGGCCCCCTCAAAGCGTCGGTTGCGCGGGCGGCTGAGCGGTGGCGCCGCGGTCAACGTGCGTGATCGCGGCTGTAAATAGGGTCTGCAGGGCATCGAAGCACCTGCTGGGGCTTCTGGCTGGTGGCGGCGTAATCCAAGGATTAAATCAGCCCCTGGCCCAGCAGGCCTGCTGAGACAACAAAGGGGAAATCGGGCCGTCTGTTCCGCCATGTTCTGGCCACCGGCTCCTGACTGCGGCTGGGCAGTTCTGGGCCGCCAGGCAGCTCACTGGCCCGCTGGTTTGGAATTCCCCGCAACGGGGAGAAGCTGCTGTGCTGTGAGGCTGTCATCGCTGCTCAAACCCCGCCAAAACAGGCGTCTAGCAGGGGCTGCCAAGAGCAGCAGCGGCGGGGAGATCAACGAGCACCTCCTGGCAGGAAAGCCACGCTTGAGCAGACGCAGGCCGTGGCGGCAATCTATCCCCCGGCTCGTGAGATAGAACAGCTTGCGTCATGCTGGGAAGCGGCCACGTGCGCCGTGGGTACAACGCACGTCATCGGCCACGATCTCCCAGTTCCCGCTTCGGTGTCGGATGCGGGACCTGATCAGAGAGCAAGCAGGTTGCGGCTCATCTGGTGCATTTGGTGCGCTGGGCCGCGGCGAGAGGACGCGCACAGCGCCATCAAAACCCACGCTATATGCCCATGGCGTCGGACGACTTCCGCCTTGTGCAGTTGCTCAAGCGAAGCCGTTCCGGCCCGAGAAACTCCACCGCTGCTGCCCGTCAACCAGTTGATGTCTTGCGCCACCTGAATCGCCTTCAGGTCAGTGTGGGCTGCCCGCTTCCAACCGGGTGAATCCCGCGGGTTCGAGCGCGCCAGGGCCCCAACCACGGCTGCCACCACGGAATGGAAGCGGCTCTCGATTTCTTGCTCCACCGGCAGCGTGAGCGAGGAGACAGGCTTCCCCTTCACCGACAGCAAAGCAGGGCCAACTGCTGCAACTTCGCCTCGCGGCCCAGAGCATCTCCACCACCATGGCTCTGCTTCAGGCTGGAGCCTGAACCGAGCTGCACTTGCCAAAACACCTTCAAGCTGGCCTTCGGCCTCGAGCAGCCAACAAGCACGCCGGATCGGCAAGGAGCGCCGACTTCCCCACTGGCCGTTCGCCCCACGAGTTCAAGGGGGGTTTGCCAGGCGACGCTGCCGCTTGACCGCAAGGCCAGGCAGTGGCTAGCGCTGCCTGGTTGAAACTGCCACGGGCCAGTGCTGCTCGCCAGGCGCAGCGGCAAGTGCTTGTGGCCGAGGGCCTGCTGAAGCTCTTCGCCGCTGAGCTGGTTCAGGGCCGGCTGGCGGGTCTGGCCGGCAGGGGGTCAGGGGCGGCCGTCGAGCCGCAGCCGCATGGCTGCGCGGCAGCCGGAGCTGCAAGCATCAGCAGAATCGCAATGGGAATGGCCGCAGGGTCTGGTCCCCTCGGTTGCCTCAACCTGGCCAGCAGCGCCGGACGAGGGGCTTTGAGGGACCCGATCAGTGAAGCGCCAGCTTCGTTGCGCCGCGAGAGGCAGCGGTTTGACCGCGGCCAGGGCCTCACGGCCGCGCCACTGGAACGGCTTCAAGGGTCACCGCTCGGAGCGGCAGTCGCTCCAGAAATCGGTGATCCCAGGCATGCAGCCATCGGCTGGGCGACTGCTCGCGTGGACGTGCTGGCGGGACACCATCAAGCCACCTCCAGGACGGCCAACTCCTGGTCTACCCATCAAACCGCGTTCTTCGAGTTGCCAGGGCCAGCTTCCTTGCCGCCGGTGCGCAGGAATTCCGTCCCGGCCGCCATCACATGGACGTAAATCAGGGGTGATCCACATCAAGCAGCGCTGGTAGTGCGTGATCAGCAAGGGGCGTTGGTCGGCGGTGGCGAGCTGCAGTTTGACGCCACCGCGCCACGATCCGCAGGGCATCGATGTCGAGGCCGGAATCGGTTTTTCAATCGAGAATCGCCACCACCGGCGTCCAGCAGAGCCATCTGCAGAATCTCATTGCGTTTCTTCGCGCCGCCGGGAGAAGCTTCGTTGACGCTGCGCTCCAGGAATCGAGGGGTTTCAATCTGCACCACTTCCAGCCGCTCACGGACCAGATCTTCAAAGGCCGAACGGGTCAAGGTCTTTCTTTGGCCAGCTCGCTGCGCGGCGGCATGGTGGCCACCGCAAAATTCGAGATTGCTTACGCCAGGAATCTCAATGTGAGTACTGGAAACCCAAGAACAGACGATCCGGGCCCGCTGCTCGGGATCGAGCATCAGCAGATTCCTGCCGCGGTTAGCGGGGGACCGAGCCAGCGGTACTGTTGTAGGAGGGTGGCCGGCCAGCACCTTGGAGAGGGTGCTTTTGCCGCGCGTTGCGTCCATCACAGCGTGGAATCTCTCCTGCCCTGATCGTCAGCGTTCACGCCCTTGAGGTAGGTTGGTCTCCACCCGGCATGGAAGAACAACGATCTCAAGCAGCAGGTCGGCGTCGGACTGATCACGGGGAAACCGGGGAAGAAGAGGCGAGAAAAGGCCACCGCTTGGGGCGGCACAGAAAAGTAAAGGGATCAAAGCGGGAGACCAGTGAAGGGCGTTCAGCCGACGGAACCTTCGAGTTTTTGAGGGGCGAGCAGCTTGCGCGCTTCGCGGCAAATTCCATCGGGCAACTGCGTTAACCACATCGCGGCAGAAGCCACTTCACCTCATCGACACCGCCGCCTCAAAGCCGATCCCCGGCTCTGCAGGTAGAAGAGCTGCGTCGGCAGAGATGCGACACGGTTACTTGCTTCGTGCCCACCGACGCGTTCCGGCTGGGCTGGCGAGCGATGTAGGGGTACTGTTGGCGGCCGGGCGCTGATCGCCGATCCAGCAAGTCGAATCGCACTGGCTGTAGTTCTTCGCATCCCACCGCCTTGGGCCCGGATCTGCACAAGCCCGCGGTAGCGTTGGGAGGAATGGCCAGCGCTGATCCCCTTGCTCACAATCGTTAACGAACGGCTGCGGCGGGACCGACATGGATCATCTGGTGCCGGTGTCAGCCTGCTGACTGGTTGTTGGTTGACGCGCCACGAATAGAACTCCACCAACGGAATTCAAGCCTCCGAGCAGCACACAGCTGGGGTACTTCCACGGTGATGCCGACCCGGGTTTCCACCGGCGTCCAGCTGAATCTTGCTGCGGTCGCCACGGCATTGACCCGCTTGGTTCACAAAGTGTAGATGCCGCCTTTGCCGTTTCTCATCACCAGCCATAACCAATTTGAACGGTAGAATCATTTAATCGTGGCGTCGTCCAAGCGTCACAAAACTTGCCACAACGGCGGGCGTGGAAGTTTGTGTTGGTGTCAAACCATGGGAGCTGTGCAGCCCTCCAAATAGCTTGACAGAAGCCCCTTCCTCGCGACGATCAAGGTACGCTCAAAATTTGGGCCCGGTTCCTCGGAGTTGAGTCCGGAAGTAAGGTAGAGAGTTCCATCGGGCACTCCACACCTTTGGGGCGATGAACCACAAAGGAACCATCGCTGAACCGCAGAATTCGGGCCTTGCAAAATAGTGTCATTGGCGTGCACCACCGAACCGAGTAGGCGCTCAATCAACTCAGGATTGGTTTTCTTTGAGGGCCTCACTGATGGAGCAGACCACCACCCGTGCTTCCGCCAGTTTTTTCGCGGTTAGTGGTGGGCAATCGAAACACTGTTCCAAAAACCAGCATCGCAGCCACGTTGCTGATCGCTTTGCTCGCCAGCGGAATACCAAGCTTGTCCGAAGGTTTCGAGGCAGCTTCGGGATCCACCTCATCGCAGGCTTGCGCTTGCTTGTCCGCGTTGCTTGGGCGAGGCGTAATAAAATAATGCTCTGATAAATCGATCACCGGATGACTCACCGTTGACCAATCGCGGCTTCCTCCAATCTTCAACCACTGGCGGAAGTGCCCGCAGACGGAATTCCAGCAACGAAGGCTGGCTCATTCTTCTTGGCAGAGATCAGACGAACCACAGTCCTCAGGAACAGGGCCCTTGTCGAATCTTTCTGTTCTGATATCACTGACAAAGCCGTACTTGTACGGCGGGCACTGACGCCAAGTCACTGACGGTGGATTGCGGTGCTCATGGGGCCTCAGGCGGTTGGGAGCGGCAGATGTGGGAGCGGGATCTCTTTCAAAGGCGTGATGGCCTGATTCTTCGCCCCGGAAAGGGTTGTCTTCTTTAAGAAAAAAGCAGGCAATGGCATTCCTTGCGCTCACGCCATGCGGCACGCAAGGACGTTCCAGAATGCCTGGGAAACTTCGGCCTCTTTGTTCTTCGTAATGCCGGCAAGGGGCAAAGGGCCCCGCAAGCTCCTGTTTGGTGCGCGGGCCAGGACCCTCAAGCACCACGCCGTCACCCCTGGAGATCGCTGCAGAAGTAGGTGCCCGTGGCGCTGGGCGGTAGGTTTCGGCAAACTTCCGGATACCTCCAGTTTCGGTGGGATGGAAACCGCTGCGGCGGAAGGGGCTTCAGACATGATTCGGTGGGGCCAGGGGTGAACCGAGCCGACAAGGGCATAGGGCGAGGGCAGACCGGTGCGGTCTTGGGGGACACGCAGAACCGAGGCTCGAACGGCGAGTGGCGTAGAGACAATCAAAGTTAAAGAGGTACGGGACAGAGAACGGCCCACGAGCTGCCCTAGACGGCTGCTCGGGAGTGGGCGAGGAGAAGCTTCTGCGCCCAACGCAAACCTTTCAGGATTTGAATTTGCGAACTTTTGCGTTTCCTTTATTTCTTTTTCTTTCTTATTTTAATGGATTTTGGGGGGTGGGGTGCGGATACCTTAAGGCAGATGGGCTGGTGATTGGGGGCTGACACAGCAGCCCCACAGCTTCAACGCAGGCGTGGCAGGCCCGTGAACAGAAGGCTTCGTGTCTCGCCGACGACCGACTTTCCTCTGATGAGCACTTCTACCCAGGCCCCGACCGTGAGCGGCGCTCACCCTGCTCTTGCGTCAGAAAGTGCAACGGCCGCTGAGTATTATCGGAACTCCTTTTGAGGTCTCTGTCCAGGTCATGCGGTCCGTCAACCTGCGCAGCCCTTGAAGAGGAAGCTCTGGTGGAAGCCAGGCGCCAGCTCGGAAGCCCCGGGGCGGCCCAACCAACCAGTGGCGGCTCACCACGGCCGGACGCGACCCAGTTCCCGACGGAGGCGAACGTTCGCCCTCGGGACTGCTGCATTCGATGGCCGCCAGCCTGCCGCCCGAAATGAGTGGAAGAACCTGTGCGACAAAGCAGGCGATGGACCAAGGGGTCTGTGACCGCCAGGAAATCGTGAGGGCAGCTTGGACGAACGCCTGGAGCGGCTGGTGGGAACTGCGCCGCCAAGAGGGCTACATGGTCTGTAGTTCACGCCGGATGGCGACGGCCTCTCCTGGTGCATGAGTGAATACCGGCTGGCTCCAGTGCGCCGCCCTTGCCGAGCAGATTCCCAGATCTGCGACCAGGAATTGCAGCAGATCCGCCAACCTTCCCTTGATTGCAAGCATCGAGCGGGTGCACTGGCGCCTGACGAGGGAGGGCACTCCTGCGGCTCCGTTCTCACCGAAAGGGCGGGCAGGGCCAGCGGAAAACCCTCCATCAGGATTGACGCCTGAGATGACACAACAGCAATGGCTTGAGATCAATGGGCTCTGAGATCGGGCGCTCAGCAGGCGGACGATCTCCTGCCAATTTGGAGGCCAGCCTGCTGCCCTCCCTGGAGCGCCACCACCTGCGTCTGCTGGCCCACCAGGCTTGCGCTGCCTTTCAGGCCATCGCCGGCCAGCGCCAGGGCGGTTCCCCAGCCCAACAGCAAAACTGGAATCCTGGCTGGCCAGGCCAGCATATCCCTCTACAACGATCCAGCCTTGCGCAGGCCTTGCTGGATCAATTGCAGAGCGCCGCCTTCCAGCCCTGAGCAAGATCGCCGCACCGCCTGCGGTCTGCTCCGCTGGGGCTGGAGCTGAGCGACCTCGGCCAATGGGGCCGATGGCCCAGGCCCGCGCCCCGCGTCAGCCCGCCAGCAGCGGGCCTGCCAGCCCACCACCAAACTGACGCCAGCGAGGGCCAGCAAGGGCAGCCAAACCAACCGGCCCGACCGGTCTGTCGCCTGGTCCAGCCGCCCCAGGGGCAAGGCCATCACCGGTTGCCGTGCGAGCAGCGCCACCGCCAAGCCGCCCGGTAAGGCCTGCCAAGGCGCGCTTGCGAAGAACAATGCCGGCCTGGTGCCCATCAATGTGGGCCACCAGGCACCAGCGGCCAGGCGTGATCGGGCCAGCCGCGGCCGAGCCCTTGGACCGGCAGGTGGGCGAAACAACGGCAAACAACACCACCGCCGCTTGCCGCCAGGCGACACGGTGCCGATTTGCAGTGGGGTCCAGAGATCAGAGGCCAGCAGCCGCAGCGGCGGCGAGAGCAGGCACCACCGCTGCCGCAGAGCAGGCCGCTTAGGCCAAGCAGGCAAAACCATTCGCTGGGCGGAGTACCGGGAGGCGATGGCAGAGCGCCGCAGCGGGGTTGGTTGCCTGAACGGCCACCACCACCACGGCCAGGGGAGATCAGGGTCAGGCCCAGCCCACTGGGCCTGGGTTGGCAGCTCGGCAAGAGAAAACAACACCAGCCAACGCCTGGATCGCGGTCCAGCGGCCTCAATCGTCGAGGGGTGCGGCGCGTCCCAGCCGGCCGCAGGGCCGCGAAGTAGAGGCTGTACACCCACGGGCAATGCCAACCACCCCGCTGGCAACAGCAGCAGGGCGAAAGCCCGCGCACGGCACCCCGCCAGCCCCGAAGAGCACGAGCCGGCAATTGCAGCGCCCAGGGCCAGCAGTTTTTAACCAGGTTCAGCTGCGGCGGCGGCTCAAGGAGTGGGCAGGCGCCGCCAAGAGGCTGCTGGCGAGCCGTCCAGCAAAGGCTGCACCAGGGCTGCCAGCGGACTCCCGAGGTGGGCACCGGAACGGAGAGGGCGAAGAAGTGCGATATCCGCTAAAGCCGTCACAGCCCGTAGCGTTTCGATTGCCGATGCCATCAGTTTTTCAGGCTCAGCTGCGGGCGCTGCGCTCCCAGCGCACCAGCCATCACCTCTTGCCTCGCCCGCGCGAAGCTGGGAGGCTCGCTGATTTCGAGGTTAGTGAGGTTAGCCGCCGATGATCCACGGCTGCTGCGATCGCACCCTGCGATGGCCAGGAGCCCGATCAGCTGGTGGGGGGCTGCAGGTGCGCTGGAGGGATCGATGCCTGGACAAAAAGCCGGCCGAAGACCACCAGGGGCGAATCGGTGTTCGGCCTGATCCAAACCGATGCACGGGGCCGGGAAGGTCTGTTGACGACGGATCGCGGCTACGCCGAAATCCCACCGGTAAGCTGGGCACTCCGCATGGACGACCGCGATGGCCTGCTGCTCACACCGCCTACGAGACATGAGTCGCTGAGCCGTTCTGGTCCCCTGCCCCGACTGAGGCTGCGCACACCAGCACCGGTCGAAGGCCTTCTCGAACACGGCCTCGTTTCTGCCGTCGAAGCCGCTGCAGCACAGAGCCATCCCCCGCTGCAGAGTCAGCGACCGCGCCGCCCCAAACGTGGGCGGCCAGCCCCCCTGTCGGCCTTTGGCTCCGTGAGCGCGAACGTTACGGACTGTGAGCCCTGGCCTGGCGCCGCGAGGTTGCCGAGGCCCCCTTCTACGATCCGGCAGCGACGGTTGGACGACGCACGTGTGGCTATCCCGCTTCTTGAACCTTTACGCACCGACCGACCAGAACTCGCGGGTCAACGTGCCTTGGCATCGGCTCCGACGGAAGACCCCAAAACGGTTTCTCGATCGACAAGCCATCGACGGAAGCGCCAGAACTTCGTGATCGAGACGGCCTACCGCCAGATCTTCTTCCACGCCTTCAAGGTGGATCGCGACCACGATCCTGCGAGTTCGCAGACTGCACGTGACGGCCAGATCACCGTGCGTGACTTCATCCGGCCCCTCTATGCCTAGTCCGACACCTTCACGCGCAGTTTTTATCAAACCTCAAACAGCAACTACAGGGTGCCCCACCTGTTGAGAAGCTTGCTGGGCGGCATGTGTACGCGCAAAGCGAGGAGATCGCCTGGCGTCCGCCGTGATCATACCAAGGGCGTCGCGGCGCCGTCGACCCAAGATCCTGAGCAGCCTAGGGAATTACCCGAGAACTTTGGCTACGACACGTTCCCTTTACACCGCAACCCCGTGTGGTCGGGCTCCCAGAGGTGGGCGAACCCCCTTCAATATCACCACGCCGCGCTACGACGGCCGTACCACCCGTGGAGTCCTGGGCTTCCCCCAGGTATCTTACACAGGAACGCGTCCGCATGCCTGCCCGCACGGCAAGCAAACGCCGGTGGTGGGCTTCCCCGAGGATTACCTGCCCTGGCCGTTCGCAGCCTGCCGGCCTGCGCAACCGGCGCGGCGCGCCTTCCGGCAATGCCGCAAAATGATGGATTACACTCTCCAAGGTCCCCTACCGCAGCATCGGGGCGCTGACGCCCCACTCATTTGCTCCTTAGCCAGTTTCATTCACTGGCTTCACGGCGGTTCATCACCGCCGTTTTTTGTGTCCTGGCACACCGCGCTAGGGCGTCAAGTGGTTGCTGAAACGCACCCATGCCTCCGGCGGTTTTGCACCGACCTTCTCCACAGAGTGAGGAGGAAGCAGAGAACTAGCGACAGTGACTCAGGCCCTGAAAAATCCGCTGGGCGAGAATGACCCTGAGGCAACTTCGGCCAGGTCTCGCCCAGTGGCCCTTTTGGTGTCGGTCAATACAGTCGTTAAGCCTAAAACGAGCTCACCAGAGGGAGCATCAGCGCCATGCAGACCGCGACCCTCCTGAGGCTTCCGAGGTTCTGCAGTCTCTGCCAGCCTGCCGAACTGGAAGCAGACTTCTCCCCCGCACCCCCGACCCGGGCCCAGACAAGGTTGGTGTTCCTGCCCAGGGATCCCCTGTGCGCCTACGTATCTGGAGATCGGCCGACGGTGATTCGTCGCCCAGGCGCTGTCCTCAGGAGCCAGCCAGCTTTGTCTGCGGCGGTTCGCCGGACGTCACCGCCTTTCCAGGCGGCGCCACCCACACCACACCCTGCAGGAGGTGCCGTCGACAGCCATGCCACCGAGTGTACCTCCCTGTTCCGATGAGACGTGATCGGATTACCGTTGAAGATGGGCATCGCAAGTGGGTGGGGCTGGATTTCGCTGGGGCTTCTCCGCATCGGCCCGCGGTTTCCCGCCCTGTCATCCCAGCGAGCAAGATTCCTTGATCTAGTTCGTTTCCCTTTCTCGCTGAATCTCCCCACCGCAGCAGCACCACCCCCTTCTTCAGCCCTGATCGAAACGGCCTACAAGCGATCTGCGATGAAGCGGCCTCTACAAGAAAGCCACCCTTGCCCTCCTGCCACCGGCATCAGCAGCAAAGGCCGGCCCACGGTTCGGACGGGGCTTAAGCCTTCACATTGAGCGCGGCGATCCTCACGGCCCGTCCCCTCGCCGATGGCCTGAGCGATTCAGGAATCGGTGCTGTATGGGCCAGTGGGCGAACGAATCGAAGGTGGCCGGTTGTGTGGCCTCCCGCCCAACGGCTCCTTCTGCTGGTGAGCCGACGCCGAAACTAAGGTTTACGGCTCGACCGATCCTCCGCAAGCTTTGGCGATCGCAATTGAGGATGTGGCCCTCTCCCCCGAAAGGCACCTTCCGCATCCAAGGTTTGCCGTTTCCGCGACGGCAGCAAGCTCTATCGATCGAGGCCATCGCCGCCGACGTGAGCAGAAGCGCAGGCATCACCCTGCAGTTCGCGTTCTTTCGATCCACTTCCGGAGGACAAACAGCAACCCCTCCAGCCAGGCCCCATCCGCCCGAGTGGTTCTTGAGTTTGAACCGCACATTCTTCGCCTTCACCCCACTGGCAGGGGCCCTGATTCTGCCGATTCTGCGTTCGATTTTGAGGTGCGGTCAGTGTCGGAGCAGGTTTGGGCCTTACCGTCAGCGGCCAAGCTGTGTGTGGTTCGTGCTGATGCTCCGCCACCGCCGAAATGCCCGGCGAGCATCACAAGCGAGCGTCCAAGGCTCAATCAACGGGAAACCTGAGGAGAGCCTGGCGTCAGCCAGCGCTTGGAAGCGTTATTCCTCTTGGTGGACCCCAGTCGATTCTCGCATCCTGGCTGCCAGGGCCCGTGTCCGTTGGCGCCTGGCCCTGGCCTCTGGGGGAGCTGTGGTGCCACCGGCCCGGATCGTCGGGTCAGGGTCCGGGCTGGGACCTGCCGCTGCCCGCCGGAACTCGAAGGTGGCCTTCAATCACCGCAGCCGATCGGCATTACACAAAGCCCGATCGAATGGACGCTCCCGCAACGGTGATGACCTCGAAAGCTTGCTCTGGGAGGACGATTTCAGCGGGCCGATCGGGAAATCCTGCGTCGCCGTTCAAGATCTTTGCCTTTGCCCGGGTGCGAGGCTCTCGTCAGCCAGGACATCGGCCGCATCGCGGTTGGAAGGTCGCTGCTTGAAACACCTTACAGCGTTCCCTGGAGCCCATCAGCACCTCCACGATCTGAGCCCCCATCAGCGCTTGCGCCATTCCGGCTGATGGCCCTGCCGGATCGCGATTCGCGAACGGTGCCCTCAGCAGCGGCCGAACTGCGAAACAAAAGGTGATGCGGTGGCCATCCTGCAGCGGGCGGGATCCCCCCTGATCGACCGACACAAGGCCATGGCAGTGCGGCAGCGCCTGATTGCACCAACAAGTTTCTGATCGCGATTGGCCGCTGGCTGGTCCCACCGGATCAGCCAACTCACCGCTCGGCACCACGTGAAATGCCGGAGCAGCCGCCACCCGCTGGCAACGTGAATCACCTGCTGCGGGATTCGACAGCCCGCGCTGGCGGCGTTGTTCGACGCCGAAATATCCAGCGCGATGTGGGGGACGGCCCCGGAGCGAGCTGATAGCCCGGTTCCCGGCATCAGCAAAGGAGCAAGGAGGCGTGCAAACCGCATCGCGTGGCAAAAACACCGCGTGAGGTCCTGTTTTTCCCCCACCGCCGCCGCGATCCAGAAACGGCCTGGCTCTTTTCTGGAAACGCCTGGCCCAGGGCCACCCAGCCACGTGGACATGGCCCTGTTCGTGTTCTCGGGCCCAGGTCTGCCGACCAGCTGGCCCTTCTCAGATCACCAGGTGATGGCGATCCGTCTGCTGGCCGATCCGGGATTCGCCAGCCGCTCTATTCTCGGAGGTGCTCGACTGCTTCGGCGTCGCCCCTGCCCCGGAAACCATCGCTGCAAGATCGAAACGGACAACACCCCATGGACACGACCGCTGCAGGGGGTGGGGAACCACCAAAACTGCGCCCCGCCGGCGACCCCAAGATTGCCACCGACAAATTCGCCGTGATCGTGATTGGCAAGACGCGTGATCACCGCGCTATCGTTAACTGGAGTCCGGCGGCGGCCCCACGCAACGATGAAGCGCTTGCTGGTCGTTCACTCCCCGGTTTTGCGGCGGTGGGTTTGAAATTCTATGTTTGTCTCATGATCCACTCACCAGGGGAAATGGGACCGGATGTGGCAGGGCGCCGAGCTTGGGATTCACCGCGCGGATGCCAGCGGAAGCTGGACCAGCCACCGAACCTGCGGCAGCGGAACCGAGCGTGCTGCCGCATCGCCCACGTGGCAGCCACTTGTATGGGGGGCCGTTCCCTCGGCGGTGGCTTGAGCGTGAGGGGATGTTTTGACAGATCCTGTGGTGACAGATTCCTGTGGTATCGTTGGCCGCTGCCTGCCGGCGCTTTCCCTGGGGCTTTGGTGCTGGCAGAGCGTGGCCTTGCCGCCGTCACCCTGCTTGGACCGCCGTGAATGACCTGGAGCGGGTGTTCCCGTGGCGAGGGCCTGATGCCCTTGCGGGCTCGATGCCCTCGATCGATCGCTTCGCCGCCTTCGCCTCCCTTGCCCAGCCGCCCGGCTGAGTGGCTGGGGCTTTCGAGTTTCAATTGCGCGCGACCTTGTTCGCGTGTATTCGATGAGCCGATGGGGGCCCAGCGCGCCCTGCTTGCTGGTCCCCAGGACAGCCCTGCTCGAAGCGTTCGATCTGCCAGGGGCCAGGTGGGCCTGTGCCGGGCTTCCGCTGGGCGACCTGCCAGACCGCGAGGTTCTTGGTGGGATCGATGCCAGACCGGGTACGCGGAGTGCCGCCTGGCGGGCCGGCGGAGTGCAAGCGCCAGCCGTTGGTGATCGCCGCCGATGGCAGGGGCCTCCGATTGCGCCACCAAAGCAGGCCTGCGCCTCGATTCAAGGAGCGGAGCCCGAATCAGACATCCCTCTGGTTTCGGCTTACCGGCCCAACCCGCGCTTCGTGGCCGGACCAACCTGTTTCATTGATCCAGCTCGGCAGCCAGCGGCGGCTTCAGCGTGTTCCATTGGCGCCAAGGGACGGCGAAGCCTTTCCAGCTCGGCTGGCTGATCGCGGGCCGTGAGGCGGATCGACGCGAGCGGCCGCGAATGGCCGAAGCCTTTTGCCGCGCTCTTCTCCAGCCCTGGTGCGAACCCACTTCCTTGCCCAGGGCCGGGCGCTCTCAACTTCCGCATCGGCTTTCGGGCGGGGTGGGGGCAGCCGCCCCGCACTGCATGGCCAGGCTTGCGCTGCTTGGGCGAACGCGGCCATCCGATGAGTTCCGATTCGCGCCCCAAGGCATTCGAAACCATGCCTTGCGTTGACGCGACCGTGGCGGGGCCAATTGGCTAGGTGCCGGTTTCTAGGCGGGAAGGAAGGCGGAGCCGGCCGCGATTTGATGCCGGCCCTGGGAGTCCATTCAGCGGAGCGGATAAGCGGAGTATTCCGGCCCCATGGCCAGGGCGCTTGCAAAAGCGGAGATGAAGGGGCCAAGGGCAAGGGCGATCGCTTCCCCGCGCTCGGGGGCTGGTTTCGGCAGACAATCGCCTGGGCTAGCCCATGGAAGGCCCCCGAGCTTTTGAAACGCCTCCTGGGTTGGTCGGCAGCAAAACCGTTGCGCCTGGGGCTCTTAGGCCTCTCTTTTCAACTGATCGTTCTGGGAAAAAAGCTCGGCGCGATTGGGATGGGGAGGCTTTTCCGTTTGCGGTTTCAGGTTGATGGCAAGGGGGATCCGCCTTCCTCCGCTTTCCCCCCGCCCCTTGGGTTTGGCCAAACCGCTTGGGCCACAAAAAAAGCCTTTTGGTCGTCCGCTCTCGGCCGGGGAACATTTTCCTTTTTTTCTGGGTTGTGTCTCTC
>Ga0163217_1025790_pt1 | contig 13674 bp, 13 predicted proteins | sample SynspAceP_FD_185933 | JGI IMG/M metagenome (GOLD analysis project Ga0163217, IMG submission 185933) | Saline lake microbial communities from Ace Lake in Antarctica - Synechococcus sp. Ace-P (PacBio error correction) | ecosystem: Environmental > Aquatic > Non-marine Saline and Alkaline > Saline ... | reverse complement strand
CTCATTGAAACTTGTCGAGCGAGCAAGCGAGAACTTTTACTTCCCAGTTGGCCAAAACAGGACTTAATGTAACCGCATTACACTGGCGAGGTCTTACCTTAAAAAACAGCTGGGGCTTTAAAAAACACCCAGCGGGTTGCGTTCGAGATTAACTGAAACTGGTTTTGCGGCCGCCTCAAAAGACGCTAGCCGCGAAATAGACGTTCAAAATATCTGAACAGTACGAAGCCATTTCGAAGAGTTTCGTCAGCGATTCCAAACAAAGACCATGACTTGCAGGTTTCTGATACAACTTGCGGATAAGACGAAACGCCGGGACGAACAAATTGAGGATGCCCTCAAACGTGAACAAAACTCTTTCAAGCAGTTTATTGAAAGCCACACAAGAAGCCCACCCGCGTTTTTTGAACAAACTCATTGTTCGAATTATAATTGGCATGGGAATACGGAGGTTCGTCAGAAAACGCCGGTCGTGCACCTGGAAGCCAGGTGACAACGGTATTGATGGTGTAATTGATCCAAGATCCTCTTGGCGTTGACAGAAGTATACATCAAAGCAAAAGCGGTATTTATGCTTCCGAAAATGTTGTTGGGGTCTGTGTGATATCAGGAGATTTTTTTTGTGCGTTGAGCATCCATAAAGCAACCAAAGTATATTTGCTAACCACCTCCAAAGTTCACCACTTCCGCCAGGAAACCACAAAAGCATTAGGAGGCCGCCATTTCGTGCTAATTGATTGGTGAAAGGCTGGCAAACTTGATTGATCACTTACGCGAATCGGATGTCGCCAAAAAAATCAGTCGTAGGGCTGATGAGAAAACTGGGACGAAACCTTTTTTGACGAAGTTTTGATTTTTGAAAGCGACATTAGTTTACCGGCGTCACGCCCGAGGCCCCTGGCCTCGGACCGCGCCCCCCGCTACCGGGCTTCCGCCCTCCGCTTCGGCCCTGAAACCTTTCCCCGGAAGGTTTCCGAGACGGGGTCTCACCCCCAAAATACCCCTTGCATCCCCCACCCGCTTTCACTCAACGTTTCTTTATGATCCGAGCCTTCACCTCCTTATGTTTCTTGGCCTCCTGCCGGGCGGCCGTTGACGCAGAATGAACGGCTGTTTGCCGGTGACATCAATGGGGCGACACGCTGAATTATCCCAAGGTGCGCTGCATGACGGGTCGCCTTCGCGGGGCGGTGACGATGACGCGCAAGGCCGCGCCCCCGGCGGCACCGACCTGTCGCGAACGTTCATTCTGCCGCCCGAAAAAAGTGGGAGAGGTTGATTCACACCAAAACCCGCGCGCAGGTTGGCCCGCTGTGGAACACGGTGCTGTTTGACGAGGACTGGCTATTCTGGACCGAGATCTGCCCGATTACCCGAACCGGACGGCTGATCGCGGACGATGATCTGTTGCGCATTGCACTGACCCCATATCTTGCACAATGCAGAACCGCCAAGACGACGGGCACACCCCGCTACGTGCGCTTTATTGAGCATGCGGCAGGGCTGATCCGTTACCTCTTTGATCTTGAAAGCGACCCGCAAGTTTCTGGATTTCGCCTATGAGCAGCAAGGCTCCATCGTTCCGAGAATTCGTCTGTTGCGTGCGTTGGAACCCGCAGGCCCCACGGACGCAACGCTTTGCATTGCGCTGATCTCGCCCAGGTCATGGCCTGTAGCCCCCCTGCCCCAAAAGCCGCGCCTCTGCTGTTGCGGATGCCGTGGGATGCGGGTTGAAGTGAACGCGGATTTGTGGTTAACCGCTGGATGCTGTCGAGTAAACCAGCAGACCGCAAGGACGCGTGGTTCCACCTCTACCCGTCGGCGTCAATTGTTCCGTCAGATCCGACCGGTACCAGTCCAGCGCCATGCCTCGAACCAAAGTTCGGCATCACCCGTTTCAGGTGAAGACCCGCCGAATCCATCATCAGGATCGCCATAGTATTAGGCCAGCGTGCTTGCGTCTGCGGGAAGCCGCCCGCCGTTGTTCGCGGCCGCCAGCCAAGGTTCAGGTCCGCGGGTGCCGGCTGCATGCCTTTTGGGGGGGGGGGGGGCGAAAAAAGGGGGGCCGGGCCCCCCCCCCGCCCGGGCGTCGCCTTGCGCGTTACGCCCGTGGCCATTGCCACGCAAGTTCTGGCGTAAGAACGCGGCCCCTTGGCACTTGGTCTGGGGGCGATCGGCACTCGCTTAGGCGGGCATTACAGGCGGCAGCGCCCAACAAGAGGCGTCACGGCCGCAGGGCTGTGGTGGTTTTTGTTCATATGATCCTCCGGGTAGAGGTCATTGGGATGCCTTGCCCTTGGCACGGGTCTTCGCCATGATCAGATATCAAGTAATTGAATTAATTAGGGTCACTATCATGGGCCACATTAGTGCCAATCGTGCATGCTGTTGCCGGGACGGCATTCCCGTCTGGTCCGCGCTGGAACGCCGTCGGTCTCCCGGCAGCCGCGATCGGTCACCTGCGGCGCGGCAACGGTGCTGTTTGTGTGTTTCACGGTCAGTCTCGGTACGGTGGCCGATGCTCGTCGGGCGAACAGGGGTTTGCGCAGATCCCGCCGGCCCCAAAAACACCTCGCTGCCTGGCCGGTTCTTCTCAAGTTGGCACTCCTAACATCTGTCGATCCACCTTTACTCGCGCCCGCATTTTCCAGGCGTCTGCGGACAACGCGGTGTTCTTTGTCCTTGGGTGGGCAGCTGCCTTCAGCGCGCTGCGAATTGACGCCATTCTTGGCCCTGTTCGGCGCGCAGTCGCTGTCGCGCCTTGGCGGTATTGCCCGCGCGCGCCGGCTCAAGGTATCGCCGCGAGGCTGATTGTGCCGGGGCCACCGGGGTGTGGCTGACTCCCCAGCACGGCTAGATAGCCAGCGCGCTAAAGGGTTGCCCAACTGCCCTGCATCCAGCCGGATCTGACGGTCCATCCGCGCGGCCAGTTCAATTATGGGTCCCGCGATCACGCAGATAGCCCCGTGCCGCCGCACCAGCGTCATCATGCGCCGCAAGACCTTGATCCCGAAGGTTGTCGGTCAAGGTTGCCCCGTCGGTTCATCCGCAGCAGCAGGACGCGGCGCATGGCCCAAACGCACCGGCAAAAGGCGACCCGTTGCTGTTCACCGCCGACCAGCCCCGCGCTGCCCGGTGGTCCCGGCAACCCGCGTGGGTGCGATACCGACCTCGTCCAGCAAGGACCGCGCACCACGGCCGTCGGGCATTTCGGCTTGCGACACGCCATTAAGGCAAGCTGTGGCAGGACCGATATTTTCCAGCCGCCGAAAATCGGGCAAGCAGGTGGTCGAACTTGATAGATAACCCCCACATCGCGCCGCGCCGCACGCCGGTGCCGTTTGCGCACGGACTGCCCCGTCATATCGGTGCGCCCCGATTTCAACTGTCCCCGCGTCGGGCTATCAGCAGGCCCTGGCCGATATGCAGCACTCGAACTTTGCGCGCCGGACGGGCGCTACCAGCGGCCACGACCTCGCCCGGGGCCCGACCCCCGACGTATTCAGGTCGATCCCGCGCAGCACGTTGACTTCGTTCGGATGGCCGGATTGTAGGATTTGCCAAATCCCCGCAGAGCCCGCAAAACAGGATTCATCATACGAGCGCCAGCGCCTCGAACTGCGGTTCATGCGCCGCCGGGCATGGCCCGCAGGGAAAGATGGCTGACAACAAAGGACAGCCCCGAGCGACCGAGGCGATGGCCGACATCCACGTCGCCGAACTGAAGGCTGGCCCGGCAGGAAATTAGATGCGCGGATTGACGGGTCCATGCGTTGCGCCCCGAAGATAGTTTCACCGCGGCAAATATCTGATCGACGTAAAGCGACCGACAGCCCAGATCACCCCCATCGCAGTCGTTGCCGATTGATGCCGGTGAAGGCCCCGCAGATAAAGAACACGCCGGCAGGCATCGGAACCCTTCGCCTCAGGCCCATGTGCGCAGAATACCCGATCGTCGCCCGGCCCACTTGGTTTTTGACCACATAATCAGCCCAGACACGATGTTTTCATCGCGGCGATCAGACGAGGATTGCTAAGGATCACGAAAACATCAGCCGCCGGCTCCGGTCTTCGATATCCCAAGTGCGCATTCCAGAAACGGAACCCCCGAGCATCCACCGCCCATGTCCAGATCATTGCCGCCGATCCCCTGCCGCGGACCAGCAGGGGGACCGGTCAGGATCATCCACGTTGTCGGGTCTTCGACCGATCACCTCAAGCTCCGTCGGGGGGCCGGACCCGCCCTTTTTTTCCGCGGGCGTTTAAAGAACGCCTGCGCCCTCGGCCCCAGTGGCAGATAAGCGCGCGTTACGCGTCGATGTCATAGCGACCGGCCGGTTGAAAATATAGCGTCACCTCATAAGCCATTGACCCGTGGCATAAGCGACGGCCCAAAGGCCGGTTTTGACCCCCGTTCGAGAGGATGATTTTGATTCGTGTCCACCCCAAGCCGACCCGCAACGCCCTGCGCCCCACGCCGGACCCCGATTGGCGAATGCCCTGTGCGAAATCGGCCCAGCATCCACCCTCGGCGGTCGGGGTTGCGAGCGGCGGGGATATTTCGCCAGATCCGCGGCATCAATGCCGAAAAATTTCCGATGCCCCGCCGTTGGCCTGCCCTTGTTGGCCATTTTCACCTGACCACGTACCCAAGGGGGGCCACCGTGTCACCCCCGGCACTGACGCCACGCTTCAGCCCATCTCCGGTGTAGTTTTGCCAATCCCCCGTCTGGGAGGACGCCCGTTATCGTCCCACATCGCCATTATTATATACCCGCACCATGGGCCATTGGCCCAAGGATTCGCTGTCGACGAATCAGCACGAAAGCCGACGGCGTACGGCCAAGCGTCCCGCGATCAGCGGCCAAAAGACCGCCCAAGGTGATCCCAGATCATAGGCTTGATCCAGGTCATCACGCTGACGCCCGCCTTCGGCGCGGACGCGCCCGCAGGTAGCGCCCACGGCGATCATCCCATCAAAAAGCGGCCAAAGTTGCCCCGGTTCGAGGAAACTGGTTTGCCAAGGGATGGCTCCGATTCTGGGATCAAATCGCAGCGCAACCTCGCGCGTTTCGGCGCATTCGGGTTCAAAGCGAGTGTAGTGGTCCTAGTTCGGCAGTCTTGCCGAAGGCAGGGCATATTGAGAAAGGTCAGCGCCCTGCGCCGGGGGGGGGACCGCCGTCGCACGGAACGGGGCGCGCAGCAGCCGCCATCAGCACCCCAGCCCCAAGCCCCCCGCGACAAAGCCCACCGCCCGCAAGACCCACCCCCCGCCAAAGTTCAAGGGCCACGGCCGGCCTGGAAACACCTGCCATGCGCCCGCGCACCAAATCTGCGGATCGGAACCATCTGCGACAGGTGATAGGCCCGCATGAACGCCCCTGCCCTGCAATCGGGTCAATGCGCGTATCCAATGTATCAAAGCGCGCAAAGGTCCTCTGCCATATCTGTTGCCGACGTCGCTCCATAAAGGCGGTGCCGGTCAATCTGCGCCCAGCGCCATCGTTGCGGCGACAGGACCGACCCCGCTTGGGCGCTCGGCATCGAAATCCCGGCCAACGACCTCGTGCAGCGCCATCAACTCACCGCCCAACCCGTTTGCAAGGTATTGTTGCGAGTATTCGGGAAACTGCCGACGTTTACCGCAGCCCCCGCCACGCCGCCAAGCAAGGCCGTCAGCGCCCCGCAAGATCATAAAACGCCCCCGAAGGTCCGTAATGCAGCGTTCCATGATCCCCGCCCCCCGTTTTTTAAATGCCCGTCGTTCGAAGGTTAGGCCCCTGATACCGCCCGATAAATCTTCGGCGATTTTTCAACGCAGGCCTCGGCCGTCATGATCTAATCGCTCTCGCCGGTGCGCCAGCAGAGTGCAGCCTCGACCACGCCGTTTTTCAGACCCCCGCGGCCCAACGCCGTGATCCCCGCCACCGCACAGACCGGATAAGGTCCATTCGTTCGCCCAAACTACCCGTTCCCGCGCTGTTCTTTTTGGTGTCGTCAATAAAGCGGATCCAGCCCCCACTCGCCTGCACGGCTTGCACCAGACGCGCCGTCACACGGCGCGCCATTCCGCCTGATCGTCCGCCCTTGCCTTGAGTGTTAACGATGCCTACGTGGTATATACGGCGGCGTTTGACGTCCCCTTCCGGCCAGATTGATGTCCCTTGTCGTCGTTGGAGACGCCTCGAGTGATCCGCGCTCCAGCCAGACCCCCGATACCCGTGCGCATAGCCCCCATGTGAACCGGCACCAGGTCTGCCATCCTAGCACCGTCGGCACTCGCGCTCCCAATCGGTTTACGGAATTACTTGGTGCCCACGTCACCAACATATCCGCAATCCGCCGCGCCCGCCTGCCGCTTGGGTCGCATTCGCAGGCGCGATCTCTTCGACGGCAATAACGACCATTGCCCACGAGAACTCCGTACCGTGCACACAGATTTCATGGAGTAGTTGATTTTATCGTCCTGTTAGTTCCGCCGCGTGCTTATAAACGCCGCGATGTTAATTATTTTTATTCTCAGCGCCGTTGAGCGTCAACCACTCAAACGATCCAGGCTGTGCCGCGGAGGTTTAAACCTGTTTCGCACCCGTTGGCCCGTACGATGTGAGCCCTAGCACCGACTGCGCCGTACGCAAACGAGAAAAGGTTAGCTCCTATAGTGTCGCGAGTTCTCTGCAGCAGGCATACGAGCACACGACACATTATGCGCAGCATCGGTCTGATATTCTCATTGTTCGCGTGCGCGCATCCCATGAGATCAGCATCTGGCAAACTTTTTCTCTCACCCGAGGTCTTTCCCAGTCCAGAGGTGCACAAGAGCGACGTCTTTCGATTGGCCGTGTTGTCCTCAACACCAACATCATTCTCGCTATCCCGGGCACTCGCAATTTTCCACTTATCAGTAAGGGGCACCTGAACGGTAATAACGAACGCGTGTGTCGCGGAGCGGCGCATCAGTGTGTAACATCGTCCGAGCTGGTGCCATAATCCACTATCTACATAGTTTGTGCAACTGTTACGAACAAAGCATCTATCAGATTGTCCACACAAGCATGACGTCGGTATAGGCGTTGCAGACGCTGATTCTCAGCGTCTCAAATCATACTCACTTGCGTCTCAGAATCTTCAAAGGCTATACAAGACCCAGTCCCTCTCGACAATTGCGGAGTGTGAACTATACGAGCACGTGCGTTCAAACCCGCTGCCTATTAGCGAGCAGCTCCAGAAACGGGGCAGAACGGAGGTCTGGCCTCATACCGAGACACGCTCGCCGTGGAAGAATTTAACACTGTGGAACTATAGCGACCTGCCAATATAGTCACAATTCTAGGGCGATATTCTTCACCACCCTTGTCCATAATCGTGAACGTCACATAAGGCGAATCCGTCGAGTTTTTAGCGATCCGTGCGTAATAGATAGCGCTACGATACCTCACTCCGAGTGGCTGCGGAAGATATCGAGTAATAGGTGATTCAATATTCTCGCGTTCGTGGGCTTGAACGATGCTAATCACAATTTTAATATATATACGCCAGTATCGCCTTCCCTGGGTTTGGGTCCCGTGGTACTAAATGGTCCTCTGATATGCGACACAGCATCTCGGGGCCTAGCGTCAAAGCGCCCCCGGATTCTTTCCACAGTCGGCCGATTGCCAACTCGGGCATCAACATCGCGGGATGTGGGGCTCGTGGGCCGTCGAGCGTTCTGTCTCTAAACAGCTCTGCAACCATTTAATCCTTCCGATCTTTTGTCGCAGCTTTAAAGCCAAGTTCAGGCAAGCCACTTCGGGCTAAATAAGCGTATGCCCGACCGAGCCCCGATTGCTTGATCATATGACGTGCCCGCTAGCATCAACCTATGGCTTGTGCCTGCTGTACGACTGCCGATCCGTCGGACGGGTTTTCCTTAGCACAGGCCAAAGAAATCACTACACGGAACACGAGCCCGAGCGCTTACGATGGACCGCGTCATACAGAGATGTGAAATTGACACCCGTCACGACATCCTTTGTATCCAGCCTGCGCCCGAGACAATCCACCAAAACAAATTCACGGCCGGCACCAACCAAGCAAGGGGGCAACACCTAAATGTAACGCTCCCAAAGGACGCAGCCGACCACGTCCAAAGACCGGATGCGCACGCCACTTATGATAGACGTTGTTTGACCCCTTCATGTCGCGCTAGAGCGCGCTCTTTTCGGATACAGATCGCACAAACCAATTCGAACCAAAGCACAGCACCCATGACCATCATCCTGTTACTAGGCGAGCACCCCCGCGCGAAAACCCCAGTGATTCCATGAGAACGCGCGAGCCTTTGAACTGTGATGCGAGCGTCCTGCACACCAGCGTTTGTCTGACCTTCTTCAGCTCCTCTCGCCTGTCCGGCCTCTCGCAGCGGGGCCGACGTAACGTGCTGTTTGGAATCACGTGTTTTTTCTCTGTCTCCTTTTGGGTCGGTCGAGAGTCACAAACATACATACCGTCTTATTGGATCGGAAGTGTGGTGTCGAAGGACTATCTTGTTACCTGGATACCTGCACAAACGAATGAGGCGTTTAGGTGCTTTTTGTACAAAAAAATTGGTACTTTTTGATCGAATGATACAAACGAATAGAGGCCGCGCGGACATCGGTCTAGGTAATTCCGAAGAACGCGCCAAAGCCGATGGGGCCGCCAGGCCCCGAATCCCTAATTTCGCTGATGTGTCTACGAGCATTTGATCTAGCTTAAGTGAGAGTCATGATATGCAAACTTTGAGTCGTGCCCTGATACCGATGCACTCCTGGTGACCGAAGCAGGGCAATCCACCCGATGCGCTGCACCGTTCCTATCTTCGTTCTCGCACTCACGGATCGGACTATTGTCAGAGTCGCGTAACCGATCAATGCGCGGCGCCGTCTATCTCCTCCCGCGTCGAATCAATAATCGGGGCCCGTGGTTATTGGTCTTGAGAGTAGCACTGTGCCAATAATCACGTTGCACTCTGAGCATAACGAGGACGAGCTGCGCCATTGATGGCATATCTGTGCAGTGTCATCTCGGCAGCTCTCTCTAGTTGCGTCAACAACCATCATACTCAGAATAACCAAACACAGAGTCATACAACTTTAGAGAGACTCAACAAAGCCGCTCATCGCCTGCTATATTTTCGTTAACCCATCACTACTCTATGTACGAGCCGACGTGAACTCGACGGTTGATGATAGAGTTTTGTCGCGCTCGGTGTACATGGAAACACTGCGAAGGTCCTCAAAAAATCTCGAAAACACTTCCGAGTGTCCGCACCATCCTATTAGGTGCGCCTATAGCTGCTGCCGTCAGGTTATATTTTGCTTGTCAATTTACTATCAAAGCAAGGCATTGATATACCGTTGATTATCGAACGTGCTTGCTCGCGAGCCAGGCAGGATTATATATGTGCTTGGCCGTATTCGTGCGGGGTGCTACTGTACCAAGGGTATGATCTGCTGTCAGACGCCGCCGGAGTCGTGTCAAGTGAAGAGACGCTGACACGTTGTCTATCACTCTGCCCAGTTTCTGAGACTCAAAACCCTATTACACTCTCGCAAGCGATCCGACGACGGGCGGCAGTGTAGCACCCGCTCAACTCTACAACATAAGAGCCGACCTGCTAGAAAGTTGAGTTAGGAGAGCAATAAGACTGAGCTGCAGCGTGCGTGTCTTGACTCATCATTGCTGAGCGGCCAAACAGGAATGGATGCCTAATCTCGTCTGAATCACAGTGGATACCAGCCACGTTGTCACCGTGCGCGAATGGAACCAGACGTGACTATCTCGATACTGCGCCTCTAGAAACAGCCGTAGTGGACCTCTCACTGTTGAAAATAAGAAACCTCGCGTGTGAGTGTGCGCCGTCTCCAGGAGGCAATGTGAGAGCGCTGAAGAATATCGCCCTAGATTGTGACGCGACCTATCTTATATAGCCGTGATTATCACCGTTGTGATCGGTTGTCACGAGGAAACGCGCTGCGTGCTGTCCTCGCATCTCTTGGCCCATTCCATTAGTGAGCTCTCTCGTCGACAATACAGCCGACTTACCTCTGACAAGGCGTGCTCGTGACTCCAGTCGGGCTTCTGGTTAGGTGTTTTGTCGATACTTACGTTCCATAGTGCAAATAGCACTGTAGACCGGCTTAATCTTACCTATGCGCAGCAGCGATCCGCGTGTTTTTTGCCGAAGCAAGCCATACGAGTTCAAGAGTCTATCCATCTGTCGAGACTGCGTTCTCACATTATCGTACCTTACACAGTGCCCGTTCTACTTGAGTAAACTGTACTCTCAGTCTTCACTCAGCGCAAGCGGCTGCCATGAATTACTGTGTGCGACAGAGAGCCTCACAACGTCGCCTTACTCCGCGCTCGCTGTCTGGATCTCACTGGTACACGGTCTAGAAAATATGACGTGGTTGCAGCATGGCCGCGCTATCGCGCCGCATACCATATCAGCACCAAGCTCTTGCGCATCTTGCTCCTCGTCTCTGCTAGACACTGCGCAACTGCCGCATTCCGAATTCTGACGTGTCGGCGAGGGCCCAACTCGGTTTGCGTCGTTGGCGAGGTTGCAATCTGCTCCATCACTGCCGTCCACGCGCTGCCTCAGACATACTGGACCGCCAAGGTTCCCGGCAACTAGAGCGCATGCCAAAACAGCGCAAAGATCAGGGCAGTGCGCATGTGGTCTACGCTCGTGAAATAATGTTTGACCTCTGTCAACAGACGGCGCTGTCGCGAGTGTATGGTATCTAAAATACATACACAGACCCGCATCTCATTTAAACAAGCGCTGCCACGCGCGCAGGCCGTGTCCTATAATCCAATACCCACTGAAGTCTCGCGTGTGCGAGGATCAATCTAGGCATGTGCGACCGTGTGTTTTCATCGCGTGAAGATGTGCGACGCGTTGCCCTTGCGTGCTCTCTCACGCCACGGCCAACCCCAAACCAAAATTGCGAGACGCAGGGCATGTTGCAGAGAACTTCCTGATCGGCACGACTTTCATAGATTCACTCCAGAGCACATTGACAGATTTTATGTAATACAAGACAATAATCGTGAAAGGCGGGCCGCCGGCCATTCGCAGTGTGATTGGGGCGGCGAATGGTTCAATACGGCTTTTGGGCATTTTGTTTTGTTTTTCTGCTGTTCGCGGCTTACTGCAAAGACCTGGTCTTAAAAGCGTACAATACCATGGCATGACGCGTTCTGATCGTCGGCGCGGATAGCGATTTAGATGTTTTTGAGAATAGGTTACGGTTTTTCTCTTTGACATTTTATTGGCGCTATTCCAATTTTCAATACCTTCAAATTTATAATCAATTAACCTTTTTGACAATTTAGGTTGTAGTCTCCTAAATGCAAAGTGTTCTAAAAACTGCCCTATAAAAAAACAACGCTATTTGGGGAGGTCAGCATCATAGCCGGAATCAAAAAAACACGGCTGGGCAATTAACGGCCTACTATTGCTTGTCCCCCTCTGTTTATTTGTTCCCCGAGTGCTCAGAACCCCGCCGTAAGAACATAGCCGACCCGGCATCTTGGCGTCCAGAAAAGGCCACTCGGCTTTGATAACCCCGCATTTGCGTGCTGTTAGTCATTTCTTTCCTATGGCCACGAGTTTTCCGGGCCCCAAGTTAAGGGATTTGGTTGCCAACTGAGTGCACGCTGATGGCGCTTGACATGCTTGATGCTTTTGCTGATGGCGCTGCTGGTAAATCGCCTGAGCGCATTGACAACCAAGGCCGGCCGTGAACCTGATAGAGGTCGCGCCCCAGCTGGCTCGCAATTTCACCAACTTCCTGACCGAACGCTTTTCCCACGCTGCTGGTCGAAGGCATCGGACGCTGCGCAGTTTCGATCAACTCGTATCGGGTTAGAAGCCCCACGCAAGTTATAATTAAGGAACAGCGGCGGAGAGTTTACCTGAACACCGCGATGCGCCTTCTGCTGCGACAGTGGGGCTGACGTTGCGCGCTTTTGTTTGCTGATCGTGCCGGTAGGTTTGCTTGGGTATGTTCAGTACTATTGCTCTGCTGATTCTGAGCTACCCTCGCCTAGAACTTGAGTTACGGACCACGCGCTTAGACTTCGACCAAAGGTTTCATATGCCCACGCGGACCCACGGCGCCAGTGATCCGCCGGCTTGCACGCTCGGCATACTTCCAGAGCCGCCACCCGGCATGCATGGCGATGTTTTTCAATTCAGAAGGTGACATAGCATTTGGCAGACTGTATCGCTGGTGGTTACGGCCGTTTTTCCAACTGTGCTGACTTATCTACAAGGGCCAACACAACCATTACGCCATTTGACCTTGCATGTTTTGTTTCCGGTTCACTAACGCAAAATTGGGGAGCTACCCAGGGTGTTTCTTCGAAGGGTGTGGGGCAGCTGCCAAGTCCATTGAGTTTGTGGTTTGGCTTTTATCGCCGTGGCTGGTTTCACCTTTTCATTTCCCTTAGTTCTTCGGGGCAATTTGTTGTCCCTGGCGCGACGCTGGCTCGCCCATCGGTCTGTGCCAGTCGTGTTTCAATTCTGGAGTGGGGATAATGGTTCGTCTATCCTCGGGTATTCTCTAACGAAATTTTGGACTCGACGAGGGCCAGAATATCTTTTGTGAACTAGGGCTAAAACCCTACAAATTGACGAGGGGCAAGTTCTGCTCACACCTAAACTAGTCGGGCAACTCGGTCGGGCTGCATCCCGGTCTGGCTGATCCTCGCGCTGTCCGGTCTTTGCGCTCGCTTTTCGGGTTTTGTTCGGCATGCTGGCCGCCTTCCCATCGCCGCCGCCCTTTTGGGGTTGATCGCGCGGTCGCCAACAGCAGCAATATGCCTGTCGTATCTAAGCTCTGCTCTATCAGGCACGTGCAACTGATCTCGACTTTTGGACGAAACGGTACCACACGGTGGGCACTGACATAGCAGGCCACAACAACTGTGGACTAAACTCTGTTCCCTAGTTTTCGCCCCGCGCACATTTGACGGGACGACCTTCTACCTGTGTGTTGGATCGGACACCACGGGTAACAAACCGCAAGATTTGACAAGTGGCCGGTACCTAAGATCGACTTAGAAGAAGGCGTTTGACAGGCGCGGCCGGGCTACGCTCCACGGCTGGTGCTGACTCGCCCCGATTTCCCGCCGCACTCGGGGCACAGACCCATCTGACAGCATTGTCTGGGTCCAACCCTGTCGGGCGCACAGCATCAATCGACGCGGGCCTGGACCAATATTAGACCACAACGCGGCTAGATCATCAAGGCCCGCGCTTGTGGCGCAGGGGCCTTGGCCGGTTGAAAAACATCCCCGCCAATCGGGCTGCCACAACCTGTTGGCATTTTGCCAGGCTCCCGGCGAGCACCTCCTTTAACCTACAGCCGTCTACCGAGGGACCTCAAAATCTAATTCCGTCCACCTGCCATAATCTAGGCGCTGGCCGAGGGTCACAGCCTGCTTGACTGACCGGCCGCGCCCGCCGGTGCCCCACTGGGGGGTGCTGCACTCTGGCCGAAAGTGACCTCACCAGTCCGTGCCATGATGGCGCGTTGCTTGCAGCTCGCTGCCAAGCCGCTTGAATGCGCCCGATGACAATGCTTGCTGACGGCAGTTTATGGCCAAGCTGCTCGCCGACCGGCAAACTGACACCAAACC
>Ga0163217_1025077_pt1 | contig 13674 bp, 5 predicted proteins | sample SynspAceP_FD_185933 | JGI IMG/M metagenome (GOLD analysis project Ga0163217, IMG submission 185933) | Saline lake microbial communities from Ace Lake in Antarctica - Synechococcus sp. Ace-P (PacBio error correction) | ecosystem: Environmental > Aquatic > Non-marine Saline and Alkaline > Saline ... | reverse complement strand
TTGCTTATTTACAATAGAATTATTGGTTGAAGCTTGTTTTTTTTCTCAATTCCACACCAAGTTACTATCAAGGCAAATAGTAAAAAACCAGCCCAATTCGTTGACTTAAATGCAAACCGGTTCCCGGAGGCCGTTTGAGAACATGGAGAGGATTATAGCAATGTGACGAGACAATCCGCCGATGATAACAATCATAATCACATAGGAAACCAAGTAATAGCCAACTTTTTCTTTTTCAGAAAAAAAACAATGGACGATCCACTGCTAAGAGAATCAAGGTATTGTCGAAAATTTTCAATTTAGACGTGAAAAAATTGGCTCCTTTCCCATAAGTTTGTAACCAATAATAGGTAACAGGACAAGTGGAGCCGCACACAGCGCTTCCACCATTAATAGTTGTTAATGCTTGCCAATTTTTTTGGGAAAATCAACAGTTGGCGTAATTTCTAGGTAAAAGGAAATTGATCTGAAGGTGCTTTACTAGTCTCAATTCGGCAAAGGACGACATATATACATACCAAAAGAAAGGATAGCAAGCAACATGTTTTTCAAACTTCAAATCTCTAGACTCATGTAAATACTCTCTATAAGGACTAACTAAACACGCTAACACGTAGGAGTCCAAAAAGATGAGCTGGGTTAGCGGCTTAATCTAACATAATAGAAATGGATTGATTAGCTTTTCCGTTGGTGTAATGAAAACACAAAAAAGAATAAGAAATTAAGATGCGTAAGCATAATTTTCTACTTCAACATCCCATATTCAAATAAAAGGATAGTAACTAAAAATAAAAAGTTATATTTTATACTTCTTTTTTAAAGGGAGATTAAAAACAGAAAGTAGATAGGCTACGATGAAAGCTTATGGTTAGCTTGTAAAAGCTTTACGAATTATCAGCTTTGAAGTTTATTTTTTCCGATAATCCAGAGTGGAGAATACCCAAAGTATTGGATGACCATCATAGCGGTAAATTATTAAATAGGTCGATTAAAGTAGTTGAAATCTCGGGCTATCAACCAATGATGGCTTTCATTCCATCCAAAATTCATTGATTGGAACAATCCGATTTCCTAAAGCAGAGAGTGTTATAAAATAAGAAATGTATAAAGAATTATTTCTGCTAGATAGTTTCTTTCATAGTAAATTATAGGTTATTCATTTCTTTGATTTCATGTAATCGCTAACAAGAGTTTGTTCAAACCTAATCTTTTCGGTACATGATGATTATAACTCAATACCCGTTTAAGTTGTCCAATCGCCATTCCAATCACACCACAAATGAGGAAACTTGGCCGTATTTGTTTTCGTGCAGCTTCTCCTTCATTTTGTTGGTAGAAATCATTTGAATTCCATTTTGAAGGGCTCCCATACAATTACTGTGGCTATTGTCTTGATACAACGGAAAAACCCCATTTGATGCCTTCTACGTAAAGTACGCCATGTGTTTAAAAGGGTAATTCCTCGAATTCCATTGATGCTATTGATGAATGCACTTTTATCTCCGTTATTCCATGCTCATCATGATAAAACTCAAAAATCGGTTTCAGTCAGTTGGCTTCACTTGCAAGGTTGATCTATTTCATTGAACCTCAATGAAATAACAAAAGAGCTTTTTTCTCGAATAGACGAAAAACAAACTCTGGATTGTCCGAAATTTACTTAGTTACAACGGTTGGGGAAGTAATTCTGTGAATCGGTTGTCTGCATCGAGGAGGAGAATTGTGTCGAGCGCTAATGCAAATGAAAGTGAGGTTAATTTTTCAATGAAATGGTTTATAGTCTACTAATTTAGAAATAAAAGAGATTCCAAAAAAGACAGGGAGGGAATTATTTTAAAGCAAATTGTATGAATTTTTATAGTGTGCGGATCTGTCAATTCCTTTAATTTCTACTTTTTAGCGTTGTATTTCAATGGCGGATAAAAGAGGTGAGGAATAAATTTGGTCAATCATTAAAAAGAATCCATTTTTGAACAAAGCCAATACTCCAAAAATAGTGAAACATGATCCAAGCAATTGTGTATTGACTCCTAACCATATTATTTTCCACTATTGTGGTTTTATGATTAGGTTGTTCTTTTATATCCCAAATGTATGTTCAGGTATACTTTATGATAGATGGAAAAAATCAATTGAACAAAAACAGGTGCGTCTTTTTCCAAGGTGAATTATAAATTACCTGTTAACCGAAGTTTAATTCCCCAAATTTTTGATTGTTTTGATTTTTCTATTTCCGTTAATTAAAATATTCCTGAGAGGTATAGAGAGTATTCAGGGCCTAAATAAAATGTTATGATTTTTTTCTATAGATGCTAAAGCCGGGGAGGAGTGCGAAATGTGGAATTAACTGTTGTTTCAACTTGATCCAAAATTCCATGTATTGATTGCAGTCAAATGGATGCTGTTCTTTCATAGGGAGTAGTTGGAAGTTAGTGTTCTCACTTAACCAAACTATACTCATAAACACTTGTGCAAGTAAATTGATTGTCTTTTCTTCTTTTCTTTTTGTTCGTATAAATTAAAAAAATATTCGGATCGTTAAAACAAAAGGTTGATCCTACAAGGTAATCTATCACCGGGATATCAATGATAATCTGATTCGAATATAGTTTTGCCCAAGTAGATTGTGTTTAGAGATAATAATTAGATTATTGATATTAGAATGTATTTCTCATGCAAATGTGCTGATTGTATATCATTATCCAAAAACATGGCAGTAATCTTGACTAGGGGTATTTAGCTGCCGAAATTTGAACAAAAAGGAGAGCCAACTGCAAATTTCGTTTTACTGAAAAATTAAGTTGGGCTTTTAGCTTAAATAGATGGTGGTGTTACCTATCGTTTGAGTTATTTTTTGTTGGTGAATGTTGTCGTTGTGTGTCTCACCACCACCACATATAGTTGGTTGTGCCAATTGCTAGAAGTTGATGGGTGATAAATTGATCTGATAGTTGTTTCATTACACCATTTCTCTCAACCTAATAAGGTCAAAGACTTGAATTGTTAACCAATTCATTGTATTGTTGCTCCCTGTCTATACAACTCTCAGTTGATTCAGAATTGGGTTTGAATGACTTGAAACCTGCTAAGTCCTTTACCAATTATTGTCTGATTCTACGCGCGACCCACCAATTTGATTCACCCCTGCAAATAACACCCACTTTTGTCCATTAGGTGGGCAATCGCGGACATTTAATCAATTGGTCCTTGTTGTGGCTATCTAGTTCGATTGGTAAAAGCACATAATTTTTTCATTGTATTTGAATGGCTTTAAGTACCATGGCCATTGCCAACAGGGAGATTCCCCTTTGGCATAGACGTATGAGCATTGTTGAAAGGTCGCAGGGACTGATTAACTCCCAAACCACTGATCTTGTGCGTCTAATTCAAAAAAATGCGCATCGGGACCCAGCTGGGTTATGAATGTTATCTCACCATTTGGCAAACGAGATGCACCAAGTGCAACAACACAAACTCTACAAAAAACTGGCATTGTGATAAACCATTCTGTTGTGAGATTGGATATGAAAGTTCCCATCAGAAGTTCATCCAATTGTTTATATGCCCCACCTGCTATTAATAGTTGGAGTAATAATTTCAACGGTGGATATCTGATTTTGGACGGTTAAGCATTGTTAAATCACTTCGATCCGTATTTTACTTCGTCTTATAGCCCTTTTTTATCCAATTTGGATTGTGTGGGCCAAACAAATTTTTATATCATTAATGGTCCCTTTTTCCCCAATATGCTTCAGGATTTCCCCATCGGAATAAAAATGTCGCCTCTCTTTTTCAACGTCTTTCCGCCGGCTCATTTACTTGCTGCTTGTTGAGGTTGTTGTTGCTATGCGCAATTGATCCAAAAAACTCAGCATAGAGTTTCGCACACACAATATAAATTTGATCTAAATCTTGGATTGTAATCTAGTCCATTGATATGGGAAATAGTCTTTACTAGTATCCATTATGTTATAAAAATTTAAGGTCCACTTTGTTTGGATTTTGACTAACAGCTCCAAAATAGGTAGACCTGAATTCCACGTCTTGAATGATATGAATCCCATAAAGTAACCACTCCCATACCACTTGAATTGAATTCCGCACCAATTCGTTTGATTTCTGTTAATTTCTCAGGACCACTCAATTCTCCGTCTTATATGAGAAGTTATTCTAGTCCACCAGCGCGACCGTGATTCGGTTTTCTTGATCTTACATCCACGAAGCACTAAAAAGTGCCATTTGGAAGTGGAGTAATGTCATATGGTGTTGTCGAAAAGGTCTGTGGCCCATCCAAATGTTATAAGGACCACGTTAAAAATATGCCTCCGAAATCGCTTGTCACCGTTCCAATTGCCGGGCGCGCGAAACCAACAGCAGTGCCAGTATGACTTTTCCTGTATGATTTTTACCTGTTTTAAGGTAAGATCCATCTTCCAATAAATAAACAGCTGGGGCCTGGTTTATAAGGACTAGCACTCCATTTTATCCACTAATTCTCCGCAGTTATCTATTAAAAAGTTCGAGTAGCATTTATGTGGCGCAAAAAAAAGTCGTGTACCCCATTTCTGAAACGCTGTAGGAATCGTTTTGGACCAAAGATGTCCGCAACAGTCTGTTGAGCAAAAGCGATGCCGTCATCAAAAAATGTCTGTGTATAGTGGCAGACTAGGGGGTTAAAAAATTTTGTCATTTAAAATGATCTCGGTATAGTTTAAAAATTAACAAAGCTCGATGTCTAACCGGCACTTATATATATAATTTAGTTGGACTTAAACTTTTTGTAAAAATCAAAATAACTTGCAATTTACTATGACACCTTAATTTGGAAATATGTGGGTTGCCCCTGTATCTCAGAAATTTTAAAGTAGTTATTATCGGATTTATCCTTTCTATTTTTTTAGCGCTGTTCCTCCAACCACATTATCTTGTTCCCACAATAAGTGCAAAATGCTTCTTTAGCATATAAACCATGACTTTTCCTTACGGCAGAATTACTAATCGAACCAGTGGCTCCCAATCCTTTTAAAGGCAGTTAAAATTAACGTCACTTTGCATAGGGTAGTGCCTGAATTATTGTTCGGCTTCTCCATTGGATCAAAGGAGAGGGGTCTTTCATTTTGTCGGCATGCATTAAATGGCGGACATCGTATTGTATACCTCAGTGCTTTCCCAATATTGCGCTCCTCACTTTGGAAAACAAAGGGCGTCAAATGTTCTGTTGTTAAAGCGCCGCTTCTAGCAATTTCCTTGCTGCGAAATCAAATCGGAATGTTGACAATAAGTTGGCCACCATAAAAGCCCCCGTACTATGGTTTCCAAACCCCACAGCCACTCTGTTTTTCTGTCGATGTATTCCAGTGGTTCAACGGCTCTATTTGCCGCTTTTGCGCATTGTCTTACCAATTGCGCTTCTCTAACAAAAGAAATTCAGTCCTGGTGTCGAGCTCCTTCACAACCAATCGGAAACGATTGCATCGTGCTAAAACAACTAACCTCTTATTCACCCAATAAATTGGCGAACCATTAATTAAGGTATGTAATTTCGTTGGCGGGATTGAAGTGTTTGTCCTGCACTGGCTTTGTCATTTATATTTCTGTGGGATATTGCCCATATTATCATCGGCATTTTTTTCTTTTTTTAGCTTTGTTCATATCAACCGGTAAATAGAGTGTTCCTGAAAAGCTCTAATCCATCTTCACGGCTTCTACGATACATGACCTTCTTTGTTGCACGATTTTGAATGCTGTTAAGTGATTTTTAGAAACCAAGTGTATTTGTCTTAATTTATTGTTTTTAAGTCTCTAAAATATCATAAATTGGCCGGGTTTAAGTTCTGTTGGCTCGATGATCTCTATTCTTATCTGTCCAACTCTCATATATTTTGCAAACATCATAAACTCTGATGTCTTCAATTTGCTCTGGTGTTATTTGATCTGATACATTCTTTTGCGTTTATTAGTGTAAATTTAGACTCATATGATCCTAAGAGAGTGGAAAGACTGATCCTTTATTCTTAAATCCATCACCCTTTTAAAAATGGCATTATTGTTTTGGAATGCTAAAAACATTGCTTCCGTATTGATTTCGCTTCATTTTCAAACTACCACGAGGTCGCTGTATTATCTTGGTGTTTCTATCAAATAGAAAGCCAACAGGCTCGGATACCTTTGATGATTGATTTATAGACTTTAGTATTTCTGGTGTTCCACCAATAATCGTATGCAATGCAGTGGTCTCATTCCCCATTTCTCACTCCTGAAAAGGCGGTTGATCGGTTTTAATCAAAACTTTTTGGAGTGCCATTAAAAGGTGCCGTCCCAAACTGAAAAACTTCATTCTCTAAATCAACTTCCTTTTTTCTGGATTCCTTCCATCTAATGGCACATATTAGGGCATACTAGAATTGCAGTCCTGATCATTCTTCTCATTAGTATAATTCTCCGTTCTGCCTTGCTCTGCAGCAGCCATAAAACCTTGTAGGTTAATTCTTCCAAGAGGCTGGCGAAGGTTTTCTACTAATGTGTGCTCAACCAGTTGAACCGCCTTTGGTATAAATGGCTGTAGTTGATGGAAATCTTCGATTAAGTTACGATGTAAGAAAAAGGCCTTTTTTTGATGGCGAAAAAATCATTTACTACTCTCCCATTGGTGAGAATTTTACATCGTTATAAAGGTTGCTCTCAAAAGATAGGTTGCTTTTGCCATTTTTAAATCGACTTTAAATAGCTCAGAAAGGACCAACAGTTGTTCGAAGTTGTGTTTTCATCACTTTTATTACTCAATAAATCTTGATACGTTCTGTTTTGAGCTTTCTATTTCCATCATGTCACCGAAATTGTGGACCACGTCGGAATGGCTTTCTTTAGTATTAATCAAGGCTTGTCTTTTTAACGAAACCATTTTTACCAATAAAGGACTGATCTGTCTTCATACCATTGAATGGGATCGCCCAAGTTAGCATTTACCTTTTCATGCTGTTATTTTTTGTTGCTTTCGCCGACTTCAAATGCACTACCCAGACTTGCTTACGCACCATTGACGTAGTATTGGTCATCGCCCCACTTTAGATTGAGTCCTGAGTGCGACCACATTAAAAATTGCGTCAATTTGTGCTGTGCAGGTTAAACCAGTTGATTGCTTTTGTAACTGATTTTTTTATCAGAAAGGCTCCTGAAATTTCTAATGTTATCTGTAAATAGTTGGCTCTGGACTGCTAATATTGGTTTGGATCTCGGATGTCCTTAATCCACCCAATCGCATTTGCTTCTTGAGATAAATCTTTCTATGCGTTTTATTGCGCATACTCTGAATAAAGAAGCATGTAGATTTGTCGGTTCAGGCATTAAACATAAAGGCGCGCCGAAAGGTCATCATCTATCCAAATCTAAAATCTCCTTACAGTGTTTTTGACTAGGGTTAGGTTTTCTGTGAGGCTGAACTAAATTCACATATTTACTAGTTGAATCCCAATAGTGTATGAATATTTTTTTTCATAATATGAATTTAAATAATATGTTGCAATTTATGTGGGGAAATAGTAGCACTGTGTGTGAATTTGCTCGGTATCTTCAAAAAGGCGCTAGGGGAAGATGTAAATGGATAATGAAGAAAAACTTTTGTTTTTTTTAATTAGTTGTTCAACTATTTATTAAAATTAGATGCGTCGTTCAAAGTTAGTCGATTTAATTGATATTAATAAGTAAACGGTTAAGTATAATTAATGTTCTTTTAAGTTAAATCATTAATTATGAAAAAAAGCTATTTATTATTATAGGAATTTCTATTTTTAGCATGTAATCTCTTGGCATTGCACAGCGTTAGGAATGGGATAAAAATCTACTCAATGCGTGCATTTGGAAGCACATCTTGCGCTCCACAAAAGTATTTGGGAACAATTATACGTTGCGAGGAGAATTTCAGGAGATCCGTTAGTTTCTCTCGAGCGCAATCACATCTAGTTCGCTTTCAGAGTGGGAACCATTGGTTTTAAGAGTCTTTACGTAGCGAACTTATGACACCTTAGGAAATTCGTTAGGGCTCATAAAAGGAGGTTCGATAAACTGATTATGATGATTTTGTTGATAGGAATTGGACCAATTTGTGGGAATATTATATTGTCGGACAATTTACCTAATACACGAATTGGAGCCGATTGGTACTTAATAAAAGTAATAGCGTTCTTTCAACAATGGTAGGGAAGCATTTATTGTAAAATTAAATTCTCAAGGAGTGGCGCCAATGGATCCGTGGAATCTTACCTCACTGTAATTTTTTCATCAAATGGGGGTTGCTGATATTTCCGTTATCGGAGGAATTAGCTTGTATTTAACTTGGGAGCTACTAGAACACTTGCTGTGACGATACCACTCAATCACTTATTCCAACCTAATTATCACCTTTTCAGGCATTATATAGTCCGCCGTTGGATTATCAGGAGATTTGAAAGCTGTTGAGTAAGGTAGTGTTGCGACGGACAGTAACATCTTCTTCCTCCTTGCGATTGTTGGGACTATTTTGGATAAACTGAATTCTATCCTATTTGAATATCAAGTGTTTTTTTTAAAAAAAAAAGGGGAAAAAATTTTTGGGGTTTATTCCCTAGGACGAATGAATTTATAACAACAGGCAAACTCTACTGGGACTATTCAGATCAATACCATTATTAGTTTACACCAATTCAGCCTGTGATTGGTTAAAAGTGCTTTCCGGAGGGTGTTTACTTCCTCAATTTCAGCTGTGGCCTGCAACATTAGAAAAAGCCGAGGATGAGAAATATAATGAGATTCAATTGAAAGCATGATATAGTTCAGCAAAACGTATATAATATTCAGAGGTCAATCAATGATAGTGCTCCCCCGCAATTTCAAATCATCAATTGGTGTATCGCAAAAAAATGGATTCTATGCGTACTTGTAATATACCCTGAAAGATTATTCTGGTAATTGGTTTCATACACCTAGTATAAAACCTTACCAAAAAGTATTACCACGCTAACGATTGAATGAAGGTGGTTTAGGTTAGTTTTAGAGATAGCACTAGAGTTTATAATTATAAAAAGACTTTTACCAATTGGGATATTCAAACGATATCTAGTTGCATAAGCTTAGGATACAGCTCTTATTTAATCATTGTATATACCACTGAGAAGAGAGAGGTGCGTGGGTAAACGTGGGAGTTATGGTTAATCGAGGTAATTCGAGTGATATTGCCCCCAATATATACGTTTAGGGTCTTACAACAGGATTGGCACAATTTGATGCACTTTTTTATAACAGGATTAGACCGGACAGACACCTCATATCTATTTTATTTAAAAATGAGTGAGTGTGGAGAGTTCTTCTCCGATTCCCATTCATTATTTAATGGGAAACCGAAATTTATAGTCACAAAAGAGAAATATACAAACACAAAGCTTAAGGAATTCAGGAGCAAACCCTGCTGCTGCGTCCCTACTTTTCAATGGTTGAGGAATAGCACGCAATGTACCGGAGACTGGGAAGGATCCAATCAGAGAGCGCCCCTAACGGCTCGGCCCAGGGAAATCACGCGAAATTGAGAACCCAGAAACGACCATCAGCCGCGAGACGTTGTGTGTGGCGCGGTGGCAAAACAAGCACACGGAGAAATATCACAGGATTGTTGATTGTTAATGGATGCAGGCATGTGTTGATACTTCCCGAAGTGTAGAGTGCGAAGTAGGAACCCCACCAATAGTCACATTACGCTCAGAGATCTGCTTCCCATAGTTGAAACTCCATTTCCCGCACTTTCTGGCGATGGTCTGACTCAGCAGGAGGGATTTATAAAGGAGCAGAATTACAAAATGGGGTATTAAGTCCATCTATAGCCGGGTTATAGGTAAACAAAACGATAAAATTATGTTGTATTCGTTAATGGAGGATGTTTGTTAAAGATGTCGGCTTCCGTTGTTATATATTTGTCAAAAGCCTCCGCAAGCCCACAGATTATTTCTTTGCACCCGTTGTCCAACATATGGCATAATTTCCGCACCTTCCTTTGCATTACACCAATGCGAGATTATCCCGAAATCGGGAGGAGAGAAATAATTCTCTGGGAATGGTGTTTCCAGGATAGCGTCGATTTTGATGTCCTAGCTGCACCAGCAGGCCGGTAGGATAGTCATGTGCTGTGTGACCTCCTCTACACTTTATGCCGATGGCAATGGTTGTTCTGAGTTTCAAACTACATCGTCCGACACTATTAAAGTAGACACCATTCAAAAGCATAAACCTCTATAGCGGCGCTGCTTTACCTACATTCTGTAATTAATGAGGAGTATTATACCATGACAGAAGGAGTCCGCTAGTGGGGGTATATCAAGGAACTGGAATTGTAAATGGTGTTTTTAATCCAGCTAGATCTAGGAGTAGGAACTTCCAAGTTAGATTACATTTATACTCAACCAATGTGGCAAAGACACGTGCAATTGGAACAATTAACCGTAAATCCAACACCTACCGTAACGCTAGGAAGTTTTGCTGCAATTGTGAAGGCAAGGCTCAATGATTACCACTTTCAGGCGGTTGCCAATTAGGTGGAAACCTATAGTGGTTCGGGAGTAACAATGGACAATTTAATCCAACAACGGCTGGAACATTTAAATTTATTTATGATTACCACAAGATGGATTGGTTGTATCTTTCTAGAAGACTCTAGCTAATTGATACATGTTCAATTTCATTGCCAAACGGTTCCTTAACAATTGATACCACGATTTGTGCAGGAAATTCAATGCCACATTAACAGGCACAAGGAGGATCAACTGTACACTTGGAGTTAATTCAGCCACTACAGCAAGTATTACAGTTTCTCCAACCATTACAACAAAATATTTATGTGACAGTTAAGTAATGCCAATTCCTTGTAAAATTTGGATAGGAACAGTAATGTAGTACCAAGATCCTTCCGCCGAACATTAGATGGCATAGCATTTAATCTGCGAAGTTCTTCAACAACACTAACAGCAAGTGGAGGAGCGTAAGTTATGCGTGTGGAGCATGCTCACAAATACTGCAACGAATACTGTTATCTCCAACCTCGTTCAAACAGACTTATACGAGTTAACCAGTAACGGAATTTCCAAACCGGAATCGACGGCAACTGCTAAGCCAATTTAGTGACTGGATAACCCACAAGCAAACTACTGTACGCTTGGAAGTTTCCGGCTTCAGTTTGTGAAGGCAGGTTGCAATGTAGTTTACCAGCTTCAACGAGTAGGTTTGCAACAGCGATATAGGAACCTACAAGATAGAGAACAAGTGTAAAAATAAATGAGGACCAAATTTAATCCTACTACAGCCAGATATCCCTCGAATATTAATACTTTCTATTCTGATGATTCCCTTTTATCGGGAATGGGCTGCAATAGGATGCACTCTCAAAGAGACTCTGGAGTACATCAGAACTGTTTTACTTATCTGGCCAACGGTTTCTTTAACAAATGTATACCGCGATCTTGTGCAGGAAATTCAATCACATTAATAGGTCAGCGAGGAGTCAACTTATGTTGGAAATAATTCTGCTACAAACGGCTAGTTATTTACAGTTTCTCCAACCGATTACGACAAAAATTATATGCTGACAGTAGAGTTAACTCGAAACTGCTATATATGTCAGCCAAACGAGGATTAGTGTGTACAGTAGAAACCTGGTTGCCACCAAATCCTACCGCGAGCATTCTGTCCGAGGCACAGCATTCACATGTCGCGATTGAAGGGTCTCCACATTCCCCACAACACAACGGCAAGTTGGGCCAGCGAGGGTAACGGCTTAGCTGAGAGCAGGAATGCCAATTAAATAACTTGCATCGGGTACTTCTCTCTCTCAATCACTGTGCGAACTATGTCGCAGGCGTAACTACTGTAAGCCACCTGACGAATTCAGACGCGGATGTGACGCCGGCAAACTGCTAGCTACCACTTTAGTAACTGTGAACCCAACTCAACAGTTAACTCTAGGAAGTTTTGCCTGCAGTTGTGCTGAAGGATAGTTCACATGATAAATACACTATCGGAGAGTTTGCACTAACAAGAGGAATCGTACCAGTGGAACTTGTGTCAACAATGGACAATTCAATCCCAACTTACCGCAGAACATTTTCATACATATTTTACTCTTCCTGATTCATTTACGTGACTGGCTAATCACGAGTGGTACTTCTGAAGTTAGACTCTTTAGTTATAGATTTAAAGCGCACTGATAATATCATTGCCAACAGTTTCTTTAACCAATTGATACCACAATTTTGTGCAGGGAAATTCAATCACATTTTATAGCAACAGGGAGAGATCTATTACTTATGTTCGTGGCCAATACCATTCTGCCCTACCAACGGCGAGTATTACAGTTTCTCCAACCATTACGACAAAAAATATTATGTGACAGTAAGTAAGATCAATGAATGCCTTGTTCAGCAAAGAGATTAGTGTGACAAGTATACTGTAGCAACAAATTCGCTACTCGCCGAGCATTAGTGCCACAGCATGTAATCTGCGCAAGGTCTCTCAAACAACACTAACAAGCAAGGTGGAGGACGTAAGCTTATGCTTGGAAGCAATGGCAACAAAGGTAGACTGCAACGAATACTTGTTTCTCCAATCACGGTTCAACAACTTTACCTACCGGACAGTAAGTCAGTAACGAATCAAAAAACGGCATGGTACGGGCAAACTGCTAGCCAATTAGTACTGTAAAATCCATACGGCCGTACTGGTAAACTCTAGGAAGTTTCGCTGCAGTTGTGAAGGTAAGCTCATGGATACACTTTTCAGGTGGTTTGCCAACAGTTGGAACCTATAGTGGGGCAGGAATGTAAGCAACGGACAGTTTTAATCCAACCCAGGGCAGGCGCAGGAACTGTTAAAATTTACTATGACTTTTACAAGATTGGATTTGGTTGTTTTTCATAAGATTCTAGCCAAATCCTAACTGTTAATTCATTGGCCACGGTTTCTTCTAACTAATTGATACCACTATTTTGTGCAGGAACTGCGAATCACATTAACAGCATCTAGGAGGATCAACTTGATTGCATGGTAGCAATTCTGCTCACAACGCCGAGTATTAGCGAGTTTCCTCCACCGATGGACAACCAAAAAGATACTTCGTGCACGGTGAGGCAATTCCAGTGTCTGTGTCACGGCAAATAGGACAGTGTATACCGGTTTCTTGTGGTTCAAAAAAACCAGTTCTTGACCGTTTTCTAATGATACTAGTCATTTGTTGGGTGATAACTATGGTAGCGATTAAGTGGAAATAGTAGCTTTTTTCTCGTAAATCTTATTTTTCTTTTCTATGAGAATACAATGCGACTCTTAGTACTATTTTAGTGAGTCCATTCCAATACGACAATGGTATATCAGTCTGCTCAGTTTAATGGTCATGCTTCTTGTGCTTCGCGATTGACTCACATCTTGGTTTCTGTATAACACTAGAAACTCCATTAAGTATTGGAGCCTGAGTTATTACCTTTAGATTCTTATTGAATGTAGACCACCTTCTACTATGGGACGCAGGAAGTCGGGCCTTAGTAGATTCCTACTACAGTGCGTGTGAGGGTTTGGGACGAATACAAGCCAATCAAACGACACAGAAACGACTTAATTACGTCAGCCCGATTTAAAGCGGGAAACAGACCGATACCATTACGGTAA
>Ga0163217_1045164_pt1 | contig 13675 bp, 19 predicted proteins | sample SynspAceP_FD_185933 | JGI IMG/M metagenome (GOLD analysis project Ga0163217, IMG submission 185933) | Saline lake microbial communities from Ace Lake in Antarctica - Synechococcus sp. Ace-P (PacBio error correction) | ecosystem: Environmental > Aquatic > Non-marine Saline and Alkaline > Saline ... | reverse complement strand
AGCAGGTGGCCTCAATTGCCCCGAAAGCATTGCGCACTTGACAGGAGCGCGGAGCAGGCCGGCGAATTTCGCAGATAGAGCGATGTTGGCACCAACGGAAGCACTGAAGCTGCTCAGCAAATCAGCGCGTCGGCGGCGACATCCATCAGGGCGTAGATCTGCTCGGCCGCGTGCCATGAAGTCCGTCATCCACCAGCGTCCTCAACCTGCTGAGAACAGTGCCACGCGCAGGTACTTGCGCAGGGTGCATTCCCGAAGTCATGTCCCCAGAGAGGGAGCCTGATACGCGAGAGAAGAACGCGGCTTGGGTGAGCGATCCAAGAGCTGGAAATGCGGCGACGCGGTTATTTCAACATCAGCGCGACTGGGACGAGGTTTTGCTGACCTGCTGGGGAGCGAACACCTTCGCCGTGGCGCTTTTTTCCCTTTGGCGCTGAAGCTTGGCGCCGCTGGCGGCCCCGGCAGAGAGGGTTGCCGGTCGTTCGTCTCATGCGGCGCTTGAATCACGGAGGATGTCAAACACGGTCGCGGTACGAACGATCGATCTCGCAAGGAGCAAGGGCAAGGCTGCTACTCTGATCTGGTAGAGCGAACATCACAAAACAGGGCAAGGAGCAGCCACCGCCTAGGGGCGACGGATAGCGAACCAAGATACAAGAACAAGAAGTCATAGCATATGCTTGGCGCCCGTCGGCGGGGTTGAGGTGTCAGCTGCCACGCAAGGGCTTGCGCAGGTTCGTGCTATGACGCCCTCACCTTGCTTTGTGCGTAATGGATTCCCCCTTGCCGCCGCAGGCGGTTGCGCTGAGGTCACGGCGACGGCGGCCTTCCCGCGGCTGCGGTGGCAGGCGCCTTAGCCAGCTGGCTGTCAGCGCGTTAGCGCATTTAAAGGCATCAGGGTAGTAGAATAGCGTTCCGTTAGGGATTGTGTTGTTGGTGCGTGCTGCGTGAGCGAACTGGTGCGATTGGTGGCTTCGGTTGGGGGTTCAGCTGGGCTTCTGCCAAACGCGCTACCGCTCAGGAGGTCCCGTTGGTGATCGTCACCAGCGGAGGGCGTATCTGGCCTGGAAAACCAGTGTTGTCGAAGCACGCTCAAGAAGCAGCGCGCAGGCGGTGCTTGCAGTGCTGCATGCGGCGCCCGTGGTGCCGATTCCCTGTGCGTCGGGCGGCACGGCGGCTGGGGCTGGGCAGTCGTCGCCGGTGAGCGCTGAGTGGGATCGCTACGGCAAGGAGCCGGCGATCGCAATCGCAAGATGCTGGAGCGGGCGGTGATGGCGCAGGCAGCCGGGAGGGAGACGTGCTGGTGCTCGGTTTTCCCGGCGGGGCCGGCACCCGCGAATTTGCTGCGACTATGCGCAGTTGCTGCGGCGCAGCGGCAAGTCGGACGTGCGGTTGGAGCGGCTCTGCACTGAGCAGGCCGCGCAGGGCCGGCGGGAAGTCCCGTGTTGCGCGGCTCAGTTCTCAGCGTTTGATCCAGGTGAAAGGGAGGGAAGGGCTCGATCTGCGCGTTAGGTGAGGCGGCGGCGCCACTGCCTTCGGCACTGAGGCTCTCCAGCGAAACCCGCTTCTTTGGCCTCGTCTTTCCGGCGAGAAGGGCAGATTCAGCGGCCACCAGAGCGAGGTTTCAAGGCCTTCAAGCAGCAACTGCTCAGTCGGGGCCGCTGCAGCACCGCGCCAGGTAGGTGCCGGTCGGTCAGGCACGGTGGGCGACCAGCAGGGATCCCGTGGGCCAGAGCGGCTGGCAAGGAGGGTTGGGCTTGAGATCGGGCAGCTTGTAATGCCCTACGTAGCTGCAGATCCAGCGGGATCGCTGGGGTGGCGCCAGTGCCTTCCTGAAGAAGGATTCGATCCCAGGGGGCGATCAAAGCTGGCGTTATGGGCCGCAGCGGCATCAGCGGCCTGTCAACAAGAGAAGAACAGAGCGCAGTGCACTGCTGTGCGGCTTCGCCAGGCGGGTGATCTCAGCATCGATGCATTGACGGGCTCAGCCTTGTTCTTACGTAAGACGCCAGTAAGAAAGGGAGAGCTGCATTAGCGCAGGCCGGTGGCACAGAGAAGGAGCACCGCGCGATCTCACACAAGCTCAGCTCTCTGGGCTGAAGCGCCAGTGGGTTTCGTGTTCAAGGATCCAGCAGGGTGGTGGGCACTGCTGGGTTCGTTGCTGCCGCGCTATCGCTCTCCTGGGTGGTTGGCCAAGGCCGGGCTGAGTCGTTGCAGCGGGACGCACAGCAGAAGGAGAAGCGGCAGGGCTGGGTGTGGGTCATCGGCAAACGGCCTATCGCCCAACCACGGCCCAGGAAGCTTTGCGTCAGACGGGGGCCAGAAGCGGAGCGTTAAGGAGAGTTCACGGCTTCAACCATGCGGGCCGTTGGCCATAAGGAAAGCAAGGAGCGAGCAGGCGTCATGGGTGTGTGGATCTGATTCCAAAGATTGAGCGGCTTATCCGTAGAGCGGCGTGCTCAGGGTCTGAGGATTAGGCGGGGAGCGGCGGCTCGTGGGGCGGGGAGCTTGTGGCCACGTAGCGCCCCATGGTGCCGCGTGCGAGGGCGGCAGCGGGCAGTGACGGCCAGCCCAGAACTCACGCTCAAGCATCGAGGAACAGCCGGGCCAGCTTGCTCAGGCGCAGGAGCGCGGCGGTGGTAATCTGGATCAGAAGGGAATCTCATGGTCAACGGTTGTTGTGCTATGGAAAGGAGACTAGATCAACTGCGAGGTGGGCCGTAGCGGCTGGGCTAGGAGATGATCAGGTTGCGATAGGGGCGGGTCTGATAGTCACCAGGGCCGCCCATACTGGCTGGATCTTGAGTTGCACGCTGCGATAACTGATTGCCACTGCGTGAGGTTATTGGAATATCGAGGCCAAAACAACTTGACTAAGTTATCTTCATGTAGTCAATCATGTTTCACCGGGGCTGGCAAAGCAACCATCGGCGAAAGCATGAACGTCAGAAAATAGGAATCGTGAGAGATTCTGCACCAGATAGCTCTTGCCCAGGTTTGGGGATCAAAAGTGACGGGAGGCGAGGAAGAACCATGGTTCAAAGATCAGTGGGAAGGTTGAAGTATACGGCGAGAATGTCGTGCTAATCGCGCCAGAAGCGTCAGTCCCAGCAGAGAGCGTAGGAGGAGGATGCGGCGTAGACATCGGCAGAGACTGTTGTGACCCGCCTGAGCGCGTTGCGGCGGCCATAGCGGGCAGAAGGTAACTTCGTGGAGATAAGTGGCTGATTCAGGCGATTGGCCAGGCAGTGCGGCTGCCATGGCTCAAGCTCACCAGACCGCTGGCATCCAGGTCACCCAGCGGCGTGATGGATCGCCTTCAGATCCATCCGGAGCCAGGGAGAGGGAGCGGTTCAGGGAGCTGGTTCTGCTACAGCGCCAGGGATGGAGCTTGAGGCTGAGGGTGCTTCGTCGACCAGAACGCACTGGGCCGGTGTGGGCCGGCGTTTGGTTCCTTGAGGGTGACCAGATCAAGACAAGAAGTTGCTTTCAGCATTGTCTTCTTGAGAGCCGTGAGCCTTGGCCCTGGAGGTCAGCTCGCCGTTGAGGTGGTTCAGCAACGGCCAAAGAAAGGCGCGAGGAGCGGCCTCGCGTGAGTTCCTGATGCAACTGGCCATAGCGATGCCGCAGCAACCAGGCGGCAAATAGAAGGATCCAGAAAGGGGCTGGTCAGGTCGATGGGGAGACCAGTCGGTCGTTGCGCTTGTTGTCATCCATGGATGGGTCAAGAAGGTGATTCAGATCGCCGCCGTGTTGGCGCCGCTGGGCGATGCGATCACGCAGAAAAGGCGGCGTGATCGGCGCGTCTGGATGTAATCGGAGACAAGGCAGTTGGAGGAGAGCTCAAGCGTGAACAGGCAAGTCCGAGACGATACTGGGGGATCAACTCGGCTGGGAAAGGGTTGCGGAATTCTCACCCGATTCAACTCTCTGGTAAACCTCGGTGAGCTGGCCTGTGAGGGTGCTCAGGCGGTCTGATGCTGCAGCCGGCAGGGCTGGAGCGGGAGCTGTGTGATCCTGACACAGCTGTTGTATATTTTCCTGAGGGTGCAGAAGGAGGGTTGCTGCTGCGCGCCTGGCGGCGTGGGAGCGGTCGCGCTGGGCGCAGCGCAAGCCTGGGCAGCAATTTTGCGGTGGGTGCTGCGGTTGAGCTGTGGTGCTGGGCGGCCGGTTCTTCGGTGGCTGGGATTCGTTCGCCGTCGTTGTCGCTCAGCGGAGAGGTAGAGCGGGAAGAGGATCTGATACGGCGGAAGGTATGAGTGACCACCCGCCGAGGGAAAGTGAAGCGGATTGGTGGTGGTGGCCGAGCTGCCGAGCAGGGTGTTAGAGGCCCTTGAGCTGGTATCGAGCGCAGCCCCTGGGCGGCGCTCAGGCGCAAGAGGTGCGGGAGGGAAGAGGCTTGGCGCAGTGCTGGCCGGCAAGGGATGGATCAGTGAGAGGGGGGGTGAATCAGCGGCTGGGGCTGGTTGGCGTGGCGGCATGTGAAAAGGAACAGGCACCGGCAGCAGCGAGGGCAACGGTCGATCATGGAAAACCGCTCAGATGACGGGCCGCGCGCAGCTTCATGGCTGCGGAACGGGGTAAGGCGTTCGAGGGAGGGGATCAGCCATTCAGAGTATCGCTTCCGTCTGTATCGGCATGGACGCAGCCGGGGTGCGCAGCAGGCTGGTGGCGCCATCGCGGCGGGGTTGCAGGGTCTGGGTGGCAACCAGTGCCTGATCGAGCAGAGGGAGGTCACCCGCTTTCAAGGACCGGTCTGGAGGTGGCGGAAAGCGGCCGTATTTGCCTGGGAGGCCTATTAGATGGGGCCGAGCGGACGGTGAAAGCGGAGGAGAGCGAGGCCGAATTGGGGCGTGCGTGGCGGAAGCGGCAAACGGCTGGCCGGATTGGAGCGGAGCTGGCGCGGAAACCGTCAATGGAGGCGGCCAGTTGTTCGCTTAAATCTAGCACTAGCGTTCGCTATTAGAGTATCCTTAGCGGTAGAAGGTAGCAAGCATGATGGTGCGGGCCGGGCGGCGCTTCAGATGCTGTCCGGAAGGGCGCGTCGTGCAGGTGTTCCAGCACAGCGCCAACGCGAGCCAAAGCCAGGCAACAGACTCAGCTCTGCCTTGGCGTCAGGCGCGGGCAGGCTCAGTCAAAGGCGAGAGCTGTGACTGCGGCTTAGCGACCTGGCCCGTGGACACTGCTCAGCGCCAGCAGGGGCCTGAGTTCGCCGTCAGTGTCGTAGAGGCGTTTGCAGCTGCTCAGGGCGTCCGACATGCAGCCGCTAGCACATTGCGAGCACTTCCGAGCTCGCGCGGATGAGCAGCGGCTGGCGGGAGTCGATGAACCACTGCGCGAGATCACGTCCAGGGCTGAGGCAGATCAACCTGTCGCTCCTTGGCGATCACTTGAAAGCGTCGGCGACATCGGCGCTGAAGCTCCACGCCTTCAGCAGGCTCGGGCAGCGGCCTCTCTGGGCAGCGGGGCCTCAGTTCTTCGATGAAGTTGCGAGAAGAAGTCGGTCGCGTACCAGATTGGCCGTCCTCAGTGCCCAGGGTACGCTGGAGGGCCAGGCGCTCACCAGGGGATCGGTCAGCCGGGCAGGCCGTAATCCATGCGATGCAGGCGATCGGTCATCACCCGAACTGGCATGAAGGTGAGCGGATAGGACTTGCTCGATCAGGGCCGCGCTGCATCCGGACTGAAGGTTGGATTCAGCACGGCCGGGAAGCCTGCCGCCTTGCCCAGCCGGCAGGCAGGGAGTTCACTGCCCAGCCGCCGCGTCATCCAGCGGCGAGGGTCGCGCCGAAACGGGGCAGACTGGGCTGGGGAGGAAGGAAGCCTGGGAATGGAGGGATTAACCCATCGAGTCAGGCCTAGGAGAGGGCATGAACAGCAGTCGAGCGATCGGTTGCGGCGGAAGAGGGGCGAAGAGGGGACGGAGCCGCCGAGGCTTGTTGAGTGAAGCAGCAAGCACCAGGCGCGCCACTTGCTCAAGGGTGGCACGGCAGCGCCAGGAAGCCGCCTCGGAACGAAGAAGGTGGGCGCGTGATCGCTTGACAGGCTGGGCGGCGCTGACGTTCGGGGACCGAGAGGGTTTTTGCGGGCGAGCGCGGGCCACATCGCCAGTCAGCGACCTGAAGCGTGAGCCATTCGAGGCCGTCAAGATCGCCCACGTACGATCGAGCCGACAGCGCGACGCTGCTCGGCGGATCTGGTTGTTGGATCGAGCAGCTCAGGAAAGCAGCTGAGACAGCTCCGCGTTGCAGCGGAGTCACCTCGTTGGTTTGGACGGGTTCGCCATTGAGCCGTAGCGAAGCAATCCGAGCCTACAGGACCGCTTAGCAGGGAGGGATGGAAAGGGCATAGTAGCCATTAAAAAATGATCATTCTTGAGGCGGAAGGGCAAGACAGGGTCGCGCCAGAGCGCCGGCAGGCCCCCGCTGGCAGGCTCGGTGAAGCACTTTGGTCGCGTCTGGTCCTGGGCAGAAGGTCCAGCAGGGCCTCAACGAGGGCAGGAGCCGATCCGCTGCCAGGCCACCGGCACTGGCAGGCGCTCAGCGCCAGATTTTGCCGCCGTTGGCCGCGGCGGACTTCATCCCCCTGTGTCTCTCGCCGAATGAACCAGGGCAGGGGCGGGGCTGAGGCAGCAGCCTGCTTGCCGGCGCCAGCCGTGGATTTTGGTGGCCTCCGGTCTCGGCCCAAGCCTTGCTCGCTGCCTGCGCAGGTACACGGTGGGCCGCCGTCAGCGCAGAGCGGATTCGCGCATCACCAAGTCGCCGCGTCGGCCGTCAGCCTCGCGATGGCGCTGCCGCCCTGCGCTGTCAGCCGCAGGCCGGAACGTGGCAGCGGGGCGAGTTGACCAGACGCAGGGCAGGTCAGAGCGGAGTTGGGGGGCCATCGCGAGGCAGTCGTAACGCACAGGATGGGCTGTTGACCAGTACCATCGCCGTTGGTGACCAGGCCTGGTGTCATTGCAGGCCAGGGCAGCAACGGGGGTGACGGAAGCTTATCTCACGATACCCGCGTCCACGTTGTGGCTCGGAGGCACAAGGAACACAAAAAAGTGCCTTAGCGACTGACAGTAAGAGTCTAGGGCTTTTGCGTCCGTATCAGGGCTGTCGAAAAGCTGATAGGCGCCGCTGTTTCATAGCCGCACGCTGCGGCCTGGGGTGCGGCGCTGCGCTGACTAGCCGCTGAGCCAGCTGCGGCCATATGAGCGGGCTGGCCAAGCCCGCCTGCAGCCCTGGCGCAAGCAAGCTCCACCACCGAGTCACAGCCGGCGGCGCGTTCACCACTCGAGCTCCTCGAGCAGGGCCGAAAAACACCGCCGGGTTGCGCGGGCCGTTGCGGCGAGCCAGTAGGTCTTCTCGATGCGATCGGCTCGATCGCCCGCAGGGCGGTGGCAATTCGGGCACCGGCATAAAACGGGCAGGACGTCGGCGCGGCGTCAGCTCAGACACCAGCGCGCTTGGGTGGCCCGCTGCAGCGCTTGGCTCCGGGTCATCGCCCTGGAGTTCAGCCGCGGCGCCTGGCCTCCTGGTCGCTGCGAACTCAAGGTCTGCGTAGGTGCGGTGGAAGGCCACCACCAGCGCGGCGGTAGGGCGTTGTTATGGCCACAAAATGTCAGGCGGGCTGCAGCGGCGGGAGCGGGTCGGGCATCCGCGCCCGCGCCGAATCACCACGGCGAAGCCGCCTTGACGCCCGCGAATGCCACAGCGGCGGCACCCTCAGTCATTCCCGCTCAGGCCGGCAGCAGGCACCGAGCACGGCGTCCCGATCGGGGGGCAGATCTTCCGGCGTCATCGCAGGCACAGCCGGCCAGGTCGGACGGAGCCAGCTTGCGCGGTTAGAGAGAGGAAGGGATCAGTTCTTTTCTAGATCCTGGCTTGTAGTTCCTCGGGATCTAGTTCGTATCATCAACAGGGGCCAGGCTGCTTGGGCCCCTGTTGATTGGCCGGGTGCTGCCCCTGCTTAGGGCGGTCCCGTTGGGGTGGCCCCCAGTCTGAGGGCGGGTCTGGCTCTGGGCTGGGACGCGGGCCTGGTCGGTCGCTTGCAACCGATAGACGTGGTGCGACCCGGTCGCTGCAGACGCTCGAGCAGGCCGGTGCTGCCAGGGCCAGCCAGCCCACGCTGCACCGCATCGCGGTTCATGCGCGACGGGCAGCCAGGGTGGCCACGAGCCAGCAACCAGGGCTTGGCCAGCGCCGCTGCCTGATGCACAGTACAGGGCCATGTTAGTTCTTGTGTCACCCGCGAGGACGCTCGAACAGCTTGGTGCGGGAAGGCAGGAGGATCGGTGATTGTGCACTCATCGGGAAATGGTGGCGGAGCGAGCGGGTCTCGTGCCAGGCGAACAGCGGCCCAGAGGGCGGCACCTCATGTCAGGTCGCCAGCGATCGCAACGGGCGAGGGCTCAGCTTTGCTGGTCGCCACTTTCTGCCGCTGTTTTGCGGGCCAGTGGCCCAGGGCAGCCGTTCCACATTCCCCGGCGCTCGTCACTCATCAACTGAGCGATCTCAGGCGCCGCATGAGCTCGGAAGCGTTGCCCGCGGCATGGCTCGTTCCAGGCGATCTGGGATCGAGCTGGAGCAGAAAAACGGACCGAGGCCGTCGGCGTGGACACAGTCGGAGGATGACGGGCACGCCATGGATAGCAATAGGACTTGTGTTCGCTAGATTAGTTCTAATTTATTCTAGCGAGCACAAAGATTGAGTGCAGCTGGTCTTCCTCTCCCTGTTGCCAGGGGCAGCCGGTCACCTGGCTGCAGCCGGCCGACCCCTGCGCGCGACAACAGCACCTGGACCTCACTGGCATGCAGCAAACCAGCGCACACAGTTTCCGATTCTTCGATCACTAGGCGTGATCGCAAGGTCTGCAATCGGAGGACGCCCTGGGTGGATCGAGGCCTGGCGACGGTCTGGGGAGCCCAGGGCAACACAGGTTTCACGCCGCAATGCAGCACTTCGCCCCTGGTGCACCGCTGGGTGCCCCAGCGAGCTGTGGCCGTTGAACGACCATGACGGCCAGCCGGGCTCAGACTTGCAAGCCAGCACCCGAGCCGCAGGACTTGCCGCTACGGGGCCTACAGCGACTGGATTCGGCCCCTGTTCGCTTCAGCGCTCTGGCTCACATGTCACTGTCGTGGGAGCCGAGGTGATTGGTCTACGACCTGGAAGACAACGTCGCCGGCGATAGATCTGACCTGCAGATTTTCCCGAATTGGCAGCCACGCATGGCTGACTCAAGACGCTCTCGGCAGTGCAGAAGTACGACCTCCAGGGCCCAGATCGGCGCGGCGGAATTCAGCTATGGCACCGAGCAGGCGCTTCGGGCTTCGGAAATTCTCGCGAGGGTACTGACGACTGGTCCGGCCAGGCAGTGCGGAATCCAGACCACAGGGCCGACGACTGGCCTGGGCAGTGGCGCCAGACCATGAACCGCTCAGCGCCAATCATTGGCGTCCATTCTGATCTGAAAATAGCGTTCGCTAGCGCTAGAATGCGAAGGTAGTCTAACGATCCTGCTTTCAGCGTGACGGTTCCCGAGCTGGCCCTGCTGCCCGCGCTCCAGGCGCATCCCCCGTCCGTTCTGCCATCCCCTTGCAGCGATGTCTGCCAAAACCCACGTCATTCAGTCGCACCGCCATCAACGCGCCCAGCTCCATTGCCTGGTCTTCTGCGCGCCCTCTGGCTTCTGTTCGGAAGCCTCCGCCATCGCCTTGTCGCTCACGCAAGAAGGTTAGCTGAGCCCTCTATTGGGCGCCGAGCCAAGCAGGCCGTCCTTCGGATTTGCCAGGCCACTCCAGTCGCCACTGCACCCTTGATCAGATGGGTTGATCGGCGCCCTGCGGAGAAAAGCCTGGCCGCTGTCAGCGGGTTCGCCAATCTACCGCAGGAAGGATCGCGTTCCTGGTCCTACCGCCCAGCGCATCAAGGGCCCTGGAGGCCACGGTCCAACAGAACGAAGCAGCTCTGCGGACAGCTCGGCGAGGCGTCAGAAGGCGGCAATCCCCTTCTGGGACCATCAGCATTCGCGACGGCCAGAAAGCCATGGCCACCGGAACAACAAGCGGCGAGGCAGCGATCAATCACCACCACCTGCGCGCAGCTGCCCTCAAACCGCCTTGGAAGGCCGCCATTCTACCTGGTGTCCCAGAGCGGCCCCGCCGCCCTGATTTCGAGCTGATCTCAGCGACGAGAGTTCTTTGGCCGGCGTCGCGCAGCCTGCATCAGCGAGTACACCCTTTGAGCACCACCCATGGCTTTGGGGCGCAGTGAAGCCTCCCGGCGCCTCGGCATCAGCGCTCACTCTCTCTGCACACGCCGGCTGATTCAAGGCCGGCGAACACTGGGGCCGTAAGTACCCAGCCCGCGGGTCACCGTCTGTATCAGCCTTGCGCGCTGCGAGCCACGCATGAGTGAAGTTGAGGCCTGCACTGCCGCCAAGCATTCGAGGTACCATGAGCTTCTAGTCTCAGCGCTCCTGTTCATCATCTTGTAACAGAAAGGCGACCTGGGCCTGCAATTCAGAAGCGAAGCGTGCAGCCATGGCTAAGGGTCAGGAAGTTGACCACCCCTCTCATACGTACATCCGGGGGCTTGAGTACTGGGACTACGTTTGGCGTTGTTATAGAGAAGGCCGTCTAGGAGTTGTCGCTTATAGATCAGCATCCGAAGGCTTTACACAGGCGCCCTGAAATCTGCCTGAACAAAGTGAACTACAATGGTTTGGGCTAGAGAATGGGCCATGGTCAAGCCCCAGGTTCTTTCCGTTCCCTGGAACACGTAGCAGACGCAGCTGCTGCCGCCCTCACCGGTGGCTGGCTGCCTCAGACCAAAAAAAAACCCCTGGTGTTCTCATGCTGGAGCTTGCTGCTGATCGTGTCTGGAGGCGATCCACTCGTCTACCAGCAGAAAGAATCCCTCGGGGTGAGGAATGCGTATGAGCCGCGGATGTTGGTGCTGTTGCCTCGTTCGCCTACGGCGTAGGGCTGTCCCAGTCCCGCAAAATCGAGAAAGCCTGTGGGAGGTCGCTGATTCGCGTGTTGACAGGAAACAGCTGCCGGACCACAGCCGGTATCAGCGTATTTCCCGCCGGCAACCATCTCACGATTGGCCGGCCTTATTTGTTTAGGGTACTGAGACTCTGGCCAGAAGCGGGGCTGGTTGAGCTTGGGCCTGGTGGCGCTGCAGATGGGCACCAAGATCCGCGACAAGCCAGCAAGCCAAGGGCCATGAGACTACCGAGCGGATGCTCAAATGAGAGAAGCAGTGGAAAGAGGCGAGTGCGGCCCTGCTGCGCAAAGTCAGAGATTATCGACGCCAGGAAGACGGCAAGTACGGCAAGACAAGCGGGTTTGATGAACCTTCCTCATGGAGCTGCAGCGGGCATCAGCGGCTGAAGTGGATCCGCCAAGGCCCTAGCCGCAGGTTACCGCACAGCGGTAGTGAGATGGAGGCGAAGCTGCTGGCCGCCGAGACTCACATCGGCAACGACACGCCGAGTAGCTGAGCAGAGAAGGCAGCTGAGTCCACAGCCAGTGGTGATACCCAGGCCTAGCAAGGAGCGGCAGGACGTACTCGTGAGTGCCCGCACGCGCGAATATATTATATATTATAGGTGGAGGGCGGGCAGGCTGAGACTCCGACAACAGAGTGATGACGAGTGTGGGTTCCCTGGCCATGCCTCTCGCAGCTCCACCACCGATGCAGTGGGAAACCACAAAGGCCAGTAGCGTGAGTGAATTTATCAGACCCAGGCAGCCACGATCTTCAAGGCAGTGATGGGCTGGATCAGGGCTACAACGCCAGGCCGCAGTTGGTAGCGACCACAAGGTGATTCAGTGGCCATCTGCGTGAGCACGAAGGCCAGCAATGTGGTGCCATCGCTGCCCATTGCTGGAAGCGAACAACGCGTGCCAACACCGCCATACTGCAACAGTGCTCACGGCGGACGCGGGTTCTGGCGGCAGCGCAAACTTGAGGCCTGTGGAGCAGAGGGCTGGATGCCTACAATTCACAAAAGCAGAAACACGGGACAAAATCATTGCAATCTGGGGCAGCCCTCACAAAAGGCCTGGGAGCCGCGGCCGTAGAGATCGCAAGCTCCGCTTCCTTGGCGGTCCAAGCGATCTACGCCTCGCAAGACGGTAGTCGAGCCGGGTATTTTGTAAGATCAAGGGAGCCAAGACGGCTGGATCGCTTCCGATACGGAGTGCTGGAAGCCAGAGTGAATGGGGAATGGCGCTGATGCAGCCACCACAACCTGATCAAGCTGTTCAGGGCAGCAGTGGCGACGCATGGGGCCTCCCCAAGTACTGGGCTTTGCTGAACCTGGTTAAAATTTAAATTCCTGAAACGCCAGTCCGCTTTGTAGGCCTTGGTCGGGCCAACCAGCGAATTAATGGCCCTAAGCGTGCCGAGCTTTCTGCGAAGCAGTGGGCTGAGTTGAGAGGCAGATGAGCCCGGCGCAGCGAGGGCAGAGCGAGACCCTGAGGCTGGGCCTTGTTTTTTGTTCAATTATTCTCGGTTGGCTGATTGTTTTTAGCTTCTAGATTGTGAATCAGAGGGCTGCCGGCGCTGAGCGGTCAATCGCCGTTTCCGACTTCGAAATTTATATTGGAAGCTCAAGACGTTGGCTAGTTGCGGCGGGAAGGGCAACGCTGTTGCGGGGTTCTGCTTGGTTTGATTTTCAGGTATCCTGGTAGAAAGCAGTCTCGCCACCTTGGTGCTGGGAAGCTGCCTCGGCCTCTGGCCTGGCCACAATGGATGCCAGCCAGTTCCACCAAATCGTCGGTGGTAGGTTGGTTAGACGTTTTTTGACGAATGCCGATGAGATCTGTATTTGCCACAAGGGTATGACCATGTCCCTGACATTCAGCTCACTGAGTGAATGGCTTTTATTGACAGATTTGGGCTAAGCCTGTCGATTGTGGTCAGGAGTTAATCACTTTAACTGCTCTTCAACATGCTTCATTCATTCGGCGTCGCTCATCAGAATCAGGGCCATGTTCCGGCTGGCGTTGTTGTTTGTGTAATGCTCAACGTCCTGGAAAACTGGCAGGCAAGGGCTGGTTATGTTGTTTTTACTGGCTGCTTCTAGTGCCAGGTCTTGGCGAGACCCGCAGCTTGTTTCGGTGATCTCAGAAGACGGATTTTCTTCCGCTATCCCTATATCGGGGAAAAAGGCGCGGCGACGCCAGTTCAAAGAATGAGCTTCGAAAGCGCTCCTAGACAGCTGGCTTTCTCCTGTTCAGAAGGGAGCGTGAATACGCGGATTCGGTTTTCTGCAGCTGTTTATGGCTCGCTCGGGGGAAAACTCCAGCCCTGATCGCCTAGGCAAGTTTTTAGTACGGATTTTCATTGCGCGATTGGCGCGAGTAGTCGATGTGGATCGTGGTTCGGCGTGCTTCTTTCCAGGACCAGATCGCGAGCAATCAGAAGAAGCCTGGCTCCTGATTAGAAAGACGTGCGTTGTGCCAAGGCAGGGACAAATCCAAAGTGTAATGCCAAGGCTATGACACATAGATGCTTTGTATGTCATGGGATTAGGAGGAGTCAGCGCTGCTTTCCTAAACTAGCCGGCCTCATAAGACCCACCAGCCCGCATTACCCGCTCAACCTATCGCTGGTCGTCCGTCCTGGAACTATACGCTCCGTGCTTCAACCCATCTGGAGAGCTTCCGCCACA
>Ga0163217_1040453_pt1 | contig 13676 bp, 6 predicted proteins | sample SynspAceP_FD_185933 | JGI IMG/M metagenome (GOLD analysis project Ga0163217, IMG submission 185933) | Saline lake microbial communities from Ace Lake in Antarctica - Synechococcus sp. Ace-P (PacBio error correction) | ecosystem: Environmental > Aquatic > Non-marine Saline and Alkaline > Saline ... | reverse complement strand
GTACTAGAGGATTTATTCTGGAGACGCTGTTTACGCTCACCTGCACCATGCATGGATGTCACTGCATTTTGATTGTTCTTCTTGCTGTAGAGAAAGTCGGAACTTCTTAGTAGGAATCGTTCGTATTTTTCTCGATCAGCGCGTCATCACGCCGCCATAGTCTCGATACCTAAAGCAGTGGATGTAAACGCTCTAGAAGAAGAACGTTCTTTTACAATCACAGGGAAAGCACCGCACCTTGAATAAGAAGCACCAATTTGCACGGCTTCATCTGGGTTCACGTCTTTACGTGGTTCTTTACCAAAGAATTCAGTTACTTTCGCTTTGAACCATTGCATACGGTTTACCACCAACCAGATAACATCATCGATGTCGCCGCCTGTCAGGTCGGCATACTTCAATGTCTTGACGAACCAAGCTCAAGAGTTTCAATACAAGCTCTTCAACCAAAAAGACTCCTAACTATTAGAACGTGTCAATTTCACGTTCAAATGGTTAGGGGCCAGACGCCATCTGCCTGTGATGTAGGCAAGTTAACTTCTGTCTGAGAAAGAAAGAGACAAACTCAACTTCGCTTTTTCGCCTGTTCTTTTTAAACGCTGTAGTGCCAATGGATCGTTATGTTAGAATCGATACCAGCATGATTTTTTAAACTCAGCCGCTAAAAATTCGATAATACGCATATCGAAATCTTCACCACTAAGAAAGTATCGCCATTAGTAGACAGTAACTTCGAATTGCTTCTCGCATCTACGTCAGCGATATTCGAGTTTGATAGAAATATCGGAACGTACCCCACCAAGGTCATATAACCGCAGATTAGTTTAGAGTCGGCCAGTGCTTTTATTCTTAGGCCGTAAGCCAAAGCCGCTGCCGTGGTCTGTTGATATACGTTTCACTTCTAGACCAGCGATTTTACCCGCGTCTTTTGTTGCTTGACGCTGAGAACGTTGAAGTAGGCAGGGGTACATGTAATAACCGCCTCTGTTACTTTTTCGCCTAGGAAAGTCTTCGCTGTTTTCTTCATTTCTTAGAACTCAGCAGAATTTGTGGTGGCGCTCTTTTCCTCGGCCTTTCACCTTCTACCCATGCATTCACCGTTAGCGCAGCTTACGATTTTGTAAGCACCATTAGAGATGTCTTTTTGAAACAACACGTCTTAAATTACGACAATTCAAACGCTTAACAGCAAAACAGTGGTTTTGTTGGGTTTGTTACCGCTTGACGCTTAAGCAATTGACCGCTAAACATTCACCGTCTTCTGCATAAGCAACGATGGACGGTGTGGTGCATCGCCTTCAGCATTTTCAATTACGCGTGCTTTCTGTCGCCATCTAATTACGGCAACACAGAAGTTCGTTGTAACTAAATCCAATACAATGATTCACCCATGGTTTGTCTCTCCATAAATTCGTTTATTTACAATGATGATTCTGTATTTGGGTCCGCTTTTTTATATTTCAAGCGCTTAGTGTCAAAAAATGACAGGCAATTTAAGCGCGCTTGAAACCACACCATTGCTGGACGCAAATAGACGGCCATGAAGCGTATAACCCTTTTTGACAACATCCATTACCGTGTTTGGCTCTTAACTCAGGGATTTGGCAGTCATGTTGATCGCTTGATGCAATGCTGGGTCGAAAAGGTTCGCCATGTGGGATCAACCACGGCCAACCTCAAAAAACGCGCTAAGGTTTCAAGCAAAAATCTTTAGCGTAGCTAACACCTTCACGAAAACAGGGTCTGATTCACCTGTTTTTCAGGGCCGGATGTTCAGCGCTCGCTCAAGATTATCCGCAACACCTACAATGCTTTCGGCAATTTTTCGACGCCAAATTTATGCGCCTTTTCAACATCTTTTGCTCCGCACGACGGCGCACATTTTGCGCTCGGCATGGAGCTCGAAGTGGCCGCTTCTTTATTACTGAGCGACTTCTTCTAATGGCTTTTGCAAGCTCATCATTTTCAGTAACTTCCTCTAAACTCTACTTTCAGGCTCCAAAAGGTTCTTCTACTGTTCGTTTTGCGTTTCGCTTTTTCAAAACTTGCTCCGGTTCTAGATTAGATTTTTTTGCGCTCACTCATTCTTAACTCAAATAACCAGAAACAATTTCTTTCTCTGTTGTTGGTTATATGGGGACAGCTTTTTACCTTTCAATACTAAAACCGCATAATTTCAGGGAATAATTTTGCGAACTAGGGACTTGTCAAAAAAACAAAACCCAACTACTGTATAAATAACCATATAAATATTTTCTATTTTCGGAGCACTCTATGCTGACCAAGTATCGCTATCTCCAACTTCGCATTGTTGAATCCCTAGAGCTTGGAATCAAAAAAGCATGAACCGTGATTTCAGGTGAAACGGGCGCCGGTAGTCCATTATGGTGGACGCCTTGTCTTTATGCTTAGGCGATCGTACTGACGCCGCGGTTGTAAGGCATGGTGAAAAAAAAGAGCTGACATCAGCGCCAGCTTCGATATACAAGCATTCCCTCATGTTCATAAATGGCTTGAGGAAAGAGATTCTAGAAACATGACAACATTTGCATACTACGTCGCGTCATCAGCAAGGAAGGCGTTTCGAAAGCGTATATAAATGCCGCCCTTGCACCTTAAGGTGACTTAAAGAAGTGGGCAGTCCAACTTGTTGATATTCATGGACAACACAACATCACAGTCTTTGATTAAAAAAGAATGCACGAAAGCAACCAACTTTGGATGCCTATGGCAGTTGGGACTGATTTTTACAGCAAAAAAGTAAACCAGCAATACACTGTTTATGGCGACAGCTAAAAGAAAGGCTGTCTGTTCAACAAAATCGTTCATCTGAACAAAATGCTAAAAATTCAACTCCTCGCCTATCAAGCTCAAGGAATTTCCAGAACTCGATCTGCAAAAAAGGCTGGAGATTGAAGCACTGCGAAAACGAACAAGCCTTTATTCCAACCATTGCTGATTCGCAATTAAAGCCTATTCAAGCCAGTGGCATTTTGATTTTGACAGCGACGGAAGGGCAACGTTTGCTCTTTTTACATCAAGCCATTAATTGCCGCATAAACAAATCAACCCTACCACCAAAAAGAGCTCGAAAGCCGCGCTCGAAATGATGAAACACCGCGCGTTTTCAAGCCCAAGAAGCCGCAGATAGTTTACATCATTACCAAGATACGCTGGAGCAAAAACCAGGAACGCCTTACGAGGAGTAGCAGCGCTTATCGATATTTTTATGAAAAACGGCTCGAAAACTATGGGACACTCCAGAAACACTTTTAATATGCGAGAAATGTGTCGAAACAGGAACTGGAATAGCCTACAAGGCAGCTGAAGAAAGCTTAGAGTCACTAAAAGAAAAGAAGAACAAGCCTACGCAAAACCTAACTGCACTGTGCCACAAATTGACCGAGAAGCGCAATCACCAGCGAAAGACGACCTCGCTTCAACAAAGTGGAAGAACAAGTTCATAGGCTTAGGTATGCTCATGCCCGCTCTTCTTTATTCAGTTGCCAACCTTAATCAAGTGACGGCTAACGGGTTTTGAAGACATAGAATACATGATCGCCTCCAAAAACCAGGCCAGCCAGCTCAACCATACGCAAAGTGGCACTCAGGCGGTGAGTTGCTCACGGAATCAGCTTAGGTAATCCAAGTGGTCACCGCGCATACATCAATTATTCCGACCTTGGTATTGACGAAGTAGGACGTCGGTATCAGTGGCGGTATCGCCGAAGTGGTCGGCCGCATGCTTCGCTCTGTTGGGCAACGCGGGACAAGTTTTCTGTGTTACTCATTTAGCTCAAGGTCGTGCGCAAGGCAATCAACACCTTACGCGTTCAGTAAATTAGTTTGCGGGATGAAAGCAACATCGTCACAGTGCATTGCTTAAAGGACCAGAACGCACTCACGAAATTTGCACGCTATTAGGTGCGACTAGAACTTAACAGAGAAACCTTAGCGCACGCTCGTGAAATGCTGGAAATGTCAGTTACAGTAACAGGAAATTAAAAAAAAGGCTTAAACTCTGCAGTTTAGCCTTTCACACTTCCTATAAGTAAGAGAGTGTTTTATTTTTTCTTTGGGACGCACATACATAATCAGACTGTGATCATTCAATATCGAAGCCATGCGCTTCAGCAAATTTCATGCTTGACGTTAGCTCAATAATAGGATCACGAAACTCATCACTTTCCAAGTCTCTTAAAAAATCTGTGATCGTGATTGATCGCCTTTCGCCATTCAAAACAGCAGTTGCCTGCTTCAAAGTGATGGCGTTCTGGACAAATCAGCCGTTTTCGAATTAGTTAAAACACGATAGACCGTTGCTAGGCCTACGTCTTCACCTTGATCAGCAGTGGTACCGATAAGACATCATCGCGCTCATATTGGCGTCACCTGCAGTCTCAAGATTGTAAATTTTCACTCCGTGGCAAGTTACCTTGGAGTCCCGCTTTTCTTTAGCTCTTGATTTTTCCGCTAGTCATGAGTCATTCTCTATTCGATCTTTATGGATAATTACTTTATCATTAGCATTACCAGAGTAAGGATAATACAAATGGAAAAAAATAGTTTTTATACTATGGCGCGGCACTTTCACTTGGCAGGCATGCAGTTTATTCCCACCACCTTACAAGGTTCCGGTACCACAAGGGAAACCTTATAACGAAGGAAACAGTTATCACAGTTACAGATTGGCATGTCGGCATCTCAGGTAACATTACCTATTGGGGAACCCAATGTTAAAGATCCCATTATAAACCAGGACGCAGTGGCATTATTTAATACACCAACTCGATATGCAGCGCAGACACCAAAAAAGTGATGCTAACGACTAGTTACTAATTTTCAGCAATGGCGTTTTAACAACAAATTAAAAAACAACCTAGCCTTTTTGTTGTTTTTGCTGCTCGGTTGGCTCTAGCTTGTTTAGGGTCAACCGTCAGTTCACGTACAGTTTCAACACGCTCGCCTTCTTTTACACTTGTTCTTCTGCATTACGCACCGTTTTTCCAAAAATTACCCAACTTTAATAGTTTCTACATTTCACATCAGGAAAAAAAGCAGTAAATATTGAAATGACGAACAGCATTCGCGAACGGTGCAGCCTTCTTCAACCTCAACGTAATAATTTTTTTTGTTTTATTAGGCAAAAGCATAAGCCCTTCAACTCTATTACTATTCACCGTATTACACTTCTTGCACGCTTGCTAAAAGAATCACCTCGTATTGGCTATCTGGCTAAAACACACCACCAAAAGCAATTCAGCATACCGCTTTTAATTTCGAAGTTAATACTCAAACATAATTTTACCAGCTAGTCTGTGACAGGCTCAGTAAAAGTCCATACTCGTGTAGATTTTTAAATGGTTCCTTTTTTACTAAAAGTCATTTCTATTCGGGCTATAGTTTCCAAAAAATTCTTTGTTCGTAAAGGATGTCCGTACAGCCCTTTACCCACAATCCAAAGACGCACATTTCGTCGTGTTCTCGAAATCAGTTTGTAGAAAGCCAAGCCACCCTGCACGAACTCTGGATAACATCGATTATCATTAACCCAATGCAAACATCTGCTCGCCCAACTGTAAATTACATGAAGGCAAACGCTCTATATGACCAACTAAACTCCGTATCCACCTGCAAAGGTAATCACCCATAGCAGGAATTACTGAATGTATTTTAACGTTTATACACCAATGGAAATGATTAGGCCTGTTTCAGTCAATCATCTCATTTTTCGCAAACATAGGATGCGGTATAAACCAAGCACCAAAACAGACAATAGAAATTGCACCAACAGGCAAAAGGATTCAGAGATGTAAACTCATCTTAACAACTCAAAAAATTCATCCAAGAAAAAAAAATTAATATAGCAATGTCCCAATGATTAAAGACAATAACACCGCAATACCAAAGAACCAGACAAGCCAATCCCATTAAAAAAGCCGCTTTCAAACGCGCAATGCTAAAAATTCTCATGCAACAAAGCAACAAACAATTCAACATTGATATAGCAGAGTCAACGCTGCGAACACCAGTAGTAAAAAGAGGACACCAGCAAAAAACAGACCACCGGCGACTACCAAAAATGATAGGCAAAGACACAAAGGTTAAACTGGGCCCGCTTCCACATCAATTTGAAAGGAAAAAGGACCAACGAAATAACCAAGCCGGCCAAAAATTGCCACCAGCAAAATCCACTTCCAACAAACAATGCTACAAGCACGAGCAAATGGACATCGCTTACTTTCATGTTAAGCGCCATAAGCAAACTCGCCCCCATGCCAAACACTCAACTAAACAGGCAAGTCCGACCGCCGCGAAGAACAACTCAAACGTAATATCCTGCCAAGGACCAACGAAACATAAAGTCCATAGCTTCAGAGGTATTTCCCAATCATATGGAATAAACTGGCCAGCAGAATCAAAACTCACCACTTAAAGATAGGCAACATAAACGTACACCGCCGACAATCCACGGGTAACAGGACTGAACCAACCGTCAACACCCACCAACGGCCATAAAGGACAAGAATGCCAGGAGCAACATCTCGTTGGATCTGATAATAACATCACCAAAACATACGCCGCACCACCTGAGTAATCTCTTTGAAATCACTCCGATAAAGCACGCTCTAAATACGCCAGGACTTCCCGCAATGGACACTGTAGAAAGTCAGAATCAAAACCCCTCACTCCGGCCAAACCAAGGCACAAACACCAACTTTATGACGATGCGACGCTCGCTTAATCATTTACCGTATCGATTAGGGTAAGAACGAACCGTGCGGCCAACGCCACCTCCGCCATCAATTACAGGAAGGCCAACCCAGCAAACAACACAGGCGAAGTACACCAACAAAAAGGCACCACCTCCGTTTGCCCTAACACATAAGAAATTTCCCAAATATTCCCAAGCCCCACCGCCGATATCCACTGCGCAAAATAAATATCCATGGATTGACCAGATACCTTGTTAAACATCGACTTTCAGGCATTAATTTAAGCTCTAAATACACACAAGTGTTTTAAGTAAAGGAGGAAGATTGCAGGACGAGGCCAACACACCCACAAGACCTAAAACAGACAAATTAATTAACAAGTGCGAATTTTTCTACCATTCAGGCGCATACCTTCAAGAAAAGCATAGGTTTTTTGCCGCTCGACCGTCTATTAATTTCCACTATGAGTAAAGAAAGAAAAAATCCAGCAGCACGGGCACTATGCGCCTAAAATTTAAACGTGCAAATTTGACTACTTGTTGACCTGAAGTTCGAAGCCGGACTGGTGTTATTGGTGGGAAGTAAAAAGTCTGCGCGAAGGCAAAGCTCAATTAGTAGACGCCCTTTTTTTTTTTCGATTAATTCATTCACCAAAACGAAAGCATGGTTTGTGGTGTTGCGCGTATTTGTGCCACTGCTTAAGCGCTTTCAACACACGTAGTTCTGCGAGCCAATGCGCCAACGCAAACTGCTATTGAATCGCAAGGCTTGAGGAAAATCATTTCAAGTGACGACAGGAAAGGCAAAACCTGTGCAGGCCATGGCGCTGTTCTGGAAAGGCAACAAAATCAAGTGTCTGAAGTGGCCTTAGTAAAACCGTTAAAAAAAAGACCACGACAAACGCGATACGAACGAGATCGTTGATGGTCAAGAGACAAAAGAACGACTAATGAAAAACAACATCTAACACTACTATTTTCAATCGTGTAGATTATGAATATTTCAGACGTTTATGTCTAGGCGTAAGCACATTGTTTCCGTTAGACTTAAGTTACTTTTTGGTGGGCGACATTGGTTTCGACGCTCGGTACAACCCAAAGGTGGCATGCGAGGTGATTGCGTGATCTCGTTACCCCCGCATTCATATTTATATTACAGTCGCAAACGACGAAAACTACGCTTTAGGGCGCCTAAACCGCTGGCTAGTGCTGCTGCCTCAGCGTTGCTTGTAGCCAGAGATTCTGCTAGTTCATAAATTACTAGGATGCTAACCGATGCCCCGCCTAGGGATAAGCGTTTCTAAGATTAGTTAGGCTCGCCATTAACACCTGTCCTTCGGGCGGTTCGTGGTCCAAAATAATTGAAGTTGACTATGCATGTAGAGCCGATGGCAGAGGACTGACGGAGGGGGTTCGACCCCCCCGCCTCCACCAATTAAACGGTTGTTTTTTTAGAAGGGGTTTGCTTTTAAAAGACTGGATGCACGTATGAAGCATCGAATTTAAAACCACCTTCGGGTGGTTTTTATTGCCTATTATTTATGCCCGCTCACTTAATGACCACGTTCAGCCGCCTTCAATTTTCTCATTTAAATGCTACGTTACAGTAATTTTTTGAAAAATGCGTGAAGCCGTTGTGTCAACGCTCGGCTTTTGATCGTTGGTACTGTTTTTATGGTGTCGAGTATTTTGATAAAGTAATGGAGAAGGCCAGTATGAATTTTTTCACATTTTTGATGCTGTTTTCAGCGCTCCTAGCGGGGGGCTTTTTTTTTGTTTTTCCGGGGTTCCAACGTTAAGCTGTTGGTCCAGGAATGTTAGCAACGTGGACTTCGAAATGTGAATATTTGATAAAATCTGCGCTATTTGCTGTGATGTCAAGCGAGGAAGGTGATCCGCTCACGAACAACGCTACATCCGATTGTTATCAGTGCACTTTGAAGAACGCGGTGTTTACTAATGTCTCGGAAGTACCAGAGCAACCCAGATTATTCGTCTGGTTTGTAAACTTCACCTCAGCAAACCAAAACTGAAACAAACAGTTTCCTATTTTCAATAACGAGGCGAAACCTTCCTTATTACATTTGCCGTTAGAAATGCCGACCTCGGAAACTCGAACCTGCTGCACTCGCTATCGACACTTTATTGGGAAAACCATTGTTAGGTGGCTACAAAACGGTAGACACACCGACCGAATATTTTATACTTTTCAATCCAAACTGACGGGACAAACCCAAAATATCTTTATTTTGGGACTCGACCAATACCGTGGCTTCATGCGGAGTTGTTCAAAATGGAAATGTCGGAGTTCTTAGCAAAAAGACGCAATCGTTAGAGCCAACTTCAATAATCCAGTAGGATAAACCTTATCGCTGTCGAGATGAAGCAAGATTAACAACTGCCAATAAGATTGCAGCATAACAATTGGCGTACAAATGAATTACGAGCCGCTTTACTCCTTTATCGTCCGGAAGCTTATTTTTTATAAGAAAAAAATTATACCTTTTTCGTTATTTTCTTTACGTATCTATCTATACTTCATACAGGCCACTTTTGTTTGGCGTGGTGTATCAGGAGTTTTCCAAATCATTATGTCCTTGTGAAGCAAGGGGGAATCCATGATCAATCATGTTTGGGGTCTATTCATCATTCACAGATAAGAATGGCGAAGCTATTAACGAGGAACATGAATCAGTAAGCCACAATGTTCTATCACCATGCTCCTTTGGATTGGCAGCAATTCAGTGGTGAGTCTTTCATTGGAACAACAACAATTTGGCTGGACAATTTGGAGGAGTGAAGCGATTAGGTTTTTTTTATGATGGCCTTTAGTTTGGGTGGTTTTTGTTTTATGTGCGATTCTCGCTGCTGTGGATAATGTCGGTCAGTTTAATCCATTGGATGTCTCGAAATCACGCCAACCGCCCACCTCGCCAAGAGTGCATTGTTATTTGCGGGCTATATCGCCACACCAATGTTCTTAAGTGTCTTATTGCTATATCATCGATCATTTGGGGGCTGTGCTTTACTTGCTGCTGGCTGGCGTAGCCTATAACTGGCTACTTACTTTACCCGAGGCCGCCAAGCTTTTGGGCATCAGTTCATAAACAAGGGTTATACTTTCCAGTACGACATTAGGCATTGGAGTATTTGGTTATTAGAAGCTTGCTCGCCGCGGTGGTCTTGCTTTTGGAAGCCTAGGGTCTGAGAGCAGTATTGTCTGGAGTTTCTTTCAGTAATTAACCCTTTTTTACGCTTAATAGGCTTAACGCGGACACCTTCTTCCTCAGCAACGACGGGAACTTTTTTACCGTCGTTTGCCTTTCTTACACTCCCTTATCCTTTTGGACTAATCTGTGGTATTTTTTTTCTATGAAGGTGGTTTAGGCTATGATTAGATTAGTAAAAGGCTATGCTTGTTTAAGTAATTACCCTATGGCGTTTCTCAGGGTCATGATAGAAATCACATTAGAGAACAGATTGTAGGACAAACCTGCTCACACCAACAAATGCATCTTGTAATTCGCTAACTAGAAAGGAATTCTGCCTGGGAGCTCACTTATCTGGTTCTTTTCTTCCTTTATATGGGTTACATTAATTCCGCTTATTTCTGCTCGGTTTAAGCCGAAAAACTGCTGTGCCTTTTATGACGCGGCCATTACCCGCTTTAACCTTATTTAATTTCTGTCTTTCCATGCTGGTGATTATTTTTCAGGCGTGAACGCTTCCAAAGCGCAAATCCCTTGGATTCCTGCCATGCGGCTAGAGCTTGCTTTTGCTATAGATGCCTTGCTTTACTAATTCTCTATATAATTCTAGGCATTGCCTTACTCGTAATCCTCTATGCTCGCTATTCATCTATCGCTCAAGATTTCGATTTTTGGTAAATTTTACGCCTATTTAATTTTATTCATGGTTCTCTATGTTGGGTGTTTGTTCTACTGGACAATTTGATTCAAGATTATGGTTGTTTTTCTGGGGAATTAACCAGTATTTGCTCCTTTCTACTGATCAGTTTTTTGGGGACCATTTAAAACAGAAAAGCTCGAAAGGCGCAAGAATGGCGCTTACCGTTCACCGGCGCTGGTGGCTTTAGCACTTCTAAGCTGGCTTGCTCATATAGCCAATACCGTCGGAAGCTTTTAGTCTCAGGACATTTAGGGGGACCAATGGCGACTGTAATCAAGGCCAGTGCGAATTACCCTATTATATGTTGTATTGAACTGCTTGGCGTGGTTTACTTAAATCCGCACAGTTTCCTTTCCATTTTTGGCTACCCCAATGCATGGCAGCTCCCAACCCCTGTCAGTGCTATTTGCATTTCCGCTACTATGGTGAAAGCGGGTATCTTTCTAATGCTCGGTTTTACCCAGCCGCTGGCAGATACTAATTTATGGTTTTTTAATTGTATGAGCCTAACAGGCCTTGCAACCTCCTTGTTGGCGACTTACGTGCATGTTCAAACCGATCTTGAAAGGCCTTTTTAGCCAAACTCTACCATCAGTCATTTGCGGCTTGATTACGTTGTTATTGGTATGGGGACAGATTTCTTGCGGCCGGTCGCCGCCATTTTCCATTATTATTAACCATGCGATCTTCAAAGCATCATTGTTTATGCGGCGGGGATTATTGAACCCACGAATCTGGCTCACGAGACATGCGTCAGCTTAAACGGTTTATGGAAGTACCATGCCTTATACTGCGGACGCATTGCCTTGGTGCCTCTGCGTCGATGGCTGGGTACCAATTAATGGAATGCTTCTTATCAAAGAAATGTTTTTTACCAACACTTCACCAAGCAATCGTTGGGGTCTTTGTCGTGGTTCATTCCATTTCTTAGCACATGTGGTGTTAATTCGCTGTCGCTTTATTCCACGTTTATTCACGATGTATTTTTAACGGCGAGCCGATTAAACCTACACAAAACACCGCACGAACCGCCTCGATACATGCGCGTTCCAGTAAATTATTTTAGTAGGCCTGTGTCTAGATAGTCGGTATTCCCGAGTTTGGTAGTGGGCGATCTTTTGTTTGGCGGCCGCCAGCGCGACATTAAATGGGGCCCGCCCCGAGCTACAAGCCTTGCTATTTGGCACGGCTTTAATTTTCCTTTACTAATGGAGTGTGATCCGCTCTAAATTCGGCGGCTAATTATTATTACAGCCCTTTCTCATTTTGTTTAAGTTTCAAGCACAGTTCCCAGCAATTACCCTAAAACTGTTTTTGAAGGCGTTATCCAATTCCTTACGGACGGAAAGCAAGCCGCTTTATTGCGCTGACAGGAAAAAAATGTTCTTTACAGCGCTATATTTTTCTTCGTTCTGAGCTTTGCCGTCATCATGTCGCGTCGTCGCTTAATGAAACTGAACACCACGGCCGGGCAACGCCCTGAAATCCCAGTCGATGCCACTATACACATCATACTGTGCGCGTTTTACTATGCCTTTCCGCTCTGGGCCACTGTTTGCTAGGGCACAAAGGCGTGTCGTCGCTTTGCTCACGCTTGGTTCCGTCGTTAGTAGGCTTAAATCGAGTTTCCTTGGCGTTTGCTCAATTTTCTTTGCACCAGACTTGGGCTCTTACTCCAGTTTTCTGTTTTGAAGTGGTTACCGGGCATTTATAAATACTGGTTTAATTTTTCTTACCACAAAAACGCCGAAAGAGTCGTCTCCTCGCCGTGTGGTTCGAGATTTGTTGTCTTGGCCTCATGATTCGGTGGGGTCATTTGGTACGATTTGTTATGCCTTTAATTGAAACTCGCCCTCTCGATACGAATTTCAACCTTCTTCACTGAAAGAATAGTTAAAAACCGGTTGGCGGCGGAACCAAATAATTGTTAAAGTTATTTTGGTGGATTTTCGTGGGGCTTTGTACCTTGGAGCGAAATCACCGTGGTGGGCATTTGCCCGCGCTAGGCATTTTATAAGCTGATTCGCGAGAATTGCGTCTTCTTACATTGCCATCCAGCGACGACAACGGACTGAGCTTTGGTCCGAAGGACCAGAAACCCAATTTTATCTTAAGCCGTAATATCACAAGTTTTTTATTTACCACTGGCAACTTTTGGTACAGCGGTAAATATTTTCTTAACGTCGGTTCACAACATGCCTGGCCAGGTGGCCTTTTATCGGCAGGCCTAAAATCACATCCGGTCGCGATTATTTCAAGCAGTTATGTCCGGCTCATGGTGTTGTGTGGATTAAGGACACGAATCAAATTGACTTATCAGATCATTGATTGGTTCTGGTAATTGTTATCGCGACATTAAGCGGGTTTTCTCGGTAACAGCTGAGGCCTTCGGACATACTTTCTTGTCATTCTTGGTTCGATTATTTCATATTTACCGTCATTCGGGGGAAGTTCGAATTAGTCAGCCAGCGCACATGGTATTTGATCTTAGGTTGTTTTCCTCACGGTCGTTATGTGCTACATGCTAGATCCTTTGCCAATCTCGGACAACTAACAAACCAGTGAGGGCGCCCTGCTTCAAAAAGGCAGCATGGAGTAATTGGAAGGTTTGTTACGCATTTTGCGTTGGTTTATTACCGCCTGTTGGATGTCTTTTCTTTGCGTTACGAGGCCGTAATCTAGTCTTTTCCGTGCGTTATCGGGTTGGACCGCTCTTTATCTTAAACGCCGTGGAATTTGTTTCCTGTTTCCGCAAGTGGGACGACTCCAAAAAACTCAATGACAGCGGGCGGTTGCCTTGAGTCAGTTTCTGACAAATATTAGCCGATTCGCTCCCCTCAAGCCATTGGTTTGCTTAACCCGCCATTTGTCAATTGGTTTTGCAAATGACCGCCTTTTGCGCGGTGATCATTTTGGGCCCAACATGCGTCTTGGCACCCCGTTGCAACGGGATTTTTTTAGGCCAAGGAATTTTTTTTTCTTTTCACGGATTGGGATTGGGGCCCACCGGGGTACCAACTCAATTTTCCTCTCTTCCCCCCTTTTTGTGGAA
>Ga0163217_1097986_pt1 | contig 13677 bp, 10 predicted proteins | sample SynspAceP_FD_185933 | JGI IMG/M metagenome (GOLD analysis project Ga0163217, IMG submission 185933) | Saline lake microbial communities from Ace Lake in Antarctica - Synechococcus sp. Ace-P (PacBio error correction) | ecosystem: Environmental > Aquatic > Non-marine Saline and Alkaline > Saline ... | reverse complement strand
AATTATCCCCATAAAAACCGCCAGTCACACCGTGTTAAGATCTAAAGCGTTGCTGAAAAAATAAGCCAAAGAAGGCAAAATATTCGATGCATCTTATCAAAATATTTACACCACAAGCCCATAAATACACCAACACCATAACGGAACAATGGCGGTCGCAACTTTTCCTATTTTTTGGGTCCTCAGAAATACAAATGATGATGATAGAGAGCACCACACCATACTAATCTCGTAAAATCGCCAAAACCATAAAGTTCATCGGTTTGTATCACGCATTAGGTTTGTGTAAATGTGTGGTAAAATGCGGGAAGCACGCCAAACCAACGGCGGATACAAAGAAAATAGCCAAAGGTTTGACTTTTCTTCCCATACCCTGGGTTATTATAAATACATAGGTCCGCCTTGCAAAGGCACCGTCAGAATCTTCACCGGCCGTACTGATAGACAAACTCAGGATAAAAATTTCAATACACCCCATGATAGCGGTCACCCCACAAAAAAACAACAGCCCACCTACATTAATAGCCTATGCCACCCTGCAAAAAAAAAAAAAAAAAAAAAAAAAAAAAAAAAAAAAAAAAAAAAAAAAAAAAAAACAAAAAAAAAAAAAAAAAAAAAAAAAAAAAAAAAAAAAAAAAACAAAAAAAAAAAAAAAAAAAAAAAAAAAAAAAAAAAAAAAAAAAAAAAAACAAAAAAAAAAAAAAAAAAAAAAAAAAAAAAAAAAAAAAAAAAAAAAAAAAAAAAAAAAAAAAAAAAAAAAAAAAAAAAAAAAAAAAAAAAAAAAAAAAAAAAAAAAAAAAAAAAAAAAAAAAAAAAAAAAAAAAAAAAAAAAAAAAAAAATTATCCATCCCCACGGTAGCCGCTACCGCCGAAGAAAGTGCACGCCAAAGTGACTTACTTCGCAGGGATCATTTGGATCGTCGTACTTACCGGCTGTAATAAAGCATGTTTTAAAGTAGCGATAAGGTAAATAATTTGAATAAAAGACTAAAAAAGCCCCGCACCGATGATTAAAAAAAAGATAAACCCATCTGTATTAAGGGAGTACGCCAGATAAGAATTTATTGATTAATATCCATTGTACTGAGTCTAAAAACAAGTTTGAGCGGGAATTTAAGGATTTTAAATGGAACTGTTCAAAAATATTTATCAAATTAAGTTTTGAATAAGTAAATAAAAGCTTCGTATATTGGCAGTCCGAAATATGTCAGGTCAGCCTAATGAACTGAGCTAAGCTAAGTGGTTGTTTGGAAACCATATCGCCGGATAGAGCAGTACCCTTCGACTACGTCAGATAAGTACCACTTTAATCTGAATTGTAAAGAAATAGTGCTTTTAACGGACAAAATGGAACATATCGCGGATAGAGCAGTAGGTAGCTCGCGGGCTATAACCGAAGTCACTGTTCGAGTCCAGTTCCCGCTACTAGAAAGCGATGCTATGCAATCGGTATTTTTTGTTTTCCTAAAAGCGCTAGAATTTATTCGTTAAGCATTTTAGAACAAAAAAGTTATCGCGTGAACGCGAAGGTTTTTTAGTAAAGCCCCCCTCAAGGCCCTTTCCGAAGTGCAACGAAGAAAGAATCCAGTTCGCTACGTAAGAAAGCCGTTTCAGAAAACTGGAAAGGCTTTTTTTATGAGTGGCGGAGCCAGTTACGTGCACTTAAGCAATTACAACATAAAAAATAGCAAGGCTTTAGCCTTGTAGGCTTTTTTTATGTGATAAGTGCCACCCCAAGGCCTCGTTCGAAGTGCAACGTAGAAAGAACTCCAGTTCCGCTACTAAGAAAGCTTCAGAACTGAAAGGCTTTTGTATGAGTTGCCGGAGGCAAGGTTTACTGCTTAGCCATACTTTAATTTAAAAAAAAATAGCAAGGCTTTAGCCTTTGTAGGCTTTTTCAGTAAAGCCACCCTCACTCTGGTTCAACGAGCGACAGCGAGTTTAATCCATTTCTCCTTACTCTGGTCAACGAGCAGACAACGAGTTAACCCAATTCGTAAATATAGGACGCGATGGGCTTCTAAGTAAAGCCCCACCCCTACGCTGGCGAACGAGCCACAACGCGTTATTTCCAGTTCCCGTAGGAATAATCTAGGCTTCCATTAAAATGTCAAGCTTTTTTTATGTTTTGAGTAGACATTTCAAGATTGGGTGTTATTACTGCGCCTTTTTTGTGATGCTACTCCTAAGTATGATTTAGATTGTTACGCTTTTAAAAAACCTAATCTTTAATTTAAACCTTGCCTTTAAAATAATAATGGTTTAATTTTCAGCAGCAGTATAAATCAACAATTACATGTGGTTGCAATTATTATTAGTTTCTTGGGTGCATGTATGCTAGAATCACTCCATTCTTTACTCCGGCATGTACCATCATAGTTTTTCTTTAAATAGTTTTTAATTTAAATGTGGGGGGTCATTATCATTGCGTAGCAAGTCTGTTTTAGGGGGTAATTCTATTTTATATGCCCCTTAATATCTGAAAAACTACTTAAGAAATCAAAAAATTGAAGATTGAGTATCGTGGAACAAATGAATGAGAAAAAAATTTCACAGTGATTTGTTTTGCAATTTTCACATGTTGTTTTTTTCGCAAAATGATTTAGATTCGAACATAATCACCTATATTATCTAACTACTTTCAAGCTTAAAAATTCTCAAAAATAATAATTTAACAAAAAACTGTTATTCTCTGATTTCTTAAGAATAGCTCATTTATAATTATTTAAAGATTAACACTTCTTCTGTGTAAAATTAGTAGCTGAACAAATCGCATATATCTGAAATTTGTACTTATAATTTTAAAAGAATATACGATTGAAAAAGATACAACAATTCGAGCATGTCCCTTAGTTCATATTTATTGAGTGTCTCTTACATCTTAAATTCTGTACTGAGACGATATGACAAATGAATCGTATCAAACAATAACAGCGTCTGGATAAGCAGCATTATTTTATGCTAGAAAGAAGAAAACTAGCAAGAGACACCTATGCATATTACTAGATGCGTTTGCTGTCTGCTCACCAGGTTTGCCACATAAAAAAATAGCGAAGCAAACCAACACATGAATGCCGTACGAAAAATTTGCTAATTCAGTATAATTTAGGACTATACAATTTTTGCCCGTGGGCGGAACTTTGCCCAAATCAAGAATTTACAAAATTTGTATAATCCATTTGCTTAATTGACGGAAGCAGTTAGGTGTGCCAATGCTTTCCAAAATAGGAGCGACTATCGAAGATTTAGACATTGTAACATACAGGTCAATTTAGATGCGTACTACAATTCAGCGTATTATTTCGGTTTTGAAAGTTACAATTGTGGCTCTCGAATCATTTAAAAGAAGTTTCATCCGCTACAATCAAATTCTGGAAGTACATATGTACCCAATTTTAACACAGAAGAAATGTTAACCTTTATAAATAAACAACTAATGAACAATCTAATCATAAAATCTCATAACTATTTGTCATTTCTTCAATGAATTTTTATGAGCAAAACCCCTCGCTTTTCGGATTGAACTGATCAGGAATATGAAATAGATGGTTGAGAGAAAAATTGCAAGGAGTCTATAAATTTTTTAGATACTACTTGGGGTATAGGGGTATTTCAATAATATTAAACAAGGAGCAACCCCATATGGAAATGATGCAAAGCCTATTATTAAGCACTAACCATGTTGAATATGATTTAAGTGAAGAACGGTGTGTTTGGTCACCAGGAATTACAGAAATGTATATGATTGATTGCGAAAGGTTCATATCGAAATATGATGCTTCTAGAAGTAGGTACTTATAGGGTACGATATAAGATTTGACTGATCGCCATAGAAAATACGATGATTCTACTTAATAAACAGTTGATTCAAATTTACTTCAAGCATCCCAAAATCATTTAAAAGCTTTGAAAGACAATTATCTAAGTATTAGTGATTCAGTATTTAAGAGATACCATAAAAAAATAGATAGCATTTTCAGAACTAAAAAAACCAGGCGATAGCTTTTAAACTATGACTGGCTGCTAGTGATCAATATGGGGGAGGGTTAAGGGAAACTTATGTAAATTCATCGTACGTCTTTTCAAAAGTTACCTATTGGTATTCAGCACTTACTATCGCTAATCGATAAGATTCAATTCTAGTTAGGCAGATGTGAAACAATATCCCAATCATCGTTTAAGTCAATCAAAAATATTTGAATCTGTAACAGGAAAAAATATTAATTCAATATCATCTATCATCATCACTCTGCTGCGTCACTTCTTAAAGACCAGGTTTCCTTCTTGTCGTTGTACCATTGTAGCTGAACAATGTTCCATCAGATAGAAAGTAAAATTAGTATCCAGGCAAAATCTGACGTTTCATCCTGGCCTGATCATTAGATTGTAATACCGCCAAAGTTCCAGATTCCACTATCACTTGCACTTGAGCGATTTGTTGACGTATTTTATCTGTGTTTTTTCCTCATTATCATCACTAGAACAAGTGCAAAAAAAGTGTGCGTTAATTAACGCATTACTGACCAAAATAAAATTTGTTTTTCAATTGGTTTTAGAAATTATATTTTAATTTTTTAATCCCTTCGGTTTAACGTAAAAACTTCCGTCCACGCTAAATTTAGATAAATTATAGTACTGACCACATCCAGGTTCACCTGCCGATGTAACCCTGAAAAATATCAGTCTTGATTTCCGTTTAAGACCTATCTAACATAGTATTCTCCTTCCGAGTCAATACCTATTATCTGAAAAAAGCCCACTACTTGTGGCTGTAATATCAGCATTGTAATCTGCGGTTGTTTAGGTCCGTTTGCCGTAAATGTCTAGAGGTAATGTCCACCCATTCAGTAACAATCGCACCAATGTTCCTTCTACACTTCAGTTAAGTTAACATTTGCTGATAAAATCATCACTGAAACAGGCTGACAATAGTGAAGAAGCTCTAACAACCATTAGCAAGGAGAAATTTAAATTCGTTTTTCTAATTTCAAATTGTATAGCTATAACAGTGTACTTTAAAGCTAGTTCTCATCATTAGCTTTTTTCAATTCAATTTTCTTTTCCGCCGATTCTTGTCTCGATTCGTGTAGATTCCACAGTACCATTAAAATCTTGGTAAACTTGGCTATGTCTATAATAAAATCGATTTGTTTCCGAAGCCTGGTGCTGACAAGTTCCAGTATTGTAATTTCCATTTCAGTTACGGTAATCGTTGCGTTTAGATTTCACAATTAAAACATACCCACTATACTGTTCTTCTAGGTCATTATCATTTATTCCCAATGCATCAACCATCCAGTTAGTACAATTAGCGAATATTGCTGCTAAATTCCGCCTCTGTGTACAATTACTCACAATCATCATCTATTATAAGTCGTTCATCATCATCGTTCATCCACAAGTTATCTTCTCATCTTCAATAGCCGATTGTAAAACTCTGTAATAGTATTATAGTCATTTACTAGCCATCCGCAAGAATTACTTGTAATAGAAAGTTTATGTAACCGCAGCATAGTCATTCTAAATCATCAATAAAGTCATTACATATCATTTATCATTATTATAACGATAGTATCAATGTGCTCATTTTTTTATTAAAAATAGAGGCAGTTATAGCGGTATTGAAAAATCAAATACACTCTATATCACTCAATCAGAATTTTCCTTCAGGGCATTGGCAATTAAGTGCAAGTAGCTCTGGATAGTTGCCTTAAGGAAAATTTCTGATGATTGGATGTATAGAGGTAGTTGATTCTTCAATACCCTATAACTGCCTCTATTTTTATAAAAAATATGAGCAAATTGGATACTATCGTTATTAAAATGATAATGATATGATGACTTTATTTGATTTTAGATGACTATGCTGCGGCTTACAATAAACTTGTCCTATTACAGTAATCTTGCGGATGACGTTACAAATTGACTATCAAGTAATATTACAGCAGTTACATCGGCTATTGAGATGCAGAGATACTGTGATGAAGATATGATAACGACTCATAAATAGATATGATTGTGATAAATTGTACAACAAGCGATTTGAGCTATTCCGCTCAAATTGTGTGCATTAGACTGAGTTGCAATGCGCTGCGTGCGTGGCTTGGATCCAGTTTCAGAAATCTTCAAGTCAACTAGACTGAGCGACGAGGTGAATTAGGTTGGCGTCTGTGGGTGTGTAATCTCTGAAGCAATATACATAGCGCGAGAGACGCACAATAAACCCGATCAGCAACTAGTCACAATGGCAGCGCGTATACTATCTAACGCCTGAACGTCGATCACAGCAACAGCTCGTGCGCAAACTCGCGCATATCGTGTCAGCGTCTAGTAGATGCTAGCACGCTAGTCGTGACGAGTATTACATCACGCGTGATATGGATATATCTACACTCGTATTCCGAAGATAGTGCTTTGCAGCACGTCATAAAATGATCTTTGATAAACGAGTGGTCGTGATCGCTGCGGTACTCGCAGACAGCTTATGCCGTTTACGGCTCGCTGTTAATAGCTTTCCCAATGTGCACTTGATGACTATTTATAAAAAACAACAGGTGCAGAAAAGCGAGATTGTCTGCCCTCGTTTCGACGTGCCATCGAGCTTTGTTAAGCTCTCGGCTCACTCTTATTCAGCGTGCGTGTTCTGAGTGTGCTTAGTTGTCTACAAATTTACCTTAACTGAGCGCTCGCTCGAGATGCGAACTGCATTGGTGAGCTGCTGCTTGTGACTGTGATCGTGCAGCAGTGCAAGGGCCGCCGAACTCCTGATGTACAGAGTAAGAGTACATCTCAAACACTTTTAATATGTGCAAAGACGCTGATGGAAGCGCATTTATCTCCAGAACCTCCTAAACAACCGCACGCTCTCTCGCTGATTATTACAAGCCACAGTTCCTCGCTCTCTCAGATCACTCTCCTTGCGATCGGAAGGACAATACCTCTCGCTCATAGGTCTTGAAACGGATCCGCTCTCTCTCTCTCTCCAGCGTCTACATCGGCAGAGTGAACACTTGTTGCTAGGTCTCCCAGCTAGCCCGTCAGTCAGACTACTTCACTCTAGGATCAAATGATACTCGCGATGACGAGTGTTCTATAACGATATCCTCCGTATATATAGCTCGACGTTAAACGATTACTGTTAAGTGTCGCTCTCTTGAATATATCAAATATGACAAACATTTTATTTAGCCTCTCCTTCTTCACTCAGCATAAACCACGTGCGCCATCATCTTTAATTGCTGAGACTCTCTGTGGAACGTGTATCCAGGTCATGCACTCGCGACCCCAGATAATAGTCAATAGCACACTCAGCTCACACTCGCAAGCCGAAATAGTGGTTAGTTGTGTGGACTCTAGATTACATCTGTGGCGTAATTACAATTTAATGATTCAGATGGCAACGCGATAATACTGTTCCATGATCTTGTGATCCTCGTGTATCAAGTAGTTTTACCTTTATCGTATCTGCTCGAACAATTGTCAGCTGTTCTCGTGCTGAATGGCCGTGAACGCCGACCAAAAAACGCACCATGGGTTCTGTTAAGATTCTCGACAGAGCATGCAGAGCGCGCTAGCTGTATCGCGGTGCGCTCTCGGATTTGTGAATCTCACATATCTCTCTATTTCCTGTCTCGGCACGCTTCAAATATTTTATTCGCGAACATGTCAAACGCTGACTATCACGATGCTTTGGGACTCATGTGTCATCTATCCTCTGACGTAGAAATCGAGACTTGGCGTCACCATTATCTCTTACGCCGACTCTGCCTGAATCGGTTGACTACCAGAACTGGGTGAGACTACTATGAGCGGCGGAGTTAGAGGACCTGTTGTCTTCTTAAGAGTATCGTCCCTATTAACGTCGTGGAGCCTCCTGAGTCACGGTGATCGTAATTGTCAGTCAGTGCCATTCTATAGTTTAGCTAAGCGATTATTTCTGGCTCCGTATAACTCTGCCTACTCTGTTCCTTGTAGACAGAACCTGCTATCTCTCGTTCTGGACCACTCATGGTTCCAGTCCTCTCTCAATACTACTAGGTTTCCAACTGAGTTACCTGTAAATACTTGTGTCGTCCGTGTAATCTAAAACACTTTTAACTTGTAGTATTCGGGTGTATCTTAGAAAGCTGCGTTGAGTATATCAGAGAGCGTTATCTGACAGCTCTGCATACCTTCGCTGCGATCTGTACGGGTTTAGTGTGGCGTCTCACAACTCTCTTCCTATTCGCGTCCCTCTCATACCGTCCTGTTGCTAACCTACTCTCGGTGCCAGATCCGTTACTCGATTACAGTTTCGTGCGCTCGACCACGAGCATTTCGGCAAGTCGAAGCCTCGATGTCAGTCGGTCCAGTCATCTTCAACTGTGTACTATCTGGTCCTAAGTTGAAAACAGGTACGCTGATTCTCTCCTTCAACTTAAATAACTTCAAACATGGCTAGTGCTTCTGGCGGATTCACCCTCTATGTGTCTCTGGGCGTGCTGATCATTCTGCGCTATGGCGTTGCTCACTTTGTATAACTGTTCAGGTTGCAGATACCTCGTTCTTCTGTCTCCCAACGCTCAGTTTGTGTCTCTCTAACATTCGAGTATGACCATAGGCTTGCCTCGGTATAGTGTCTCCATACCATCAACTCAACTCTCATATTTGTGAAAGGTTCTCTTTGTACTGGTGCTCGCGTGATCGCACATGGAGGATTGCAAGTTTGACGCCTCAGGAATCATTGAGAAGTGACACCATAGTTAATTCCGGACTCTTTGTTACTCTCTCATTGAACCCTGTGGCTTGCTAATTCTGCCTGTCTATGCCATGTGTTTGCCTGGATCCTTGAATTGTCGTCTCCTTGTGTCAAGCTCATGCGCAGTCAGTCTCCTCGTTCGAGGTAGGCTGGACCTACTTATCTCACGTTCTTACAAACCGAATCTGTGCGTTGTATTGTAGCGTTGATACACATATCTTATCGTTGATTTCCATAGACGCCTCATCTCTGTAGAAGTCATTTTGCGCTCGCCATATCCGCTAGACTGCGAACTATGATCGAGCCACTCGACAAGAATTCGTGAAGTGCTCTGATAGTCACCAACAGCAGACCGCGTCAGCAGTAGAGTGCACAGATAACGTGTACTCTGGCTCAGACGTCTAGCTCTATATCGTGAGAAGTCACGTGTGATTCTGTAGTCTCTCGATAGTGCTTTCGTATTGTGTGTGCGAAGCATGACGCGTAGCTCTGAACATCGCTCGCAATCTGAGAACCTATCGACAAAAATACACAATTATTGTAAGAAGCTGTGCTGATTGTCAGAGATTTCACCCATACGTCAGATCACGCACACCTGATTGATTCATATATGGCATAAAGTTAATTGAAATTAGCAAATTTTCTACGCTTCTCCATGAAGTGTGTTGTTCGCTCTCTTTTATGCCGTTGGCTACAGCTCGGATCTCTCGACTTCCCTCTACTACCATCACTCTAGCCAATTGGCACTTAGATATGCTCTGTGCGTAGATTTTTCGTGCTCTCTAGCCATGAATCACTGATGCCTTACAGAGCCTATTTGTGTTCAGTTACGGGACTGTGCATCACTCTCGATTAATCACGTCAAATCAGTGGCTGTACAGTTTCAAGAAATTGTCGAAGAGAGTGCAGTCTCGCTCGAAGCAGACTAAATGGAAATGCGCTCGACAATATGTGCTGCGCTTTGCTCTGATGCTTAATACAGTGTATTTTGTACGAGAAATTAGTGAACTCACCATAACTCGGTTCAGAATTATAGTGCTCGCGGATTATGGTGCTATCGAGCTACGTAAGTTTACACAGAGAGATTATACTCTTCTTGTTAATTATCTATAATCGTAATTGAGTGTATCTCGTTAGTCAATGAGCGTGGCCTATGGCCCAGGCATGACACGCGCAAGTCGTCTTCTTTTTGAAGATAAAAATATAAATAATATTTTTCGAAAATCTGAGCTGTTGTAATTGTATGTTTTAGTATGTTGAATTCTATGGTTGTGGGGGGCACCCCCGGGGTACATGGTTATCGTAATACACCTAAAAACTCTCTTGTGCCGCCGAAGATACGTATTCAGTCGTCGCTCTCTGCTCAGCTACCTGATCGCTGGTGCTTTTATTATCTACACACCCACTCTCTCGCGTGTCCTCACGATATTTGCGCCATACAAAACAACGGCGGCGGCGATACCAGGAAAAGAGAGAAGTCAGCCGCCAATTTGCGATCAGCGCTCAGCGTACCAGGCCGGCTTCTTACGATTGCCCGGCGGCCAGCGAGCAGCCAGCATCAGGATTAGCCTCATGCGTTTTGCCGCATTGTTTTAACCCCCTGGGCTGAGTAATTAATTAGTTGTCATGTGATTCTCCTGCTCATACGCCCCGCCTTTGAGGTCACCACTGCAGGACCATTAATCAGCAACAACAGTGCCAAGGCCCACAACATTCACATGTGCCAATCGCTTGCCGCGCCGTGTTGTAGTCGTAGTTGCTCGGGTTATCGCGACGATGAGCAAAGGCGTTGAATTTCCGTGCAGTAAGGGCATATTCCGGAGGATAAACACCACCGAGCCGTTACTCCACCGACCAGCACGGCGAACGCCAGGCGTACCAGTCAAAGTGCGGGAAGCAGCGAGGCAGAATGGACGCGTCGTAATATAGTAGTAAAGCGACTCGCTTCCCAGGCTGGACCGAGCTTCTTCACGTTCGGCTTCCAATCTTCCAACCGGCTTGCACGTACCGCACCACAAAGGGCCAGCCCGATATAGTCAGAGCAATCACTACGCCCAACTGGGGTATAAGCGACTTTCTGATACCGCGATTTCAGCAATACTGACCACCCAGCCCTGACGACGCGATAACAGGTCACCAGCGCAAATAACCGGCTCCGGCGGTGGGCAGTGCAAGGGCAAGGTCCACCAGCGCATCAATCAGCTTTTTACCGGAAATACGGGTTAGCGCACCAACACCCAGCACCAGAGAGCCAAAGATTCGATTGATCGGTCGCGCCTATCAACGAAGCGCAACGAGAGCTTGTAAGACGCAATACCTGCGGGTGGCTGACGGACCTTCCAGAACCTTCTTCCCAGCTCATCATTGAGGTGATAAGCAGCCAGGGCCAACAGGAATAAGAAAGATTAAAACTAATGAATTTATTAAAACAGCGTGAGCCCATCGGCAACGAAGCCGGGTATAACGCGACGCCTTTTAGCCACAGACATACATCACCCTCAGCCCAAAGCCGCGGCGTTGTGGGCGCCCGGGTTAATTGGGTCAGCTACGATCAGGTTTGAAATGGCCTTTCCAGATTTGCTGTCGAACTTGCACCGTCGTTGAAGTGGTTTCCTGTGCGTTCTCCAACCCGTTCCGAAGACCTCATCAACGGTAAACAGCGTCAGGATCAGGGAATTTGTCCGCATACTTCCTTGCTTTGCCGGAGTTTGCTGGGGCGATAAAAATGTTTGCTGCAATCGTTGCGCCTCGTCGCTGTACAGACTGCAGGCCTTCAGCTCACCTCACGAAGTACCCTTGCGATCCACATTCTGTCGACCACGGTCACCGGTGGCTCGGCGGAATGCCTGACGAGAGGCACCACAATTTCAATACTGGCCTTTACCCAACGTCTCCACGCAGAAAGCTTCTTGTTCCCAAGGCAAGTGAAAGCTCCACCAATCCCGACGCGGCACCAAAGGTATTTGGTTCGCGCGCACGCGCCGCGATGAGTACCGGAATACCGTGCCTAGAGCTTGCTGACGGAAATCATAGGTCTCTGTCGTCACCATCGTTTCGTGCGTCAGGCATAGCCCAGGCTGACCACGGTAGTTCCAGGCTCGCGCACCAGAAGTTTTGGTTCGGGGGTGATCCACTTCCAGTCATCGCGAACAAGTCCATCCCAGTCCCTGCATGTTTCTTCGGTTGCCCTTTGCGTCACCAGGCAGCTACGCTAGAGAAGTGTTAAAGGTGTATCTGTAAGGTTGAGTGTCTTGTCGAGCGGCCGTCTGCCAGTTTTCCGGATCAGATCGGCCTGCTGCCAGACAAACTTGACAACACCAAATTCGTGGCTCAGCGCTAGGGTGGAACACGCGTCAGCATCCAGGCCATCAATGACCGAGCGCGGCTGCGAACGGGACCCGCCATGGGACTGCGCCAACATTTGACGTCCACCCTATGTCCTGCTTCCAAGTGCTTGTGAAAGCGGTTTACTCACGGTTAGAACGTCGCGGGTCGCGTCGAGCATACGTTGATAGATTGATGGTCTGCGCCAGCGCGGAAGTCGCAACAGGGGTTGCCAGCGCACCAGCGATAGGTATTGCGAATAATTTTTTCTTGTCATGCACTCTGTAAAAGCATTAAATTGTGGGTAAATCCGTTTTGTCCCTCAGACATTCGGCCGCAGGGGGCTTTTAACAGGGCGGACAGTGTGCGCAAGCAGGCGTGAAACGTGCATGGTTCTCTCCTGTCGAGGTTGGCTTCACACCTTTGGCGTTCCAGTCGGGGGGGTATTACAGAAAGGTTCTTTCGGGGCGCTTTCCCGTGGTCGGTCAGATCAGGACGCCTGGTCGAGGGCTGGAAAGTGGCGATTTTTTCTTTCCGCTCGATCTGCACCACCTGACGTTATGCCGAAGGTGATCTCGACAAGCGCGACTGAATATCCTTCAGTGCGGGCGGCAAATCCGCGAGATTTATCGCTCGGGTTCGTCCACACGCCCATTGAGTAGTGTTGTTAGCGGTCATGGTCTGCTCCCGTAAGTTGTCTTACTCGACCGCATCTTGCGTCGATGGCCAAGGATAATAGAACGCGCTGTTTATTACTAAAAGGTGACTATTTAGAATTTTAAATATTCTTTATCGTATATATTGCGGGAGCAGCGGCAGATCTCAGCCTGGAAGCCCGGAAAGCCAGCCAGCAGCTAAGCCCTCATCAACAGGAGCGCCGGACGCGATTCGTCTGAATAAGTCCAAGTGGCACTTGGTCGCAGCGGCGTGCCATAATGCCACGGGGCACATTGGCCAGCATCATTGCCAGCGTGTGCCAACACCACCCAACATAGCATCCGATCTGAGCCGCCGTACTACGGGTAAGCGATCTGGCGTCTTGTCGCCCATTCGGCATAAACAAACCTACCAGCGTTGCGAAAAGGCACCGTAACGCTGTGGCCGGGTTTCATCTCATCGAGTTTTGTCAGGAATCCAGCGTCCGGCCGGGCAACAGCTACAGATAAGGAAAATGGCCGCAGTGTGTACAACCAGGTATCGCTGAGAAATTGTGCCAGTTGCCAAAAAACAATAGGCCGGGCCCCCCCGGGGGGGGCCGGCTGCGCGTGATTGGCCCCGTAGCCACGAAATAACCAGCACGATAGGCCAGGGCCTGCGAACGCGCCACGGTACAAGCAAGAGTTGGGTTTTGCGCCGATCTCTGCAGCGCAACAATCCCGGTTGATACGAAAAAAGCTTTCACGGGTTCCATTACAGAGGGGATCAAACAAACCAATTGACATACGGTCCACCTCCGCCCTCGGCTGGTGGTGGTATGTCATAGTCTCGTCAAAACCGGACCGCTGGGCGCGGCGCACGGCGCAAACGCACATGGTCTGTGGACCAAGTATGTTGGACGTTTGCCAGTGAGGCCGCGATGCCTGCATAGAGAACTACTCCCTAAGGAACCGGCGGGA